>Ga0256841_1002077_pt1 | contig 16358 bp, 10 predicted proteins | sample 356308metaG_FD_185971 | JGI IMG/M metagenome (GOLD analysis project Ga0256841, IMG submission 185971) | Hydrothermal vent microbial communities from Mid Atlantic Ridge, Atlantic Ocean - 356-308 | ecosystem: Environmental > Aquatic > Marine > Hydrothermal vents | place: Atlantic Ocean: Mid... | reverse complement strand
TCGACAGAAAGAACACCTGAAGGTTGAACGACCATCTTCGCATATCTTCATAAAAATCAGACAGGTACGGATTATCGTCCACCCGCTCGAAATAGGCTTCCCACTTGAAATAGTCGCTCAGGACCTTCGTGAGCGAGCTTTTCCCGGCCCCGATGTTTCCGGCGACGGCGACGTACTTCTTCCCGGCCGTCTGAATGTCGGATGTATTCCCCATGTGTGCAGTGGATGCGGTAGGATGGATCACTTCAAAACCGCGCCCAAGATACGACATGTTCGGTGGTATGCGCGGCGTCGCCTTCGGGGAGTTTGTGAATAACCGGCCCCCGGCCCCGTGCCGACGTTTCCCGGGGCGGCGTCAGGAGCATGGAGCCTCCATGAGGCCCTGCCCCGGCGGTCGAGCGTCTCGCCGGCCCTCTTCCCGCGAGGAAGCCAAACGTCAAACGCTTCGAAGTCCATGGCTCCGAAGCGTTTCCCTCGTGAGGACCGGGCTTTGCAGATCCCCCGTCGGATCCGTAAAACGAAACATCCCCGCAAGTCGAAAACTTACGGGGATGTCGAAGTGCCCAGGAGAGGACTCGAACCTCCACGGCCGTAATGGCCACTAGATCCTGAATCTAGCGCGTCTACCACTTCCGCCACCTGGGCATCGAAGGACGGCAATTCTACGCATTATTCCCGCCCGGCGCAACCCCTGTGAAACCCATCGCCTGTTTTCATAACGACTTCGCAATGCCCGGGTTTCGATGGGAATCCATGACGCGCTCTTGCTTGCCTCCCCCACAATTCCGAGCTTTGTCGGGCGTTCCGATCTCCCGGTTCTCTTCATGAAAAACGTCTTCCCATGCGCCTGAGACCTTCGTTTCTTCTCGCCGCCGTCCTTCTTCTGGGCGCCGCACGGCCCGTCCGGGCCCAGGACGCTCGTCCGATCCCCTACCCCGTCCTCCCCTCCCCGCAGTTCGAGCGCGCCGTCGAACGGGGGACCCGCACCGCCACCGGAATGCCCGGCCCCCGGTACTGGACCAACTCGGCGGATTACACCATTCACGCCGAGCTCTCGCCCGACACCCGGATGTTGCGCGGGCAGGAGACCATCCGCTACCACAACCATTCCCCGGACGACCTCGACCGTATCCTGGTTCATCTGCGGCAGAACCTGCACAAGGAAGGGGTCATCCGGAACCGCCCGCAGCAGCTCACCGGCGGCATGCATCTCTCGGAGGTCCGATATAACGGCGAGGTCCTGCTCGAACACGCATCCGGACGCAACCCGGGGCCCGGTTACTTCATCGACGGAACGGTGATGCGCCTCACGCCGCCCGAGCCCCTTGCCTCGGGGGCGACCGCCACGCTCACGTTCTCCTGGAGCTTCGAAGTGCCCGGCCTCGGCGCGCCGCGCATGGGTCAGGACGGCGAGGTGTTCTACCTGGGCTACTGGTATCCGCAGCTCGCCGTCTACGACGACGTCAACGGGTGGAAGGCCGATCCGTACATGGGCAACGGCGAGTTTTACATGGACTACGGCGCGTACGACGTCGCCATCGACGTGCCCGAAGGCTGGCTCGTCGGCGCTACGGGGGTGCTCCGGAACCCCGAGGAGGTCCTTTCCGAGCAGACCCGCGCCCGCCTGGCGATGGCCGCCGACAACCGCGGGAGCGGGGCCGTCGTGCACGTCGTCGAGGCCGGGGACCGCGCGCCCGGGCGCTCCACCGCCGCGAGCGCCGACGGACGGCTGACCTGGCGCTTCCACGCCGGGAACGTCCGCGACTTCGCCTTCGGGACTTCGGCGCGCTACCTCTGGGACGCCACGACCGCCGAAGTGGGCGACCGCGACGGAGACGGCACAGAGGATTTCGCCATGATCCACGCGCTCTATCGCCCGGAGGCCGAAGCCTGGGACCGCTCCGCCGAGTTCGGCAAGTTCTCCATCGAATACCTGTCAAAGATGTTCATGCCCTATCCGTACCCGCACCTGACGACGGTGGAGGGCATCATCGGCGGCGGGATGGAATACCCGATGATCACCCTCATCGGCGGCGCGCGCAACGACCGCTCGCTCTTCGGCGTCACGTTCCATGAGATCGGCCACATGTGGTTTCCGATGGTCGTCGGGCAGGATGAGAAGCAATACACCTGGATGGACGAGGGGCTGACCTCTTTCAACACGAACGAGGGGGTGGCGGCTTTCTGGAACGTAAATGCCTGGGATCCGGCGCGACAGGCCTATTACCGCATTGCCGGAACGGGGCGCGAAGTGGAGCCGATGCGCCACGCGGACCTCTATCCGCCCAACTCACCCGCGCGCGGGATCGCTTCGTACAGCAAACCGGCTGTGGCCCTGAATGCCCTGCGGGGGCTCTTCGGGCAGGAACGTTTCATGCAAGCCTACCGGGAATACGCCCGCCGGTGGGCGTACAAACACCCGCAGCCGTACGACCTTTTCAACACCTTCGAGGAGGTGCTCGGAACTGATCTGGACTGGTTCTGGACGACGATGTTTTACACGACGTGGACGCTCGATCAGGCCGTTGGGGCGGTGGACGAGAGCGCCGGGGAGGTGGTGGTCACGATCCGGGACGAGGGGCTTTCCCCGATGCCGACCCCGGTTCGCGTCACGTATGCCGACGGCTCCGTGGCGGAGCAGACGCTCCCGGTGGACGTCTGGCTCGGCGGCGCGCGCGAGGCCATGCTGCGCTTCGATCCGGGCACGGTCGTCCGCGTCGAGATCGATCCCGAGCGCTTTCTTCCGGACGTCGAACGTGCCAACAACGTGTGGGAGCATTGAGGGCGAAACAAGCGGCGCACGGGAATTGTTGAAAAGGCTGTCAAGAGGCTTGTGCGCTTCGGGAAAGCGCGCTATCTTTGCGTCCGCTCTGGCGAAGCCTCTGCTTCACCGGGCCTTTTCTCTTCCTCGGTAGCTCAATGGTAGAGCATGCGGCTGTTAACCGCAGGGTTGTAGGTTCGAGTCCTACCCGGGGAGCCGAAACTTCAAGCCTAAGGCGCTAATCCACATCGGGTTAGCGCCTTTGCTTTTGGGGGAAGATCGAACCAAGCAGCCTGTGCTTCGCCCGAAACTCGGCCTGCCGGTACACCGTGCCCAGGTTCGAAAGCAGCTTTATGGCGAAATTGAGCTGATCGGCGAAGCTCTCGCTCATCTCGGTAAGCGTCTCGAGCTCGAAACGGAGTCGGTTCAGGGTGTCCTGGTACAGGGTGTCCTGGTATTTGCCCTTCAGCCGCCCGTAGGAACCCGGCGCGATCTGCCCCTCGATGAAGGCTTCATCGACCTTGAACAGCTTCTCCTCCAGCGCTGCAATCTCCTGCCGTAGCCGGGCCACCTTGCGAGCACGGGCCGTCTTCTCATCCCGCGCCAGGTCCTCCAAGATGTCGCCGTACAGCACGGCCACCTCGGGCGCGACCGCGATCTCATTCAGGTAGCGGACGACCTCCACGTTGGCATCGTCGGCCCGGAAGCGCTGGCCATGGCAATGGTGGCAGTGGTAGTACCAGTAGTGGCCGCCGTTGCCCTTCGAGCCGTTTCCGGTGAGCTCCCGGGGCCGCCAGCCCCGAATGGATCGGGGCGGGCGCCGGACCGATCCGTCTCGCTGGGGGCGGCGCGGCGTACTCGGCTGTCGCCCGCACTGGCCCCTGCCGCCCGTAACCCTATGTGCTTGCATGACACCGCGCCGTCCACATGATTTAAGGAACCGCTCGATGTGCTGGCCTACGCCCTCGCACTCGAATACTGGCGTGGCTACCTGACGGCGCGACTGAACCGAACGCCAACCGAGCATATAGCTCGTGCGCTCGAATCCTACGCCTGGTTCCGCCCCAGAGCACGCTGCCTATTACGCACATGCAGGCACTCGAATAAGCCTCATCGTCCGCCTCGTCGGCTTCCCTGTGGATGTTCATCTAATGTGAACAACTCTGTCTTCTTCTTGTTACCTTACACTGGCCTTCTCGTCTCGGGACTGCCCAACATCGAGTAATTCTTAGCATAACTGTATGCCATCTACCTTTTCCTTTTCTGGTCACGAGACCTTCCCACTGCGGTTTAACTGGCTAAAAAAGGCCGCCGATGTGTCGCATAGCCGTCCTCATCGCGTGTACACAGAAGTCGGAGGCGCTGACCTACACGGCGTTCCAGTCGCGTCATCAGAAGTACATCCGGGCGACCAACGGTCTGGAACGGCTTTTTCGAGAGGTCAAGCGGCGCACGCGGGTCGTCGGGGTCTTCCCCAACGAGCGCAGCGCGGAGAGCCTGGCCACTGTGGTGATGCTGCGCGTCTCCTAAGACTGGGCGCAACGAAGATACCTCAACATGGACCCCTTACAGGCCCTTTTTCCTTAACCCACAAAATGCACTACATTATCGGTTTCAAAGGCGGGGATGTGCGCGTCGGAACTCCTCCATGTGTTGCGACCACACATCCTCCTCAGCCGCCTGTAACAGGAGGGCTTCGACGGCCAGGGCTCGCGGTGGCGATGCCAGGGCCGGAACCAGCCGAGGTGATGGAGGAGGAGCCCCAGAATGAAGGAGATGTTGAGCATCACAGACAATAAAACGCCGGCGGAATGATAGGATCCGCCCTTCCGGATCGAGGTTCCAGTATAGCCAGAGCATGTAGGGTTGACCGGCACATCCACACCGGTCTTCGGTTGCCCTGGTAAAGGCGCCGGGAGAGCGGGTCTTATGGGATGGTGGGGCGGGCGGCGCCGGCATCAACCTCTCACGGAGACCTCGACATGAAATCATGCCTTTCTGCCCTCCTCCTCCTCATGGTGCCGGGCGCTTCGCCGCTCTTCGCACAGTGGGCGCCCATCGCCAGCGGTACCTCACAGGATCTGCACGACATCATCGACTTTAACACCGGGCCACCGCTCATCGTCGTCGGAAATCAGGGCACCATCCTGCGGAGCACCGACGACGGCGCGACGTGGACCACCCCGGCAAGCGGTACGGTAGAGGACTTGCTTTCGGTGATCGTGCTTTCTTCGGCTCAGTACTGGATCGGAGGGAGCAACGGGACGGTCCTCATCGCTGATGATGCCGCCCAGACCTGGCATGATGCCTCGCCGCCTGCCGTCACATCCGGGCTTACCGTCTTCTCCCGGTCCTCCGGCTTTGCCTATGCCGTCGGCGATGCCGGTACGATCCTGAAGGGCGAAGCCGACCTGATTGGTGGATTTAACGGGGTGATGTGGACGACACAGATGAGCGGCACATCCAGCAACCTGCATAACGGGAGCGGCTTTGCCAGCAGCCTTGCCTTTGTAGTCGGGGATAACGGCACTATCCTGAAGACCCTCGACGGCGGTACCACATGGACGCCCCTGAACAGCGGGACTGCGAACCACCTGTACAAGTACATCGAATCCGGGAACGGTGCGATGATCGTCGTCGGGCAAGACGGCCTCATCCTCAAGAGCATCGACGGAGGCCTCACCTGGGTACAGAAGCTGGGCGGGCTGGCGCAGGACCTCCTAGACATCGACACCAGCGGGCAGAACGCCAACTTCATTTTGGCTGTCGGGACGGGCGGTCTCATCCTCCGTTCCACCGACAACGGGGAGACCTGGTGTATGCAGACCAGCGGCACGACGGCCGACCTGTACGGAGTCCGTATGACAACCAACAGCGTTCATTATGCCGTCGGCGCCGGCGGACTGATTCTGAAGACGACCAATGGCGGAGGAGCCTGTACGGTGCTGCCGGTCGAGTTGTCCCGGTTCGAGGGCTTCGTCATGGAGGGGGCCGTCCTGCTTCGATGGGAGACGGCCAGCGAAACCAACAACAGCCATTTCGAGGTACAGCACGACCGGGGCGGAGCCTTTGAAACCCTGGCGGTGGTTCCGGGGACGGGGACGAGCCAGGAACCCCGCTCGTATGAATACCGCGTCGAGGCTCTGGAACCGGGGCTCCATACGTTCCGGCTCCGGCAGGTGGATTTCGATGGTGCGGCGGTGTTGAGCGATCCGGTGACGGTGTTCCTGCCAGTGAGCACCGACCTTTTCTTATCTTCTCCATCGCCCAACCCTTTCCTCGAACAGACCGCCTTCATGGTGACCGCGGCCGTGGCGCAACGGGTGCGGGTGGAGCTCTTCAACATGCTGGGGCAGCGCGTAGCCCTGTTGTACGACGCGCCGCTCGCCGCCCACCAACCGGCACACTTCTCCCTGGACGGTGCCGCGCTCCCGAGCGGGCGCTACGTGATCCGGGTCACGGGGGAACGGGCGGTTTCCTCCCGGACGGTGGTCCGGCTCAAATGAGTGCCGTGCAGGCGCCGTTGGTCGTTCCGGGCAACGACCGGCTATAAGAGGACGTACACGGCCTGCACCAGCAGGGCCACAAATCCGGCGGGCCAGATCGAACCCACCAGCAGGTCCCGCGCCTCCACGCTCGCCCTGCGCCCTCGCTCCCGAACGACGACGATGCTCACATGCACGCATCGATAAACTCCCGCACCTCGTCCATCCTTTCCTCCATAAAGCGCCGTAATACATAGGGGCTCAACGCCTCCATCTCCGCGAGTTGCTCCAGCGGTGAAGGCCCGGGCGTCTTCCTGCCGGAGCCGCCCGACACGGGAGGAACCGGCAGTTTCCGGGCAAACTCCAGGCCTGCGGCCACCACGAGCACCAGCTTGCGAAGGTACGTATTGGTCACGCGCCCGGGGTCATCGTAAAAGCGGATGATGGCGGCGAACTCCTTCGGCAATCCCCAGTGACGGATGAGCATCGTGCCCAGTTCGATCGCGTCCGTCTCGAACCGGTGACGTTCCAGCTTGAGAGAGGGGGTGGTAAGCGCACCTGCGGACGCCGCTTCGCCCATACTGTACCATAGGTCGGCATAGCTATCCGGATTATTACTCAGCAACACGAGGCGGCCCGCCTGGTGCAAAAGTCCTCCCGTAAAGGCCCGCTCCGGATCAGGCAGCCTTACGTTTTGGGCCAGATCTCGCGCAAATGCCGCCGTGGCGATGCTGATCGTCATCAAGTGCTTGTAGACCCGTTGCGAACGCGCCGTCCCCACGTCCGCGAAAACCTCCGTCAGGATCTTCATCAAAACGAGGTTGCACACCGGCCGGACCCCCAGCAACGTCAGCGCCCGATCCAGGCTCGACACTTCGCCCCGTACGCTGAAATAGGCGGAGTTCACGTGCGAGAGCACCCAGCTCGCCATGATCGGATCCGCAGCCAGCACGACCTGAAGACGCTCCATGTCCGGACTGGCGCTCGTGCCCGAAAGAACCTCCACGATCTCGGACAGGTTGCCCGGCAACGGTGGAAGCTTCATCTCGGTTTTTCGAACGGGCCTTACCTCGCTCTGCTCGCCTGCCGGCTTATCGAAAGCGACCTGGAGCGTCTCCAGCAGCTTCTTCCACGAAAAGGGCTTGCTGATGAATTCGTCGAAGCCCTTCGCCAGAAACTGCTCCCGATCCTCCGGCAAGCCGTACGCGGTACAGGCCACCGCCGGCGCCCTCTTATACTCGGGCCAACTCCTCAGTTCATGCAAGAGATCTTCACCCGTGCGCTGCTCGCCCAGGTTGATGTCGAGCATCAGCGCATCGAAGGCCGTTGCGGCGGCCTTTTCAAGCGCCTCGTCCACACTGGACGCCGTTGCCACCTCGTATTGTTTCTCCAGCATACGCTTGAGCACAAACTGCGTACTTTTGTCGTCTTCCACCACGAGGATCCGGCGCTTTCGGGCCCCCGTTTGCGACACGGCCGGTTTCCGTTCCTCTCCGTTCGTTTTGCCCTTCGCCGCATCGGCTTCGCGCGGGAACGCGCCTGCTTCACCCCGGGTTTTGCTCGCTTCGGCCGCCGGCGCGCCCGTCGTATCCCGGACGGCGTGCGGCTCCTCGACCGGCCCGGCGTCCGAGACGCGGCGCGGCAGGCGAACCGTGAAGGCGCTGCCCTTCCCACGCTCACTTTCCACCGAAATCTCACCGCCCATCAGCTCCACCAGTCGCTTCGTGATCGACAGGCCCAGCCCGCTGCCCTCATGCGTTCGCGCCAACCCGCTCGATTCTTGCCGGAACTCCTCAAACAGATGGGGCAGAAATACCTCGCTGATGCCGATACCGGTGTCCGTCACTCGAATCGCTACTGCCGATCCTTCGGCTTCTACACCGACCACTACCCCTCCTTCCTTCGTGAACCTGACGGCGTTCGATATCAGGTTCATCAGCACGCGGTTGACGGCCGCACGATCCTGTTCCACTTCGATCGGCTCCTCAGGCAGGGCGAGCGTGAGCGTGAGTCTCTTCTGCAGCGCCTGCTCTCGAAACAACGGCGCCGTCGTCCGGACCTGCTCCACGAGGTCGAAGGGCTCCGGTCTCATCTGTAAACTCCCTCCCTCCAACCGGGTCAGATCCAGCACGGAAGTGAGGGTCTCCAACAGGCGCGAAGCGCCGGCCTGAATCAGTTTGACCAGTTCCTGCTGAGCGGGGCCGACCTCGTCCACCAGAAGGTCCGCCACCCCGGTAATGGCAGAGAGCGGCGTACGGATCTCGTGGCTCATGCACGCCAGAAAGCTCGATTTGAGTCGGCTGAGTTCCTCCGCCCGCTGTTTCGCCTCAAGCAGAGCGGCCTCATAATGCTTCCGCTCGGTGATGTCCACCCCCAGCGCCAGCACGTGATTGATCCGTCCGTCCGAATCGGCGATCGGGCGTTTGAACACCTGAAGAATGCGCCGGCTTCCTCCGGCATCGACGATTTCCAGTTCCGGAATGACCTTCTCGACGCCGGAGTCCATCACCTCGAGGTCGTCCTTGTGGTAGCGCGCCGTTTCCTCCGGTGTGGCCCGGGTTTCCGCATCGGTCTTGCCCTTCAGGTCCTCCACCGTGGTGTCGTAGGCGTCCGCCACCGCTTGGTTGACCAGGGTGAAACGCCCCGCCCGGTCCTTCACGAAAATCAAATGGGGGATGGTGTCGATGACCTGCCGCAGAAAAATGGTCTGTTGCCTCAACTCGTCTTCGGCCCGCTGCTTCTGCCGGCGAAGCTCCTGCTCGTGCAAGGCGCGGCGGATCGCTTCTCCCAGCCTGGCGAGCCGGTCCTTGAGCAGGTAATCCGCCGCCCCCTGCCGGAGCGCGGCCACGGCAAGCTCTTCCCCAAGCGCCCCGCTGACGATGATGAAGGGGATGTCGAGGTCCTGCTCCTGCAACAGCGCCAGCGCTTGCATGGCGTCAAACTGCGGCAGGTGGTAGTCGGCCAGAATCAGATCGGGGCGCGCCCGGAGCGCGTTCAGGTAGGCCGCGGGCGTCTCCACGCGATGGACCTCGACGCTGAAATCGCTTCGTTCGAGCTCGTGCCGGATCAAGTCCGCATCATCGGGATCGTCTTCGAGCAAAAGCGCGTGAAGATACTTCTTCATGGTACCGCTACCCCTCCCGGGGTGATGGTTTGCTTCATGAATGCCGGGCCGGACGCTCACGGCTCCATGGCGGCCCGGCCGGGCGGCGCCGATCCGTTCGTCGGCTGATATTTTCTGCAGCGTCTCATCGAAACGGCTTCCCGGGTGAACGGCAAACCGAACGCCATGAAGGCAACACGCCGGACCGCCTGCACGGCGGGTGCGCTAGGGGGTAGGCAGTTCGTTGAGCAGCAGCCAGTACAGACCTATCGTGCGCATGGCCCGGGTGAACTGCGCGAAGTCCACCGGCTTGACGATGTAGCTGTTGACGCCCAGACGGTAGCTCTCCACCAGGTCCTGCTCCTCGCGCGAGGCCGTCATGACGACCACCGGAACGGCCCGCGTGCGAGGGTCCTCCTTGAGTTGGCGCAAGACCTCCAGCCCGTCCACCAGAGGCAGTTTCAAATCGAGCAGGATCACGCGCGGCGTCTGCTTGTCCCGTCCGGAATACGCACCTCTGGAAAACATGAAGTCGAGCGCGGCGGCGCCGTCCCGAACGACGAGGATGCGGTTGGCGATGTGATGCTGTTCCAACGCATTGAGGGCCATTTCTATGTCGTCCGGGTTGTCCTCGACCAGCAAGATTTCTACGGGGTTTTCGATCGTCATCGTCCCTGGTTTTTTTTCAAAGGGTGTTTGTCAAAGGGTAAAGAAGAAGGCAGCGCCTTCGTCGGGCCGGGCCTCGGCCCAGATGCGCCCGCCGTGGCGTTGGATGATGTTCTGCACGAGCGCCAGCCCCACCCCCGTGCCCTCGTAATCCTCCGCCCGGTGGAGCCGTTGGAAAACGCCGAAGAGCTTGTCGGCATACTGCATGTCGAACCCGACGCCGTTATCGGACACGAAATAGACCGTCCGGCCGTCCTCGACCGAGGCTCCAACCCGGATCCGGGCCTCCGCGCGACGACGGGTATATTTCAATGCATTGCCGAGCAGGTTGGCATAAACCTGTTTGAGCAGCGCCGGATCGGCCCGGCAACGCGGCAGGTCCGCCACTTCGATCTCCACCCGGCGGCCCTCCCGCATGGCCTCCAGGTCCTCGAGCGCCTCCCGCACGATTCGGACGGGCTCGACGGTCCGGCGCTTGAGTTCCTTCCGGCTCAACCGCGAGAACCGAAGCAGATCGTCCACCAGAGCGCCCATCTTGAGCACGTTCGCCTCGATCCGCTTCAGATAGTGCGTCGCCCGGGAACTGAGTTCGTCGGCGTGCTGCTCCATCAGGATTTTGGAGAAGCCGGCCATGGCGCGCAGCGGAGCCCGCAGGTCGTGCGAGACCGAGTAGGAAAAGGCTTCGAGTTGCGCCGTTCGTTCGACGACGCGCTGCTCCAGTTCCTCGTTCAACTTCAGGATCTCTTCCTCGGCCTCCTTGTGTTTGGTCACGTCCATGACGAGAGCCACGAACACCGGCGTCCGGCCCAGGAACGACATCTGGAGATACACTTCGACCGGATACGACGACCCGTCCTTGCGGCGATGGCGCGTCGAGAACTGAATCTGCTCCTGCTTCCCCTCGAGCAACGGCGCCACCAGCTCGGAAAACGATTCCGGTGTGAAAGCAGGTTTCAGATCCAGCGGCGTCATCCGGCGCAGTTCGTCGAGCCCATAGCCGAGGTTTTCACGGGCGCCGCGATTGACCTGAATGAAGCGAAGGGTATTCGCATCAAAGAGGTAGACCTCGTTGAGAGAGTTTTCCAGAATCCGACCGATCCGGGTCTCTCGCTCTTCGGCCTGCACCCGCTCCGTAATATTCTCATGCGACGCGACGATGCGAACGGTGTCTCCCAGAGAGAAACGGTTGACCCGCAGAACGAACCAACGCTCTTCTTCGGGGGCGTGGCAGGGGTACTCCATGCTGAACGTCTCGGTCCGGCGGTCGATCACGTCGCGGATGCCCGAGAGCGCCCGCTTCGCTTCCTCCCCTCCCATGCCCGCAGCCGACCGGCACGCCGCCAGGTAATCGACCCCGACGCCCACACGGCCCGTATCCCCCTCATTGGCTTCGGCAAACCGGCGCCACGCTGCGTTAACGGCGATGATCACCCCCTTCTCGTCCAGCACCGCGATGTGGGCCGACAGCGCGTTGAGCGTTGCATCGAGGAAGCGCTGAGATTCCGCCAGCGCCTCTTCCGCGCGCCTGCGTTCCGCGATTTCCCGCTTGAGCGCTTCATACTGGGTCGTGATCTGAGCCGTGCGTTCGATGACACGCTGCCCCAGGGAAATGTTCAGCGTGCGGATCTCCTCTTCCCACCACTTGCGCTCGGTAACGTCGCGGATGATGCCGGTGAAAATGCGCCGGTTGCCCAGCTGCACCTCACTGACCGAGAGTTCCATCGGAAAGCTGGAGCCGTCCTTGCGCCGCCCGGCCACTTCCCGCCCGATTCCAATGATCGTTCTCCGCCCCGTATCCAGATAGTTTTGCAAATATCCGTCATGCTCTTCCCGGTAAGGCGACGGCATGAGCATGCTCACATTTTGCCCGAGCGCCTCCTCGGCGCTATACCCGAAAATGGCTTCGGCGGCCTCGTTGAACGTCTCGATGATGCCGCGCTCGTCGATGGTGACGATCGCATCGACGGTCGATGCGAGAATGGCCTGAAACTTCGCCTCGCTCTCCTGCAGGCTCTGCACCATCTGCTCGCGCTCGGTGATCTCGTCGGCCGGCTTCCCGGCCCGATGCGCCGCCCTCCGGGTGAACAGGATCGTAAGCGCCAACAGCAGGGTCAGCAGGAGTCCCGCCGCCAGCGTCACTTCGGGAAGCGGGGATCGCATCTCGGACAAAAGGTCCGGCTCCGGCCAGATCCGCAACCGCCACGTCCTCCCCGGCAGCGCGACGTTCGCCTCATAACCCCGGGCGGCCTCATACCGCCGGTCTCCATGACGGTAAATCTCCGAGCCGTCGTCAAAAACGGCGACGGCATAGCCGGACTCGGAGTCCATGCGCACGAAAGCATCGAGGATTTCTTCGAGGGGGAAAACGCCGAGGATGAACCCGCCGATGTCGTCGCTCTCGAAAATGGGCACGGCTACCAGCAGCCCCTTGCCTCCCTGCTCCAGATCAAAGACGTGGCTGACCGTCATCGCACGCTGATCCCGCGCTCGTTCCAGCGCCGCCCGGCGCGGCCCTTCCAGACGAAGGAAAGCGCCGCTGCCCTCCCGCGCTACGACCCACCGCTCACGTAAGGAAGCAGCGACCCACGCGAGGGTTTGCAGGTTGGCGTCGCCCCGGACCAAGATCTGCGCGTCGGCCTGCCACTCCGCCTCGGTCGGCCGACGCACCTCCCACCGCCGGGCCATGCGCGCCAACGCCAGAAATTCCGTTTCCAGCCGCGCCGCGAGCGCGCGCTCGGCCATGACGCCCGACAGCTCGAGCCCGCGCGCAACGTGAGCCCGCTCCCGTGCGACCAACGCCTGCCGGAGAAACAGCGTAGCCGCAAAACCGAACGCGACCACGATGAAGGCGATCCAACGAGGCCACTTCTCTGACCTCCAGGGAGGCAATATGCGAAACGTCACAATGATCATGAAGGGATCAAAAAACGGGAGACGCCGGGCGGCGCAGTCGCTTGATCCGGAAAGCCAAAGACGGCCCGTAAAGGGGATCGACACGCATGACCGTTCCACCCGACCTTCGCTTCGGGACGCCGCGCATCACGAAACAGGTTGCCCGTCCGTGCAGCGCATCCCGCCGGAGACTCGAGCCGGTGGTTTGCTTCTCCGCAAAACGGAAAGGACTCCCACCGAACTCATTCGGCGGATGTCAATCAGGAATGCGCCGTTGTTTATGCGGCGCTTTTACGGGGTCGCGCCCGCCCTGACGCATAGCGCGACGCGGGCGCCGATCCCGCGCCGCAATCACACGTCTCAAAGTATTTCCTCAAATCGAACGAAAAAGGCCGTAGTGAGGTACGTCTGCAATATGCTTCGAAAGCATCCTTACGCCGCCGGAGGAAAGCGCTACGCTCCCCGGGCTACGCAGCAGGTTCAGACCGTCGATCAGGCAACAACGGGGAAGGCCTTACACGAGCGGAGCAGGGCATCCCACTCCGGTGGAGAGCTCGTCTTGAGGATGATCGGATACCGCTCCGGCCCGAGCCGGGCGCTGCCATACCCTAAACCGGACCCAACCTGCATGCCATCCCAACCAACCATTTCCCAACAAACGACCAGGCATCATAGAACGAAGACGTCTCCGTCGCGCCTGAAGCATAACCCTGACACCCGCGAGAAAGGCATGTGTTCGAATCCGACACCGGGCCCGATGGCGCCCCCTGTTCGGACGACTCAAGAATTGACCCCAAACCCCATCAGATAACGACGCTCCTGCATGATTGCAACGCCGCGTCGCATCAGATCCTCACGTCTCATTCCCTGTCATTCCAACCAACCATGCACCGCAAATATGCGGCTTGTCCAGAATTAACCCCAAGTTACGCGCCAATGGCCATTAGATTAACGATAACGGTTTTGTAAAGCAACAACGAGGAAAACAATACGGAAGCGGTCCGGGTTCCGCCCCGGCGGTTCGTCCCACGCCGTCCGGGTATCCGAGACCGGCCACATACGAGCAGAAGCACGACGTTCAAGCGAGGAAGATTGAAGCTTAACGAAGGCCCTCTAAAGAAGGCCCTCTAAAGCAGGGGAAACCCACAACGGACGCCGGAAACGGGGGGAGCCCGGCCCCCTGCGTCCGGGTCAAAGCGCCCCGAAGGCCCGGGCCGAAGATCAACCACCTGACGCCCGAGCAGCTCGACCGGCTGCTGATCACTATCGAAACGCACCACGACACGAGCGCAGCGACGGGCCGAAGGCAAACGACGGGCCGCGCCGGCCGCAACCTCCGCCGGTGCGACGGCGTCATCCGCTTCACCGCCGGCAGCGGCCTGCGCCTGGGCGAGCTCTGCGCGCTCAAGTGGAAGGACGTGCCCCTTGCGCAAGGGCTGATCGTCGTCCACTCCGATGCCGCCCACCGCACCAAAAGCGGGGACAGCCGGATCGTACAGATCGCACCGATGGCTGCCGAGGTGCTGCGCCGGCTGAGCGGGGTGCGCGAGATGCCCGGCAAGGCCTACGTGTTCAGGGGACCAAAGAGCGATCAACTTTCTTACATACTTTCCAGCCGCCTCTTCCGAAAGTACCGCCGATTGGCTAATCTTCCCGAGGCGCCGTCGTTCCACAGCGTGCGGAAGACCTACGGCGCCATCCTGACCTCCGGCGGCGTGCCCATTCGCAGCATCCGGAAGCTCCTCGGCCACAGCGACATGCGCATCACCGCCGAGATCTACGCGGATGTGCTGAGCGACGCCCTGCGAAAGCAGGTGGAAGGGGCGTTTAGCAACTTGCATTTGTAGTACCTTGCCTAGATAATCTCCCCGTCAGTGGAATCACCGCTCCGATTCAGCCTTAAGCAGTCGGTTCTAACAGCTGTTATATTTCAGGCATCCCCGTATATTATATTTTTAAAATTGTATTGTTTACGTCTTTGGAATGGGAGAGCCCAACGTTTCCCATTCGGATCTGTTTTCCATACCTCCAGCGACTTCACCTTGTTATCTGATCTGCTAAATCTCCAGCGACTTCTCAAGGAGCTCAAGACCCGATCTCGGGTGAAGACCACCCACCAGGAACTCTTGCTGGGATTGCATCTTCGCGCACCAGATCGTTTCCGTGAGGTAATGCACGGAAACGAAGGTGATGCCCTTTCTTGTCTTGTAGATGCTGTCAATGATCATCTTCTGAAATTTCTCAAATCTTATAAGAGCGTGCAAGAACGGGGAAACATTCCTGTACCCCAACTTCGACTTTGGTGCAAGGAAATCGTTGTTTCTCGATCGAATGAGATCTTTAATCTTGAAGAAAGCCATTTGGGAATATTCCTCAAATCAGCTGCTGAAAGCGGAGAACATGCGGTTCTGAGTCTGGCTTTTGATGTAGCCGAGTACCTGTGCCTGTTACCAGATGATCTGCTCGAACGAGCCGTAGAAGATAGGTTTCTGCTCTATCTTGAAGAGCAAGACATTCTGTTATTTTCTATCGACAGATTGCTGACATCCATCACGCGACGAGCGGAAGATGCACGGGAATGTCTTGCAATAAGCTACTTAGGATATGTTTTACGTATGGCGTGTAAATACATCGGACGAGGGGTCTCCTATCTGGATCTAGTACAGGAGGGGGCTACTGGGCTGCTGGAGGCCATCAAACGATTCGATCCTCGACATAATCAATTCAAGCAGCGTGCCACTGTTTGGATCTGGCAGCGGATAAATAGTGCGCTCGCTGAGTACGGACGCACCATTCGTCTTCCGCAACAGGTGTTTAAGAGCGTTTACGCCGCAGAACAAACATGTGATGCCTTGTGCAGAGCTGGCATCGTTGAACCTGCAGCACCCGACCTTCTGCTTCAAGAGGATGATCTCAGCGCAGATGACAGAGCCTTGCTAGCGACGTGGTGGATTGGTCACGATATGCTTCCTCAAAGTATCCTTACAAAGCAGCACCAGAGGTTGGCAAAATACGACCAGCTTCTCATTTATCTGGTTCCTCCGTGTTCGCTAGATAAACCTGTGGATGGCATAGCCACATCTGACCCGAGAAGATCTACTGAGGATGATCCGCTGCCGACACGTCTTAAAGAAGTGCTTGTAGATGATGATGTTGCCTCTAATCCCGATGCCTCGCTGATTGAGGAGAGCCTACATATTGATATCGAGCTGAGCCTATCCATGCTGCATCCACGCGAGGCAGAGATCACGCGCCTTTATTTTGGTATTGGCCGTGAACACCCTTCGACGTTGGAAGAGATAGGGCAGCGTTTCGATCTCACACGAGAGCGAGTGCGTCAGATCAAAAATAAGTCGTTGCAAAAGCTCAAGCAAAGTCGTCTCTGTGAAGAGCTTAAAGACTATGTTGCTGGTAGAAATAAGCTTTCAACTCTTGTCGCCATCGATCCTTT
>Ga0256841_1002076_pt1 | contig 16358 bp, 15 predicted proteins | sample 356308metaG_FD_185971 | JGI IMG/M metagenome (GOLD analysis project Ga0256841, IMG submission 185971) | Hydrothermal vent microbial communities from Mid Atlantic Ridge, Atlantic Ocean - 356-308 | ecosystem: Environmental > Aquatic > Marine > Hydrothermal vents | place: Atlantic Ocean: Mid... | reverse complement strand
CAGTTTCGTTTGAAGAAATATCGGTGCTGTTTTCCTTTATAGAAGGAGGAATTATTATTTTATTTTCGTCTTCTTTTACATATCTTTGGCTTCTTTGTGAAAAATTTAATGTAGTGTGCCTTACAAGTTGATGGGTCATTACTCTTGAAACGTTATCTATGTAAAAAACAGCATAACCATCATATTCATCTAATAGCCCTATAAGACTTACGTTCTCTTTTTCTCCAAGAGGAGATACAGGAACATCGTACTCAGCCATTTTTTCAAAGGTTTTAAAATATTCTTTTTCATCTATAGAAAGCATCTCTTCTAAGTAATGTCTAAGAGATACACCAACAACAGTTGGATATTTAGGGTTGTAATGAGCTTTAAAATACAGTGAAGCTATCTTCATTGCAAGAATTTGAGCTTTAGTATTGTGGGGGAGAGAAAGATATTCAGGCTCAAGATGGCTATTTATCTTTTCTTCAGAAAGGTCTGATAAATCCTTATAAGAGAACGAATGCGCAAATACACTAAAATGCTTGTAATTACCAAGTTTTGATAAAAATTTTGCCCTATCATTTTTACTTACTACTCTAGGGTCATTTAGTAGATAATTTAAATCTCCCCCACTATAGCAGGTTCTTGCTCCTAAAGCTGTAAAAGGTATAGTTTCCTTAAAATCCTCTAATGAAAATATATCTGTAATAAGTCCCATTTATTACTCTTAAACTTTGACTTTCTTAAATAAAATTCTCTTTAGTTTTTTACCCATTTTAAATTGAACCACTTTTTTGTTTTTCAAAGTAATAGTTTCACCTGTTTTAGGATTTCTTGCTTTTTCGGCTTTCCTTTCTTTGACTTTAAAAGAACCAAGACCTCTTATCTCTATCCTTTCTCCTTTAGAAAGAGCATCTATCATAGCTTCAAAAGTTCCATTTAAGACTTTAGCTATCTCAGATTTTGGATATTCTGGAAACTTTTCATAAAGTCTGCTAAGTAAATCTGATTTCTTCATCTTATCCCCCTATACTTTTTATTTCAATGTTCATTTGTTTTAAAACTTCCTTACATCTATCACATACAGATTGCCCTTCTTTTCCAACAGAAATATCATAAATCCAGCATCTTGGACATTTTTCTCCTAAAGCTTTTGTTATTCCAATTATAGCATTTTCTGTTTCTTTCCCCTCTATAATAATATCAGCGTCTATTTTATCAACCAGTTCAACCTGACTTACTGTAAAAAAGTATTTAATCCAGTCTAATCTCTCCTGCAGTAATTCTTTTAGTTTACTATCTAACTTAAGTAAAACTCTTGCCTCATAAGGATGTTTAATAAGACCACTGTTCCTTGCCTGTTCTAATGCTGTCATAATATCACTTCTTAATTTTAAAAGTTCATGATATATTTCTTCAAGATTTTTATCTATAAAATCTGTGTTAACAACAGGCATTTCTTCTAAATGAATACTTTCTTTTATATCAGGATTGATATTTCTAACATAACTCCATATTTCCTCTGTCGTAAAAGAAAGTATAGGTGCAAGTATCTTTGTTAAAGCATCTAAAAGATAGTAAAGAGTAGTTTGGGCAGAACGTCTTTCTAAAGATTTTGGTGCATAAACATAAAGTCTGTCTTTTAATATATCAAGATAAATAGCAGATAAATCTACAATCATAAATCTTTTTATAGAGTGATATATTCTGTGAAATTTATGTTCACTGTAAGATGAATGAGAAATTTCTATTATTCCCTGTAGTTTTGATAAAATCCATCTGTCAAGCTCTAACATGTTCTCATAAGGAACAATATCTTCCTTAGGATTAAAGTCATATAGGTTTCCAAGGAAGTATCTAAATGTGTTTCTGATTTTTTTATAATCATTTGCTATGTTTTTTATTATGTTCATTCCTATTTTTATGTCTTCTGTATAGTCTTCAGTTACAACCCATAGTCTTAGTATGTCTGCACCGTATTGTTTAATAATTTTCTCAGGAGGTATTACATTCCCTAAAGATTTAGACATTTTTCTGCCTTTTTCATCAAGAATAAATCCATGAGTAAGTACGCTATCATAAGGAGCTCTTTCATAAGATGCTATGCTTTCAAGTAAAGAAGATTGAAACCATCCTCTATGCTGGTCAGAACCTTCCAGATATATATCTGCAGGCCACTTAAGTTCTTCCCATTTCCCATATTTTAGTACAGATGCATGTGATACTCCAGAATCAAACCATACATCTAATATGTCTTCTTCTTTTTCAAAGTTTGTGCTTTTACAGTTTGGGCAGGAAAATCCTTCAGGAAGAAGCTCTTTTGCTTCTTTTTCAAACCATATATCTGCTCCAAATTCATAGTTTTCTACAAGTTTTGCTATATGCTCAAATATCTGTTCATCAGAAACTATAGTTCCACAATCCTTACAGTAAAAAACTGCTATAGGTACTCCCCATATTCTTTGACGTGATATACACCAGTCAGGTCTATTTTCTACCATAGACTTTATTCTATTTTCTCCCCAGTGAGGTATCCACTTAACTCTTTCAATTTCCTTTATAGCTTCACCTCTTAACGTTGCTCCATTTTCTAATATAGCATCCATAGATATAAACCACTGAGGTGTTGCTCTAAAGATGACAGGATTTTTGCATCTCCAACAGTGAGGATATGAGTGTTTGATAGTTTCTTTATGTAAAAGAGCACCTGTTTCCTCAAGTTTTTCTATTATTACTGGATTTGCATCAAAAACTCTAAGTCCTCTTAGCCACTGAGGTACTTCATCTGTAAATCTACCTTCGTCATCAACAGGAGCAAAAGGTTTTATCCCATATCTACTTCCTATAATATAGTCTTCCTGACCATGACCTGGAGCCATATGAACAAGTCCTGTTCCTGTTCCAAGTTCAACAAATTCAGAAAGGTATATTTTTGATACTCTATCTATAAATGGGTGATAGTATTCTATAAATTCTAAATCTTTACCTTTTACCTTTTTAATAATTTCTCCTTTTATACCTGTAATTTCCTGAAAATCTTTTGCTAATTCTTCAGCAACAATTAATACGCCTTTTTCTGTATCAAGAAATACATAATCAAACTCAGGGTTTACCATAATTCCAAGGTTAGCTGGAAGTGTCCATGGGGTAGTTGTCCATATAACTGCAAAGGTGTCTTTTTCTATATCAAAAGGAGGTTCTACAAGTTTGAAAGCTACATATATAGATGGGTCTTTTTTCTCCTGATATTCTACTTCTGCTTCTGCTTCTGCTGTTTTATCGTATATACACCAATAAACAGGTTTTAGACCTCTATAAGCTACTTTTTTCTTAAAAACTCTTCCAAGTTCCCTTATTTCCTGTGCCTGATAAGATGGATTCATTGTAAGATATGGATATTCCCAGTTTCCTATAATTCCTAATCTTTTAAATTCTTCCCTTTGAATATTTACAAATTTTTCAGCATACTCTCTGCAAAGTCTTCTAAATTCTGCTTTTGGAATGTCTTCCTTTTTTATTTTTTTCTTTGCTAATTCTTTTTCTACATTTCTTTCAATTGGAAGTCCATGACAGTCCCATCCGGGAACAAAAGGGGCATCTTTCCCAAGCATAGATTGATATTTGACAAGTATATCCTTAAGTATCTTGTTTAAAGCATGTCCAATATGGATATGTCCATTAGCGTAAGGAGGACCATCATGTAGAATATATTTTTCTTTTCCTTTTCTTTCTTCTCTTAGTTTTTTGTATAAATCTATATTTTTCCATTTTTCTATGATTTCTGGTTCTTTTTTTGGTAAATTTCCTTTCATAGGAAAATCTGTTTTAGGTAAATTTAAAGTATCTTTAAACTCCAAAGCCAAAGTCCTCCAGAAAATTAGATTAGAAGTATATTATAGTATTATTCAATATATTATGGGAAGTGCAAAAAATGAGATATCTTATTTTCATATTTTTTATAATCTCAATTTTATCTGGTTGTACAAAAACAGATGAAAGACCAGATATAGTTGTTGATATAAAGGTCTCTAAAAATGGTTATTCGCCAGATTTTATAAAAGTTCCTGTAAATTCTGTGGTTCTTTTTAGAATAACGGCTTTAGATGAGGGTATAGGAGATGATTACTCTCAAAAGTATTATGGACACTGTTTTTATATTGTTCCTCCTTATGATGTTATGGTTGAAAATATAAAAAAAGGTGAAACAAAATCTGTAAAAGTAAAGATGATTTATCCAGGAAAGCATATATTTACCTGTCCATACTGTTCTGGATTCTTTCCTACAAAAGGTGAAATCATTGTAAGTTCTGAATGAATATTCAAAAATAATAATTACTACTAATTAAGAATAAATATAAAAAAACCGAACAATAAGAAAAACCTTTATATTTGAGGATAAATATTATGAAAACGCAGGAAAAAACTTTAGATATAAATTGTAATCTGTGTAAAAAGTTTGAAACAAAGGATAGCTTTTCAGATAAAGAAAAAAAGCAGATAACAGAAATTACAAAAAAGACCCTTTCTTTTTTAGTAAATAAAAGTATTCCTTCTACACCAAAGCACTTTAAAAGATGGTTTAATGTTTTCACCTATTTAGCAGAGCATAATTTACTTTATGATGATATCCCAGAAGAGAAGTTAATAGAAATATGTAAATCAATAAACAAAAAAGATAAAGATGTTAATACATTAAAACTAAAAAAAGAACTCCAGAGAACAACAAGCATATTAGATGATTCAATGAAAGATATTTTAAATATTACTTCAGAATATGCCAGTAGCTTAGATAAAAGTGGCAGTGCACTAAGTGATGTTTCAAGCAAAATAGATAATACAGAAATACAATCTATACTTAATTATGTTCTGGAAGAAATGAAAAGAATGAAAAAAGAAAATGAAAAATTTAAAAAGAAGATAGAAGAAGAAAATAAAAAGGTTGAAAAATTGAAAAAACAGTTAGAAGTTGTTGAAACAGAAGCTAATACAGATTATCTAACAGGTTTATATAACAGAAGAGCCTTTATGAATGTATTAGAAGAATATTTCCAAAATTATAGACAGTTTGGTGATGTTTTTTCTTTAATTTTACTTGATATAGACAATTTTAAAAGTATAAATGATACTTATGGTCATGATGTTGGTGATATTGTTTTAAAAGATGTTGGAAACATTCTAAAAAAATATCTAAGACCTGAAGATATTCCTGCAAGGTTTGGAGGAGAGGAGTTTGCAGTGATAGTTTCTAATGCAAACAAAGAAATAGCATCAAAAGTAGCTGAACGTATAAGAAAAGTTATGGAAACAAGACATATTAAAATAGATGAGAACACTATAGTTGATTATACTGCAAGCTTTGGTGTGGCATGTGTTGAAGATAGATTTGAAAGCATTGACCAGCTTATAAAAAAAGCTGATGATAATCTATATAAAGCAAAAAGAAACGGAAAAAATTGTGTAGTGATATGATAGTAAAAGTTAAGGTAAAACCAAACTCTAAAAAAGAAGGTATAAAACAAATCAGTGAAGATATATTAGAAGTAAAAGTTAGCGTACCTCCAGAAAAAGGAAGAGCAAATCAGAGAGTAATAGAACTTTTATCAAAATTTTACAAAGTTCCAAAATCAAAAATAAAGATAAAAAAAGGTGAAACATCAAGAGATAAGTTAGTTCAAATTGATATTTGAAAAACAAAATCTGTTGTCATATGTTATTAACTCATTAGCTTTTAAAGAGGAAAAGTAATGTTTCCTGAAAGGATTTTAAAAAAAATAGATAGATTATTGGATAAGCATATCCAGTATCAAGAAAGTATTGACTTTAGGGATACTTATGCTTTTTTATGGAATGGTTCAAACCTAAAACCTGTAAAAAACTTTGCTAAGATAGATTTAAATGATTTTATAGGTGTTAATTATCAGAAAGAAAAATTAATAAAAAATACTCAAAAATTCGTAAACCATAAACCTGCCAATAACGTACTTTTGTGGGGAGAGAGAGGAACAGGAAAATCAAGTCTTATAAAAGCTATGCTTAATCTGTTTTATAATCAAAATCTTAGAATGATACAGGTGTTAAAACATGATTTACTTTCTTTGTTTGAACTATTTGATATAGTACAGCAAAATCCTGATTATAGATTTATTATCTTTATTGATGATTTATCTTTTGAAGAAACGGAGCCAGAGTTTAAGGAGTTAAAGACTGTATTAGATGGAGGTATATATCAGATACCAGAAAATTTACTTTTTTATGCTACATCAAATAGAAAAAATCTAATTCCTGTTAAATTTTCTGATAGAGAAACAGATGAAAAATCTCCAGAAGAAACATTACAGGAAAAAATATCCCTTGTAGAAAGGTTTGGACTTAGACTTGGATTTTTTAAAATGTCTCAGAATGATTATCTAAAGATAGTACAGCATTACGCAGATAAATATAATGTAAATATGGACAGAGAAAAACTTTTTTCTCTTGCTCTTAGATTTGCATTAGAATATGGTAGAAATGGTAGAACAGCTTATCAATTTATAAAAAGTCTGGATTATTAAATATGGATATTTCTTTGATTATTCCACCATTACTTGGAGCTTTTATAGGTTATATAACAAACTGGCTTGCAATAAAAATGCTTTTTAGACCTTATGAAGAAAAGTATATTTTTAATATAAAAATTCCATTTACACCTGGACTTATACCCAAAAGAAGAAAAGAAATTGCAGAAGCTATAGCAAAAACAGTAGAAGAACATATATTACCTGCTGAAAAACTAAAACAGCTGTTTGAAGAGAGTAATTATAAAATAAGACTACACAAAAGAGTAGAACTGGTTATAGATGAACTTATAGACACTACAATAGAAGATATGAAAAAAACTATAAAAGAGGGTATATCTGTTGGGAAATTTACTATAAAAGGGACTTTAATAATTACTGCTTTAGATAAAGTTATAGATAAAGCATTAGAAAAAGTAAAAGAGAAACTAAAAAAAAGAATAAAAGAAAAAGCTACAGTGATTATAGAAGAACATATAGAAGAAGAGCTACCAATAATGTTAGCCCAGTTAAATATAAGACAGATGGTTATAGACACATTTATGGAACTTGATATTGAAACACTGGAAAAAATTGTTGTTGGCTTTTCTGAAAATCAGCTTAAACATATAACGTATACAGGTGCTGTCTTAGGAGCTTTTATTGGTTTTATAGAAAGCTTTTATATTCTCGTAGAAAGAGGTTTTTAAAATGAAATTAGAAAAAGTAATAAATGATGATTTAAACAAGCTACTTGAGATAAGAACTGATGATGATTTTACCATTGAGTCTGTTTATTATAGAGGAGATACATTATGCGTATCTTCACAGGTAGGCTGTCCTGTTGAGTGTGCCTTTTGTGCTTCAGGTTTAAATGGCTTAAAAAGAAATCTTTCATATGAAGAGATAATAAATCAATATAACATTGCTGTTCAAAACGGATACACTATATCAAATATAACTTTTGCTGGAATTGGAGAACCTCTTTTAAACTGGGAAAATGTAAAAAAAGCGTTCTGGTTTTTTAAAAAAAATGGTTTAAAAGTAAGTTTTTATACAACAGGATTTCCTCTAAAAAATTTTAAGGAGCTTTTAACACTTCCTCATAATGGAATAAGTGTTTCAATTCATGCTGTAGATGAAGAAAAAAGAAAGTTTTTAATTCCTAAGTCAGCAAGGCTGGAGAATATTTTAGATATATTAAAAGAACATGTAAAAAACTTATCAAACAGGAAAAGAAAACTATACAGCCTTGCTTATTTGCTTATTAAAGATGTTAATGACACATATAATGAACTAGAAAAACTATCAAAATTAGCTAAAGATTTAGGTCTTTCTGTTTCTTTGCTAAAGTATAATCAGATAGAAAATATTCCTTTTGAAACTACCTCTGATGAAGATTATGAAAAAGCGTTTTTGTTTCTCAGAAAAAAAGGAATAAAAGTAACATTATCCAACAGATATAGAACCAGAAAGATTGGTGGTTGTGGAACTTTAATGATTAATAGATTAAAAAAAGAGGAAGGGGGCTGCCCTTCCTGTATGTAAAATCTTTTATTTTGCTACAAATATTAAAGGAATAGTAGCCACTAATAAAGCAACTCCAAGTATAATTAGTTTTTCCATTGCTACACCCTCCTTATTATATTTTTAGCAAATTCTATAAATAGATATATCAAATATTATGCCATTATTTAACACCTTATTGTATTTTTTTCGGTAAATATATAAAATTGCTTTAATTTTTTTCATATATAAACTATAAAAACACTTAAATGTATACAAATTTTATAGTAAAATAGTTTTGCATTTTTGCAAAAATGCAAAAAGTAATTTTTAAGTTTTTCAAAAACAGCAAAATTTTTATGCCATAAAAATATGTAAAAATGCAAAAGGAGAAGAAAATGTTAAGGATATTAAAAGCCAGAGAAATGGCATATGCTGATGAAAATACTATAAAAATTACAGGAATTAACTCTCTGGTATTAATGGAAAATGCTGGTAGAACATCAGCTCAGATAATTCTAGAAAATTATCCTGATGAGAAAAATTTTGTTATTATAGCAGGTTCTGGAAATAATGGTGGAGATGGTTTAGTTATAGCAAGATACTTACTTAGAGCAGGTAAAAATGTAGAGGTTTTTATACTTGCTAATTCTAAGGAAAAGTTATCAAAAGATAATCTAAAGAATTTAGAAATTTTCCAATTAATAGATGGTAAAGTAAGCTTTATAACTGAGGAAAAATTAAACAGATTAAAAAACAAAATAAAAGGTGCAGATGTTGTAATAGATGCTATCTTTGGTACAGGATTTAATCCTCCTGTAAAAGGGTATAGAGAAAAAGCTATACAGATAATAAATAAATATGCAAAATCTGTAGTATCAGTTGATATACCTTCAGGATTATCTGCTGATACAGGAACTATTAATGGTTCTTTTGTAAAATCTGATTTAACTATAACATTTGCATACCCAAAGCTGTGTCATATCTTATTTCCCGCCAGTCAGTACTGTGGTGAAGTATTTTTAGTTGATATTAGTATAGATGATAAATATGTACATGAAATACATAGATATCTTATAGAAGCTTCAAAGGTAAAGCTTCCTGAAAGAAAAAAAGACAGTCATAAGTATGAAAATGGACACATTCTCGTTATAGGTGCAAGTATAGGAAAAACAGGTGCAGTAATTATGGCTTCTAAAGCTTCAAATGTCTCTGGAGCGGGTCTTGTAAGTGCTGTTGTACCTAAGTCTTTAGATGTTATTTTTGAACAGGCTTTAATTGAGGAAATGACAATTCCAGTTAGTGATAAAGATGGATTTTTCTATAAACACTCTTATAAGGAGATTGAAAAAATTATAAATCAGGGAAAGTTTACTTCGATAGTTGTAGGTATGGGAATGGGCGTAAATGAACATACTAAAATGGTTGTTAAAACTATTCTAAAACAGAAAAAACCTATTGTAATAGATGCTGATGGATTAAATAATCTATCTAAAATAGATAATTTTAAAGATTTACTTAAAAAAAGAAAATCTCCAACCGTTTTAACACCACACATTGGTGAGATGTCTAGACTGACTGGCTATACCACAAAGTATATTCTGGATAATATGGAAGAAGTTGCTAGAGAGTTTTCTTTAGAAACAAACACTTTTGTAGTTTTAAAAAGTGCAAGGACTATAATATCTACTCCTGATGGAAAAGTGTACTATTCAATCTATGGAAACGAAAGTATGGCAACAGCAGGAACAGGAGATGTTCTGGCTGGTATACTTGGAACAATGGTGAGTAGATTAGATACAGAAGATGCTGTTTTAACAGGTGTAGTAATTCACGGTATTTCAGGTCAAATTGCTTCAGAAAAAGTAGGAAAAGAAAGTCTAAAGGCTACAGATTTAATAACATTTATACCAGAAGCTTACAAATACATTCAGAGTTTAAAAGATAGACAAAAGGTATATTCCTTTTATAGAAAACTAAGAGATTTTTAAAACATCGCTTAATTTTGGTATTATGTAATCAGGGTTATAACTTTTAGCTAATTCCTTTTTCCCATAGCCAAACATTACAAGACATGTTTTTGTATTTGCTTTTTTACCGGACAAAACGTCTGTTTCACTATCACCTATCATGATTGCATCATCACAGGAAATCCCAAAGTTTTCCAGTGCATATAAAACAGGTTTGGGACTAGGCTTTTTTTCGTCTAAAGTATCTCCGCCTATTATCAAATCAATATAATCTAACATGTTTAGCTTTTTTAATATTTCTTTAGATACGCTTTCGTATTTATTTGTTATAACGGCAATTTTTTTATCATGTTTTTTTAGATTTTCTAATACTTCTAATGTTTCAGGATATGGTTTTGTATACACAACAGGGTTGTTAAAGTAATAATCTCTAAAGATTGACACTGCTTTTTCTATAAGATATTGGTTATCTTTTCCTAAAACACCTTCTAATAGTTTCTTTCCACCATAACCTACATGTTTTATTATTTCTTCTTCTGGTAGTGGAGGAAAACCAAGTTGTTCTAACGTATAGTTTGTAGCCTGTGCAATATCTTTACTTGAATCTATAAGAGTTCCGTCTAAATCAAAAAAGTATCCACTAAACCTCATCTATCTTTATATGCCTTTATAATTTTATCTATCCATCTTTGAGTTTTAGATGTTATATTATCTTTCTTTTTTTCCTTTTCAACAAGGATATAAATATCTTCATTTTTCTTTTTTAATCCAAGGTCTTCTCTTGCCTTCTTTTCTATATAAAAAATGTCCTGTTGCAGATATCTTTTTTTCTCAAGTAGAGCTACATATTTTTCACCTAATTTCTTTATTTCAGCTTTTAGTTGTTTTTCTTGCTTTAGTTTATTTATATAAGAAAAAATATTCTTATCTCCAAAAAGCAAAGAAGCTCCTGTATAAAACAGGAGCAAAATAAAAACAAGCTTTAAAAAGCTATCAACAGAAATCACTTTTTTAAGTCTGGTTGAAAAACCTTTTGAATACCTCTTTCCCTTTGAATAATGCATTTTTTCCTAACTCTTCCTCTATTCTTATTAACTGATTGTATTTTGCTGTCCTATCAGACCTTGATGCAGAACCTGTTTTTATCTGTCCAGCGTTTGTGGCTACAGCAAGGTCAGCTATAAAGCTATCTTCACTTTCCCCACTTCTGTGAGAAATTATCGTTGTATATGAATTCCTTACAGCTATATCTATGGCATCTAATGTTTCGGTTAGTGTTCCTATTTGGTTTAACTTAACAAGAACAGAATTAGCCATTTTTTCTTCTATACCTTTTTGTATATATTTAGGATTTGTTGTAAATAAATCATCTCCTACAAGCTGAACCCTGTTTCCAAGAGTTTTTGTTAAATTTTTCCATCCTTCGTAATCATCTTCAGCAAGACCATCTTCTATAGATACTACAGGATAAGTTCCTATAAGTTCTTCATATAAAACAATCATATCATCTGATGTAAGTTCATTTCCTTCAAATTTATAAACTTTTTTTTCTTTATCATAAATTTCACTTGATGCAGCATCTATAGCAAGAAGGATATCTTCTCCCGGTTCATATCCAGCTTTATGAATAGCTTCTATAAGAATATCTAATGCTTCTTTCGTTGAGTTTAAATCTGGAGCAAATCCTCCCTCATCTCCAACATTTGTAGAGTATCCTTTTTTCTTCAGTATATCTTTTAAAACATGAAATGTTTCCACACCAGCCCTTAGGGCTTCTTTAAAAGAACCACCACAAACAGGAACTATCATAAATTCTTGAAAATCTAAATTGTTATCTGCATGTACTCCACCATTTATAACATTCATAAGTGGAACTGGTAAAACTTTTGCATTTATCCCACCAATATAATTGTAAAGAGGCATATCCAAATCTAACGCTGCAGCTTTTGCCACTGCCATACTTACAGCTAAAATGGCATTTGCACCAAGGTTAGATTTGTTTTCTGTTCCATCAAGCTCAATCATAGTTTTGTCAATTTCAATCTGATTAGTTACTTCTTCTCCAATAATAGCATCTGCTATTTTCTCATTAATATTCTCTACAGCTTTTAGTACCCCTTTCCCTCTAAAACGATGAACATCGCCATCTCTTAACTCTACAGCTTCTCTTTCTCCTGTTGAAGCACCACTTGGTACTATAGCTCTTGCAACAATACCACTTTCAAGATAAACTTCTGCTTCAACTGTTGGATTTCCCCTTGAATCTAATACTTCCCTTCCTCTGACATCTACAATGATTGACATAAAACCCTCCTTTTTTAATTTTTTCAAGGTTTTATAATAATAATATTAACATCAAAATCTAATTTTGGCTTGGTGTAGTATAATTATTTTGCTATTAAAATCATCTATTGGTAAAAATGAAGGTTAAAGCGATTATTCTTTCTGCTGGAAAAGGAACAAGGTTTAAGTCAGAAAAACCTAAAGTTTTACATGAGATACTTGGAAAACCTATGCTTTTTTATGTAAAAACATCTGCTCAATGGATAAACCCAGATGAAATTATTTTTGTCGTAGGTCATAAAAAAGAACAGGTAAAACAATATATATCTTGTGATAGATGTACTATAGTAGAGCAAGATAATCAGCTTGGTACAGGACACGCTGTTCAGATAACTCTTCCTCACTGGAAGGATTTTGATGGCTTTTTGATTATTTTAAATGGAGATACTCCTTTAATAAAAGGACAGACATTAAAAGATGCTCTTGAGTATGCAAAGGCTATGCTTTTATATGAAGGAGCTAATATGAACTCATACTCATCAGAGTATAAAAATGAGAAATTTGCAGGAGTTGTTCTTACGGCAAAAGTTCCAAATCCATATGGATACGGCAGGATTATAAAAGATGAAAATGGTAAGGTTATAAAAATTGTAGAAGAAAAAGATGCTTCTTTAGAGGAAAAGCGTATAAATGAGGTAAATTCTGGTATTTATATATTTTATGCTCCTTTTTTAAAGGAAGTTATAAATAGACTAGATAATAAAAATGCCCAAAATGAATATTATCTTACAGATGTTATAACTCTTTTAAAGGAAGAAGGAAAAGAAATTTATGCTTTAGAAATTCCAGATTATACCGAGATACTTGGTGTAAATGATAGATGGCAATTAGCTTATGTAGAAAATATACTAAAAATGCAGTATTTACAGTTTTGGGCTTTAAACGGAACTACATTTCATAATCCAGAAAGCATATGGGTTGAGTTTGATGTTGAGTTTTCAAAAGATGTAGAAGTCTTTCAAAACTGTGTATTTAAAGGAAATACAAAAATAGGAGAAAATACGGTCATAGAACCAAACTGTATAATCAAAAATTCTAAAATTGGGAAAAATGTAAAAATATTAGCAAATTCTGTTATTGAAGATAGCGTAATAGAAGATGGTGCAGTTGTTGGACCTTTTGCAAGATTAAGACAAAAGACAGTTATAAAACAAAATGCTGTTATAGGTAATTTTGTTGAAGTAAAAAAGTCTACTATTGGAGAAAATACAAACGCAAGACATTTAACGTATATAGGAGATGCTACAGTTGGTAAAGATGTAAATATTGGTGCTGGTACTATAACCTGTAATTATGATGGGTTTAAAAAATATCAGACCATTATAAAAGATAAAGCTTTTATTGGAAGTGATACTATGCTGGTAGCTCCAATAACTATTGGTGAAGAAGCTATGACAGCATCAGGTTCTGTAATAACAAAAGATGTTCCTCCAAAAGCTCTTGCAATAGAAAGAGCTCCACTAAAAATAATAGAAAATTATGTAGAAAAAAGGAGGAAAAAATTTAAGAATAATGAATAGATTAATAAAATTTCTGATAATATTTACCATTTTAATCTTGTCTTCTGGTTTGGTACCATCTTATTCTAAAGAACATAAAAAAGATGAAAATATTCAGTTAGTAGATAAAATTGTTCTTATTGTTAATGGTGAACCTATTTTGCTTTCTGAAATTGAACTTGCAAAATTATGGTTTAAAACAGATGATACAAAAAAAGCTGTAAATGAACTTATAAATCTTGTTCTTATATCCCAGCAAGCTAAGAAACTTGGTATTACAGTCTTTCCTGATGAAATAAACGAAGCTCTTTTAAAAGTTGCAAAAGCAAATGGTTTTAGTACTATAGAGGATTTTAAAAAGAAATTAGAACAGGAAGGTATTGTATTTTCTGAGTTTAGAACATTTGTCAGGAGAGAAATACTTAGAACCAAATTCATACAGGGATTTGTAAGACCGAAAGCTTTAAAAGGTATAAAAGAGGGAAAGATAGAAAAGGTAAGAAAGGTAAGAATTATATATATAGACAAGCGAAAACCAGGTTATATGGATAAGTTAGAACAGCTTGAAAAAACATTGACTAAGGAAAATTTTGTTCAGATGGCTAAGAAATTTTCAGATGATGAATTCACAAGAGAAAATGGCGGTCTTCTTGGAGAAGTTAGAAAAGGCGAGCTTGTTAAAATTCTTGATGAAAATATCTGGAAACATAAAGTAGGAGATATATTTGAGATAACTGGTACAAAAGGAACTTACTTTATCTATATAGAAGATGAAAAAGAGGTGGTAGTTCCTGTAAATGAGGTTGATGAAGAATTTATGAAAAAGTTAGAAAAAGAGTACAATCTGGTAGTTAAAAAATTAAGACAAAATGCATATATAGAAGTTTTAGACCCAAAGTTTAAGGTGGAATGAATATGGTAAAAGAGTACATAAGAAAGATTACAGAGTATCAGAATTTATCTTCAGATGAAATGAAAGAGCTTTTTCACACTCTGATGGAAGGTAATATTACAGATGCACAGATAGGAGCTGTCTTAATTGGACTAAAGATGAAAGGAGAAACAGAAGAAGAGATAGCCTCAGCAGCAACTGTTATGAGAGAAAAAGCTGTAAAAGTACCGGTAAAAGATAAATCTAAGCTGGTTGATACATGTGGTACTGGTGGAGATAAAGTTAATACTTTTAATGTATCTACGATTACAGCTTTTGTTGTTGCTGGAGCAGGAGCAAAAGTCGCAAAACATGGAAACAGGTCTGTATCCTCAAAATGTGGAAGTGCAGATATAATGGAAGCTCTTGGTATAAAAATTGATATGAGTCCTCAGCAGGTAGCTTATGCAATTGAGAATATAGGTCTTGGCTTTTTATTTGCTCCTATATATCACCCTGCAATGAAAAATGTTATAAGACAAAGAAGAGAAATAGGAGTAAGAACTATATTTAATATTCTTGGGCCTTTATCAAATCCTGCAGAGGCAAAATATCAGCTTATGGGTGTTTACGATAAAAACCTTGTAGAACCATTAACAAAAGTTTTATCTTTACTTGGTGTAGAAAGAGCCTTTGTGGTGCATGGGCTTGAAGGTTTAGATGAGGTTTCTATTACTGGAGAAACTCTTGTAGGAGAAGTACATAATCAGGATATATCTATATATAAGGTTAAACCAGAAGATTTTGGATTAAAATCAGCTTCTTTAAAAGATATAGAAGGTGGAGAGCTAGATTATAATAAAGAAATAGCACTTAATATCCTTCAAGGAAAAGATAAAACTCCAAAAACAGATTTTGTAATTTTAAATTCTGCATTTGCTCTAAAAGTATCTGGTGTAGCTTCTTCCATAGAAGAAGGTATAGAAATGGCAAAAGAAAGTATCTTTACAGGTAAAGCTTTCTCTGTTCTTGAACAGCTTAGGGACTATTCAAATAGTTTATAAAAAACTTCTTTTTAAATATGAAAAAGATTTTTTACCTATTTATTTTTTTATTGGTTTTGCTTATATATAAATATTCTAATGCTGTTAATGTAGAGTTTGGTTTTGGGCATACAAGGTTAAATATTAATGGGAAAGTTCTTATACAGCAGGAAGATATAGTTATAAAGTCAAAAGGGAATCCTTCTGTAAGACACTTTTATATAAATTTAGAATTTCCTGGGACTTTTCTTCCATGTTTTAAATTTGAGTATATATCTCATACTCATACAGGTTCTGCAGGGGCAAGTGTAAAATTTCCTGTGATTATTAAAGAAAATCCTCTATCTGATTTTTATAAACCTTTTTATGATACCTTTGAGAGTTTTACAGAATTTACAAAAATAGATTTTTATAAAGATATAACCATAAGTGCTGTTGATGTAAAACAAAAGACAGAAGCTAAAGAGTTTGATTATATTTTTTATTATAAGTTTTATCTTTCCGATTACTTTGTACCAAAGTTAGGAATCGCTATAAAAGACCTGAAAGTCCGTACTAAATATACGATAAAAGTTCCTTTATTTTTCTTTAAGGTATCTGATGAAATAAGT
>Ga0256841_1002075_pt1 | contig 16371 bp, 12 predicted proteins | sample 356308metaG_FD_185971 | JGI IMG/M metagenome (GOLD analysis project Ga0256841, IMG submission 185971) | Hydrothermal vent microbial communities from Mid Atlantic Ridge, Atlantic Ocean - 356-308 | ecosystem: Environmental > Aquatic > Marine > Hydrothermal vents | place: Atlantic Ocean: Mid... | reverse complement strand
TCTTTTCAGTAATCTTTATCAAGCGTTGATATCCTAAACCGGTAAGGTTATGTTCTAAATAATAATTTCTAAAACCGCTACTATTAGCACCTTTTACTCTAATCTCACTTAAAATTTTAGTGTTTTTAAAACTGATACCATTGATATATGCCTGCTCAGGCCTATTTCTGGTTTTATAAATAAACGAAACACCGTTTAAGCCTGCATCTGTTGCCCTATGCCCGTAATTAATTTTATCGATATATAATGAGTTATTTGTTTTTGTATAATTATAGATTATTCTTACATCTTGTGTGTTAACCCACCTTTTAATACTCCAAATATTCTCATTTTTTGAATCTGCCGTATTTCCATATACGGCAGTAGTGCCATCGGGATAATAAACTTTAAAGTAAGACGGACCTGTACTTGATGTGCCATAAGAAACCACTTTTACTGTACTGTAATTTTCAGTTTCATATACGGCACCTGAGCTTCCATAGGTACCACTTTTTAAAATTAACCGTTGACCGTCTAAGGCAAACCTATCATAACTGTCAAAGTCAACGCCATCAATAATTCCGTCGTGAAATTTAGTCGAAGGGATTCTGGTAATTACTGAAATTCCTGAGATGTTCCAACCATATCCGGCCATGCCATTACCTCCTTGACTGTTATAGGCCAATGCTATTTGAGGGGCTACTCCATTGATTCCCGGAGGTACTGCAATAGGAACTTGATACGTTGCACCACCTGTTAACGATACCGAAAGTTGCCCTGAAGTAATACCTACTTCTTGTGACCCACCGGTGGGTTGCCCGGCGGTTTTACCGGTATAATTTTGGCTGAAACTATTTAAAACTGTAAATAAACTGAAGAGTAAAGTTATCTTTTTCATTTCCCTATTTTTTTATTATTTTAAATGCATCTTGCTTTCCGTTGGTAAAAAGTACCTTTATGATATAGATACCATTAGCATATCTGTTAAATGGTATGGTATATTCTTGGAGGTTTTTATTGGGTTTAAAACTCCCCATTAACTTATAATCCATACTATATACTTGTAACGATGATACTGTGGCATTGATACTTTTTTGCCAAGATATCGTAAGGCTATTTTCAACAGGGTTGGGGTAATATTCTAATAAATGTAAATTCTTGTCTTGCGATATGTCTGCATCCGTAACATCTTGTACAACCACTTCTTCTTCATTTACTTCTGTAGATTTTGCTACAATAACCGGAAAGAACCTTTGTATTTGATTTCCAGCATTGTCATAAGCAAAATGGATGGTTTGATTCGAGGAACCTTGAGCGAATAAATTAGGAGAACTCAAAAGAAAAGATACAAGTAACAAAAGGTGAAAATTTTTCATACTACTTATTTATTTTAAAAAATGTTTAACAGGTATTTTTGAGATATATTCAACAAAAAGTATTATTAATAAAAAAACAATAGTAAAAATGAGCGATTGTGAATATTTTACAGTTTTTAAGAACAATACTATTTATTGTGAAGAATATCCTATTTATGCAACAAAAATAATACATTTAACTAATAACAAAAAATGATATTTGTCATTTATAATGACAAAAGAAAACATAAAATGTTTTTAGAGTAGTTACTTAAAATCATTAATTGTTACCCAAAAGATTTGATTTTTTCTAAGAAGTCTACCGATAACCAAAATCTTATCTTTTGGTTATTAGAATTAGAAAGAAATACTCATAAAAAAGTAATTTTTTCTTAGCTAATTGTATAGTATTCAAAGCTTATTTGCCAACTGTCCACAGGCAGCATCAATATCTTTGCCTCTGCTGCGGCGTACGTTTACGACAATATGGTTTGCCTCTAATGTTTTTACATAATGCTGTATCGTTTCGGAAGAAGCCTGTTGAAACCCGTCAGCATCAATGGCATTGTATTCTATTAAATTTACTTTAGACGGTACTTGTTTACAGTAGTTTACCAAAGCGTCAATATCTTGTTGGGTGTCGTTAATACCTTTCCAAACCACATATTCAAAAGTAATGATACGTTGGGTACGGGTGTACCAATATTGTAGCGATTCTAGCAGTGCTGCCAAATTGCTTTTTTTATTGATAGGCATCATTTTAGAGCGGACTTCATCAATGGCCGAATGTAGGGATACTGCCAACTTAAACTTTACGCTATCGTCGGCTAACTTTTTAATCATTTTCGGAATACCGACAGTAGACAATGTAATTCTCCGTGGCGACATTTCTAAACCTTCGTCTGAAGTGATTTTATCAATAGCGGCAAGTACATTTTTATAGTTGAGCAAGGGCTCTCCCATCCCCATAAAAACAATATTTGATAGTTTATGGTTGTGATAAAGTCTGCTCTGCTTATCAATTTCTACTACTTGGTCATAAATTTCATCGGGATTTAAATTCCGCATCCGTTTTAAACGGGCGGTAGCGCAAAAAGTACAATCTAAACTACAGCCCACTTGACTCGAAACGCAGGCCGTAGTTCTGGTATCTGTTGGAATCAATACCGATTCAACTAATAAATTATCATATAATTTAATAGCGTTTTTAATGGTACCGTCATTTGAGCGTTGCATTTGATGTACTTTTATATGATTGATAACAAAGTTTTTATCAAGCATGGCTCTAGTTTCTTTTGATACATTGGTCATGGCATCAAAAGAATGTACGGCTTTATGCCATAGCCATTCATATACTTGGTTTCCTCGAAAGGCTTTATCGCCATTTTCAGTAAAAAATAAGCGTAATTGCTCTTTTGTCAATGCACGTATGTCTTGTTTTGTTAGCATTTGTTATAAAAAAAGCCCTGCTAGAACAGGGCAAAATCAGTTCATCATTTTACTTATTTATTTGTTCAACACCATTTTTTTAACCAAACTTCTATTGGTTTCAACTTCAGTAAGTTTAACAAAATAAACAGCATTAGGAAAATTACCCAAAGATATGCCGGCAGTAGTTAATTTATTAGCCAATAAGGTTTGCCCGAGCATATTATAAACTTCATATTTTAAATCGCCTATCAATCCGGTAGCCCTTATTTGAACTATTCCGGTAGTAGGATTGGGGTACAGGGTAATATTATTTTCTAAAAATTGGTCATTTACCGCTAAGGTTGTTTTTATATTCATTTCGGTTAATTCTGAACTGCCAAACTGCCCTGAACTATTTATAATTACAGTATTATCATCTGTTGTTAATGAATAGTTGCCGACCCCAAAACCGCAACAAATGCCATCTCCGGCACTATCAAAAATCTCAAAAGAATAGCATTCTCCTAAAACCACATCAAAAGCTGCTGTAAAAGTGGTATTGTCTTGTGAGGTTCCGTCGTAAGGGCCTCCGCTACCCAATACTGTTCCGTTACTATCCTTAAATTGCCAAGTGGTTTCATTTGAAAAATCATCTGTTAACAATTCTAAATGTACTTGAGAGGTATTAAATTCGTCTGTTAAAGAAAAAGTAGTGGCACTATTGTCATTTATACTATTTTGATCTGCTTCACCATTAGGATTAGAAATAGAAACATTAAACACATGCGACCCGGAGGAAACTGATATGGGTGATAAAACGACATTTTCGGTTTCATTTTGTGCCAGTGAACCCGTCCAATTTAATGTAGTTGAAGTACCACCATCAATATTCCAATTTATGGTTAAACTGGATAAAGTCGTAGTTCCCGCATTGCGTACTACAACTGTTGGGCTTGTTTCAAAAGTACCACAAGCGATACTGGGAACTCTCGAATAAACCGAGCCATCAACTGCAAAAACCTGAAAATTAGCAGAATTTTCTAATGTATTCGGGTTAGTACCAACGGGGTCTAACCAATCTTTTAATTGATTGGTGGCATTCCCTCCGGCTGCCCAAGACACGCCAAACCGGCCATAATAATCGCGTGCATTATTATCATTGGTTCCGTTACAAGCGGCGGCGCCTCCAAAGAGTTGGCCAATGATTCGCCCATTGTCATCAAATAACGGCGACCCCGACGAACCGGGTTCTGTAACCCCTATTTCCCAACCGTTTCCGGCAGAAGTAATTTCCCAAGTTTGGGCTGTAGGGTTTCCATTAGGTTTTTTTATCACACCTGAATCGTCTCTACATATTTTCATAATATCTCCTGAGGCATGATGAATACCCACAACAAATGCAGGGCTTATTTCAGATCGATCCCAACCTGCCCAAACCCTATTCCAGTTGGCAGGAATTGCACTGTTTAATTCTAACAATGCAAAATCAGAATTGGCATTATTAGCTTTTAACGTAGCTCCGCTAAGCGTCATATTTGTCGGGCCATTCGTACTTGATGCGGTGGTTCCGCATACCGGATTTGGGCTTATCCACCCAAAACGAAAAGACCAATTGGCTACATTGGCACCATTTGTACAATGGTTTGCTGTTAAGAAATATGGAACTTGATTGTTACTAGTATTATTTATGAGAGCCCCTGTACATATTGCACTGCCCCCAACTAATATCATGGCAACGGCTCTTTTATTCAAATCTCTTTGTTGTTCCCAATCAGCTCCAATGGGGCAATCGACATCATGATTACAGTCTCCTGAATCACCCAATGCTTTTTCCTCATTATTGAGGTATCCTTTTTGGTATTTATGTGCTAATCTATACCCATGAGTAACATTTGCAATGTGTAATTTACCTTGCCCTTTTACTTCTTTGGGTTCGTAATATTCAATCCAAACCTTTTCGCCTTTTACCAACCAAGTACCCAGCATACCACTTTTTTGGTTTTGTATATCGGTATAGGCTCCTAATAAATCTGACCTATCATCATTGTACAAATAGACTTTTCCGCCTTTTGGCATATAAAATTTATCGAAAATAAAGTTTAAGCTCAAAGCACCTTTCGATTCAAAAAGAATCCTCCAAATACGGTCGCCATTGGGTAATTCTGACCATATTCCGGCATTTTCTAATCCGAAATCTACAGTATGCTTGTAACCAAACCTCCACGGTTTTGACTTAATGGTATCATTAATTTTATCTTCTTCTTGAATGGCTTTTACGTCAAATGAGGGCAATTTAATAGCTTGTAACGATTGTTTTTTTTGCAACTGAAATTTCCAGCTTAAGGGTTTTCCTTCATTAGTTACTTGGGCAACTATTGTTAAAGAATAACAAAAAAATAAGAATAGTAGTGTTTTTTTCATGTCAATAGAGTTTTAGCTTGTAAATATATAAAATTTTAACAAAAAACTTTGTAAATTTCACATAGAAGGCTCTCTGTTTATATAAAAGTTAAGGTACTATTTATTCAGCACTATTTTTTTGACCAAACTTCTATTGGTATCTACCTCGATAATTTTAACAAAATAAATATCGTTTGGTAAATTGTCTAAAAAGATAATTTCATTATTCTGTAATTTACTCGATAACAAGGTTTGGCCTAATAAATTATAAACTTCATAATTCAAATCTCCTACCAAGCCGGTAATTCTAATTTGTATCACTCCAGAGGATGGATTGGGGAATAATGTGATATTTTTTTCTAAAAATTCATCGTTAACCGCTAAGACATTTTTAAGTGTTCCTAAGACATTTTGCGAAAAATTTCCGGATGGGTCTAGCCAATTTTTTAATTGATTTGAAGCAATTCCTCCTGCACCCCAAGAGACACCAAACCTTCCGTAATAATCGCGTGTATTATTATCATTGGTACCTGAACATGCTGCTGAGCCACCAAAAAGTTGGCCAATTACATGGCCGTTTTGATCAAATAACGGCGATCCTGAAGAGCCTCCTTCGGTAACTCCAAGCTCCCAACCGTTGCCGGCTGTAGTAATTTCCCATGTTTGGGCTCCTGCGTTTACTTTTTTGATAGCTCCGGTATCATCTCTACACACTTTCATAATATCTCCTCTCGGATGATGAATGCCTACTTCAAAAGTCGGGTTTGTATCACTTTTATCCCATCCTGCAAAAACGATATCCCAAGTATCAGGAATAGGGTTGTTAATTTCAACTAACATAAAATCTGAACCGGCATTTCTCGCTCTTAAGGTAGCTCCACTCATTACAAAATTCATAGGGCCATTCGTACTATTAGCTGTTGATGCACAAACGGGATTAGGACTTATCCAATTAAAACGCATAGAATAGTTTCCCGGATTTGAAGCATTACCATTATTATCAGTAAAGCAATGATTGGCAGTTAAAAAGTAAGGTTTTTTATCTTGAGCTGTATTGTTTACCAACCCTCCAGAGCAAATAAAACCATTGCCCAAATTTAAAAATGCTACTGACTTTTTAAGCGTATTCTTAAGAGCTTCAAAATCACTGCCAACGGGACAATTAACATCATGATTACAATCACCAGACCCATTTAAAACTTTCTCTCTATCATTAAAATATCCTTTTTGATAGGTATGCCCTAATCTGTATCCATGTATCACTGAGGCGATATTTAATTTTCCTTTGCCTTTTACTTTTTTAGGTTCATAATACTCTATCCATAATGTATCGCCATTGACAAACCATGAACCTAAGGTTTGTTCTTTGTTATTTTGTACAGCCGTATAAGCACCTAACAAATCGGTTTTACTATCATTATATAAATAAAGTTTTCCTCCTTTAGGGATATAAAATTTATCAAAAACTACACTTAAATGCACGGCATCTTTTGATTGAAACAAAACCCTCCAAATACGGTCGCCATTTGATAAGGTTGTCCATGTTCCGGCATTTTCCAATCCGTAATTGACTTTCTGAAGAATTCCTACCCTATAGGGTTTGGTTTGATCTTTATCATTAATAACATCCTCACTTTTTATTTTCTGAATATTTACCTGTGGAAGCGTTATGGCTGTTATGGCATCTTTTGTACTCAATTTCCAGCTTGCCGGCTCACCTTCATTGGTAACTTGGGCTATACTTGTTAAAGAAGTACATAAAAATAAAAAAAGTAGTGTTTTCTTCATGCTAATAGATTTAATATCATAAGGTTGTAAAGGTATAAAAACTTTTCAATCAAAAAAACCTTATAAAAAATTATAAGGTTTTAACTGTAAAACGAGCTGTTGTTCTGTTTATAAAATCAACATCGCATCGCCATACGAATAGAAACTATATTTCTCTTTGATAGCTTCGGCATAGGCACGTTTTAGGAAATCGTGGCCCGTAAAAGCTGAAGTCATCATCATAAGGGTAGACTTAGGGGTATGAAAATTCGTAACCATCGCATTTGCAATACTAAAATCATAGGGCGGAAATACAAATTTATTTGTCCATCCGCTAAAAGGCTTCAACCGGTGATTTGCCGATACAGAGCTTTCAAAAGTCCGCATTACGGTAGTACCTACGGCACATACTCTTTTTTTATTCTCTATTGCACTATTTACAACTTTCGCTGCATTTTCAGGAATATCTATTTGCTCTGAATCCATTTTGTGTTTTGAAAGGTCTTCCACTTCAACAGGATTGAATGTTCCTAAACCAACGTGCAAGGTTATTTCTGCTAAATTTACTCCGTTAATTTCTAACCTTTTTAACAAATGCTTAGAGAAGTGCAATCCGGCAGTGGGTGCTGCTACGGCGCCTTCGTGTTTGGCATAAATGGTTTGGTATCTTTCAACGTCTAAGGGTTCTACTTCTCTTTTTATATACTTTGGCAATGGTGTTTGCCCTAATTCTTTTAATTTTTTTCTAAAATCTTCATAGCTTCCATCAAATAAAAAACGCAATGTTCTTCCTCTTGAGGTAGTATTATCAATTACTTCGGCTACTAAATCTTCATTTTCTCCAAAAAATAATTTATTTCCGATTCTTATTTTTCGAGCCGGGTCAACCAACACATCCCACAAGCGGCTTTCTTGGTTTAACTCTCTCAATAAAAACACTTCAATTCTGGCACCTGTTTTTTCTTTATTTCCGTATAACCGTGCCGGAAATACCTTTGTATTGTTAAAAACCATCACATCTCCCTCTTCAAAATAATCAACGAGGTCTTTAAACAGTTTGTGTTCAATGGTTTGTGTTTCTCTATCTAGCACCATCAATCGGGCCTCATCTCTTTGCTCTGAAGGGTATTCTGCTAATAAATCTGCGGGTAATTCAAATTTAAAATGGGATAGTTTCATTCTCATATATTTCTTGCTTTTTAAAAATGTGTGCAAATATACAATTTCAACATAGGCCTTGTCAAGTGTTTTGCCAATTATATTATTTTGTAGATTGTTAAGCCTCAGTATTGTTAAGTTAAGACCGTTGCAAAACTAAATAGAAATATGAAAGCCCATAATGGGCATTTGGCAAGCAATGGTCATTACCCATCGGAATAATTAAATGACTGAACCAAAGGTTCTTGAAAAAATTTAAACAGATGAAATAAAGGCAATTCTTTATCCAACTTCTTCCTTCTCCAAAAATTTAAGTCCTCATAAACAATAGTTTACTGTGGGTTAAATTTTTCTCGAGCGTCGAATTTGAACAAACAATTGCCTTTTGCAACTGCCTTAAGTTCTTAACGGAATATGTATCTTTGGGCAAATCATTTTTTAATGACAACAAAAGTTACTCCATATAAAGATTCAACACTTAGTAAAAAGAAGCAAGTGGCAGAGATGTTTGACAATGTTTCTGGCAATTACGACTTTTTAAATCGTGTAATGACGTTGGGTATTGATATAAAATGGCGAAAAAAAGTAGTTGCCATTGTAGGTGCAAAAAAACCGGAAACCATCCTTGATATCGCTACCGGTACAGGAGATTTCGCTATTATGCTCGCTACCCTGAACCCAAAAAAAATTATCGGCTTAGACCTTTCAAAAGGAATGCTTGATATTGGTATTGAAAAAGTAAAAGCCAATAACCTTGACCAATTAATTGAAATGGTATTGGGCGATTCAGAAAATTTACCCTTTGATGATAATAGTTTTGACGCCATCACAGTTGGTTTTGGAGTTAGAAATTTTGAAAACCTAGACAAAGGCCTACAAGAAATTTATCGTGTTCTGAAACCCGGTGGTATTTTTGTAGTATTGGAAACCTCACAACCTGAAAAATTTCCTGTCAAACAATTGTTTTATTTTTATTCTAGATGTATCATTCCGACTATTGGTAAACTCTTTTCTAAAGACAAAAAGGCTTACTCGTATTTGCCAAAATCTGCGGCAATTTTTCCTTATGGACAAAAGTTCAACAATATTTTGCAAAAAAATGGGTTTAATAATGCAACTAACAAACCCTTAACGTTTGGAGCAGCTTCCATTTATACAGCAACAAAATAAGTATGTGAAATGAGCGTAACTAAGAATTTCAATCCTTCCGAAATGATAGCCATGCAACTTTTACCTACCTGCCGGAAGCTAGCCTTACTTTAAAAAGCAATAATTATACAGATGAAACAATTATTTATATGTACTGTTGGTTTTCTATTATTGTGTAGCAATATTATAACAGCTCAAAAAGAGCGAGTTGAATATTTGCCTACTGTTGATGAAACCCGATTGCATTATGGTTTTTATTTAGGTTTGAATAGAAAGAGTTTTAAGGTGAAATATAACAATTCTCCTTTTACGAACTCTGCCGGAAACATCAATCTTTTAACCATAGAAGAAGCGGTTGGTTTTAATATTGGTTTGGTTATCGACTATAAATTGAATGATAATTTCAATTTGCGTTTTGAACCTGGACTCTCTAGTAATACAAAAACATTGACTTTTAACCACCCTTTTATACAAGATACTCCAAAAGATAGGGTACGCGATGTACCGGGTACTTATTTACGTATGCCTCTATTGTTAAAGTTTAGTGCTAATAGATTAGACAACACAAGGGTTTTTGTCATTGGCGGCTTATCGTATGATTTTAATTTTTCTAGCAATCAAGACAATGTTGATGATAATACAAGGGGGCAGTTTAGAATGAAAAAACACAATTTTATGTATGAAGTGGGAGTGGGAATTGATTTGTACTTGTTCTTTTTTAAATTCTCTCCGTCAATACGGGGTGTTTTTGCCATTAATAATGAAATTGTACCCGATAATTCACCTTCGAGCCCCTATACCCAACCTATCGATTATTTAGGAACGAGGGGTATTTTTATCAATTTTTCTTTTCAATAATATCACCTCCTTCTAAATTCATTCAATAAGATTGCCGTAGCTGAGGCTACATTTAAACTCTCGGTAATGGTTGATTTTCCATATCTCGGAATGGTAATTTCTGTAGTGATTAGCTTTCTTATTTTTTCTGAAATTCCGTTAGACTCGTTTCCCATGACCAATATTGCATTTTGTAGCAACTCCGCAGTATAAGTATTTTCGCCATCCATTACCGCCCCGTAAACCGGTAATGCTGTTTTTTTTAAATACGCTTCTAAATTGGTATAAGTAATTGGTACTCTTGCCAGCGAGCCCATTGTTGCTTGTACTACTTTGGGGTTGTAACAATCAACCGTATCACTGGCACATACTATATGGGCAACATTAAACCAATCGCATAACCTAATAATAGTACCCAAATTACCCGGATCGTTAATAGTATCTAATCCTACAATCAATCCTTTTTCTTTAATTTTTGATTTGGGCGGAATTTTAAAAATTGCCAATACGATATTCGATGTAGTAAAATTGCTAATTTTTGACAACTCTTTTTCGGATATAATCTGTGGATTAAAATTACTAAATAAGGAAACACCATTTTCTGTACAAAATAATTTTTCGAGGGTAAACGCCGAAGAAAGTAATTCACTGACAACCTTTATACCTTCTGCAATAAACAATTGATGTTGTATCCGGTACTTTTTTCGTTGTAAACTCGTTATTAGTTTGGATTGATTTTTGCTTAACATTCAAGATGATTTCTATGCGTTTATTGGTATTTAATTTTTAGTGCTTTTTAACAGGTAAAGAAAAAATTGAAATATTATTCATAAATTAGAATTATTCAACTAATATTAAATATTTTCGTCTATCAAAAACCAACACTGTATTGCGTAACTGTTTTGCTAAAATAATAGTATTTATTTTATTTATCATTGTACTTATCTCATGTAATGCCACGAAGAGGGTTCCTGAAGGCAATTATTTGTTAGAAAAAAACAATGTGATTGTAAACGATAAAAAAAGTTCAAAACCTGAGATTATTAGTTTTTTACGCCAAAAACCCAATACTAAAATATTAGGATTTCCTTTTTCACTACATCTTTACAATATTGGAAATCCTGATTTTACAGTGCCGTTTAAAAAAAATCCTAAAAAAGAAAAAAAATTAAAAGCTGTTTTCTCAGAAAAACAAGTCGAGGCATTAGAAAAGTCTTATACCGGAATCAATGCATGGTTTTTGAGAAACGGCAGGCCTCCTGTAATTTCTGACAGTATTCAAATTAAAAAATCGGTCAATTCATTATTTAGATACTATTTAAGCAAAGGTTTTTTTGATGCAAATGTCACTTATAAAGAGCACAAAAAGAAAAATAAGCGAATCGTTGTAGATTATCTCATCGATACCAAAGAACCGTATTTTATAGATTCTATTGCCACGGCCATCCAATCGCCAATACTCGATTCAATATACCGTGCTTCTAAAGAAAAATCTTTTATCGCAAAGGGCGATCGAATTGATTATCAAAATTTTGAAAAAGAAGAAGACAGGCTTATTAAATTATTTAGAAATTCAGGAATTTACCATTTCGGTAATAATATCATTGAGTTTTGGATAGATTCATTAACAACAGCTCATAAAAAAAATATTTTATTAAAAATTCCGAATAGGATACTCGAAAGAAATGATAGTCTTTACACAGAACCTTTTAAGATTAAAAAAATAAAAAAAGTAAATATCTATACCGATTTTTCGTTCGATACCAAAAATCAAAAACCCAAAGATTCTGTATTGTATAAGGGTTATACCTTTTATGCCAATAACAAATTAAAATACAATGCCAAATACTTGGCAAATACTATTATTATACAGCCCGATGGAGTTTATAAAGACAGAGAACGCGATTTAACTAGAAAGTATTTGCGCGAACTTCAAAATTTTAAGCCTTCTATAGATATTAAATACCAAGAAAATGATGACGAAACGCTCACGGCAAATATTTATTTAACGCCTTTAAAAAAACACACCTTCGGATTAGCCACTGAAGTGAATACATCGAATATCAAACCCTTAGGAATCTTGGGAAAATTTTCCTGGTTAAACAGAAATATCTTTAAAGGTACCGAAATCTTAGAAACTTCTTTTCAAGGTTCTTTTTTAAATACTTCAAAAGATGTTTCTGATAATTCTAAATTTTTCAATGCTTGGGAAATAGGTACCAGTGCAACCCTGAAAATTCCCAGAATTCTTTTTCCTGTCAATACTGACAATATCATTCCGAAACGGATGACGCCCAAAACAAATATTGGCGTAAGTGTAAACCTACAACGCAATATTGGCCTTGACCGACAAAATATTACCGGTGGTATTGATTATACATGGCAGAGCTCTGAAAGTACCAATCACAAATTTGAACTCTTAAACGTACAGTATATCAATAATTTAAGGACTGAAAAATATTTTGATATTTTCAATTCTGAATCGCGTAAATTAGACAGCATCGCTTTTGGTTCGACATTTAATAATATTACTCCTCTTTCAAGTGAATTGAATAGTGATGGAAATTTAATCCCACAAAAATACATCGATCGTATACTCAATCCTGACAATAATCTTGAAACGACAAATCCTGATGAATTTTTAGAAGTACAAAAAGTAGAAGAGCGCAGAAAAATATTGATTGAAGATGTATTAGTACCGGTGATTTCATACACTTATAACTATAATAATAGAGAGAATTTTAGCGATAATAATTTTTCTACTTTTACAGGAAGAATCATTTCGTCAGGTTCGGTTACTGCTGCATTTGCCAAAAAAAATCCCGGTACGGGCAAAAAGGAGTTGTTCGGACTTCAGATTGCCCAATATTTAAAAACCGAATTTGAATATAAAAAATACTGGAGTATCAATACGAATACTTCTTTAGTATATAGAGGTTTTATAGGGGCGGCAATACCTTTTGGCAATTCAGATGATATTCCGTTTAGTAGAAGTTATAGAGCCGGAGGGTCAAATGATATCAGAGCCTGGAAAACATTTAAACTAGGCCCCGGTTCAGAAGAAAATAGCCTCGAATTTAATACCGGTAACTTAAAGTTTACAACCAACTTAGAATATCGATTTAAAGTATTCAACAGTATTTACAGTGCTTTTTTTATTGATGCCGGTAATATTTGGGATATTACCAATTCGTCGGTTACCAGTAGCAAAGGTAAATTTAACGGGTTTTCTTCATTACAAGATATTGCTATTGGTTCGGGTTTCGGAATTAGATATGATTTCAGCTTCTTAGTATTTCGATTTGACATTGGGTTTAAAACCTATGAGCCTTATTTACAAACTTCAAGTAAATGGTTTCAAAACTATAATTTTGGCAATGCCGTTTACAATATCGGTATCAATTATCCTTTCTAAAAGTTTTTTTGCGAAGCTCATTCCATTGAAAAATTACTATAACGATTTCGCATTTTTTAACAGCTATTTCCTTTTATTTTAGTAATTTTATAGTTCCAACTCATAAAGACAAAAGTTATGGCTCATACAATAAAACCGGGCGTTGCTACCGGTGACCAAGTTCAAGAAATTTTTAAACTCGCCAAAGAAAAAAACTTCGCCCTCCCTGCTGCAAATGTCATTGGCTCAAGTTCTATAAATGCCGTTATAGAAACCGCTGCTGAACTGAATGCTCCGGTGATTGTTCAGTTTTCTAATGGAGGGGCTCATTTTAATGCCGGCAAAGGGCTTTCAAATGAAAATCAAAAAGCTGCTATTATAGGTGCTGTGGCCGGTGCAAAACACGTTCACTTGATGGCAGATACTTATGGCGTACCCGTTATTTTGCATACTGACCACTGTGCGAAAAAGTTATTGCCATGGATTGACGGATTGTTAGACGCCGGTGAAAAATACTTTGCCGAAACCGGAAAACCGCTGTACAGCTCACACATGCTAGATTTATCTGAAGAACCGATTACAGAAAATATTGAAATCTGTAAAAGCTATTTAGAGCGTATGAGTAAAATGGGAATGACCTTAGAAATAGAATTGGGTATTACCGGAGGAGAAGAAGATGGTGTTGACAATACGAATGTGGATGATTCAAAATTGTATACGCAACCCGAAGAAGTTGCTTTTGCTTATGAAGAATTAAAAAAAGTAAGTGACAAATTTACCATTGCTGCAGCTTTTGGAAATGTTCATGGCGTTTATAAACCCGGCAATGTAAAACTCACGCCTAAAATTTTAAGAAACTCACAAGAATATATCTCTAAGAAATACAATGTTGCAAAAAATACAATAGATTTTGTTTTTCACGGTGGTTCGGGGTCTACCTTAGAAGAAATTAGAGAAGCTATCAGCTATGGCGTTGTTAAGATGAATATTGATACTGACCTTCAATATGGATTTATGACCGGAGTTAGAGACTATATGGCTAAAAATGCCCTTTATTTGCAAAGTCAAATCGGTAATCCTGAGGGAGATGACCTTCCTAACAAAAAATATTACGACCCTAGAAAATGGCTTCGTGAAGGCGAAATTACTTTCAAAAAAAGGCTCACACAAGCTTTTGAAGATTTAAACAATATTGACACACTTTGAGTATTTGTGATTTCGAATACTTTTTTTAGTGCGTTTTTGTTTTTTTACTAACTTGCCTGCCCAAAATATAAAGTATATGCCTGCTTGGTTTAAACGAAAAGATAAAGGAATTCAAACGCCTACAGAAAACAAAAAGGACGTTCCAAAAGGACTTTGGTATAAAACCCCTAGTGGAAAAATTGTAGATACAGACCAACTAAAAGAAAACTTTTACGTTAGTCCTGAAGATGGTTATCATGTAAGGATTGGCAGTAATGAATATTTTGAAATTTTATTTGACGATAATAAGTACAAAGAGCTCAATCCTAATATGACCTCTAAAGACCCTTTAAAATTTGTCGATAAAAAAAAATATATTGACCGCTTAAAAGATGCCCAAGAAAAAACCAAATTAAAAGATGCTGTAAGAACTGCTGTTGGAAAATCAATTGGCAAAGATTTGGTGATTGCAGCAATGGATTTTGCTTTTATTGGTGGGTCTATGGGTAGCGTTGTTGGTGAAAAAATAGCCAGAGCTATAGATTATGCTATCAAAAAGAAAATACCTTTTTTAATGATTTCAAAATCTGGCGGTGCTAGAATGATGGAGGCTTCATTATCATTAATGCAATTGGTAAAAACCTCTGCTAAATTGGCGCAGCTTTCTGAAGCTAAAATACCATATATATCTTTATGTACAGACCCAACTACCGGTGGTACAACGGCATCGTATGCTATGCTGGGTGATATCAATATTGCAGAGCCTAATGCGTTAATTGCTTTTGCCGGACCCAGGGTTGTTAAAGACACAACAGGTAAAGAATTGCCAGAAGGCTTTCAACGTTCAGAATTTGTGTTAGAACACGGGTTTTTAGATAAAATTATAGAGCGTAAAGACCTTAAAAAACAAATTAATTTATATATTGATTTGATACAAAACAATCCAATAAGAATTGAAAAAGAGCAATAATATTATTGCTCTTTTCTTTTTTGTTTTAAATGCTACTTTTTTTACAGGTTGCTTAAATGTATTTCTCTTTCTTCGCCACCGTTAATACTAATAGTAGCCAAATCATCACAAGTACCATCTCCGTAGTTTAGCACCGCTGTATTTCTGTTTTTTGACAAATTAACAATGCCGCTTACCAAAAATTTACAGGCCAATTCTCTTCGTAAAGGTTCTACAACTTCTGCCGAAAGCACGGTACCGTCTTTTTTAGTGAATGTGCCGTTACCGGTAATTAAAAACACATTGTCTCCCCAAGCAGGTGTGCCGTAACCTTCTATCCACTCTCTTACTTTTACACCAACTTTACTCGCAAAAGTTTCGTCAGGCCAAGTAACTGTTATATCAAAAGTTTTTGTAGACTGAGGGTTGCCGTTTTCATTAGAACGCTCTCTTAAAATAGAACCGCCACCGGCAATATTTTTTCGGTTAAAATAAAAGTTTTTAAAAGAATACGAAATCATTTTGGTAGCTGCTTCGGGGTCTTTTTCATATTCTAATATAATTTTCCCACTTACAAAATTTCCATTACGCAATTCACAACCCTCTCCAAAATCTATAGTAACTGTTTTCATGTTTTGGGTTAATACAATAGTAATGGTAACACAGCTTGGCAAAAATCTATCGGTAATCGGATGCGATTTTGTCAATTCTGGAAATTCTTCTCCTAAATAAGCTTCTTCGATAATGGCACTTACACCTTCAGATACATTATCAACTTCTGCTTCTGT
>Ga0256841_1002074_pt1 | contig 16376 bp, 12 predicted proteins | sample 356308metaG_FD_185971 | JGI IMG/M metagenome (GOLD analysis project Ga0256841, IMG submission 185971) | Hydrothermal vent microbial communities from Mid Atlantic Ridge, Atlantic Ocean - 356-308 | ecosystem: Environmental > Aquatic > Marine > Hydrothermal vents | place: Atlantic Ocean: Mid... | reverse complement strand
TTCCGTTCTATTTCTTTTATTAATTTAAAAATTTCAAGTGGTGCGGAAATTTTCAAAATTTTTATTTTTGCCAGCTCTGCCGATTTGATGTTTTGATTGAAAACGGGGGTAATTTTTTCAAAATATCTTTCGATTTGTTCAAAAGCGCCTGTTTTTTTTAATACCGGTTTTCTTTTGGTCAAATTCCCTGATTTAGTTTTAATTACAATTCTGTCGGAAAAATAATATCCCTTTTCGTCTTTTGAAATTTGAGCAGAAGAAACTGTTGATAAAAATAAAACCGTTAGAACAGTAGTGATGGTTTTTCGAAAAAACATATTTTACCCCGAAAATTAAAATACCGGTGGGAATATCGAAAATTTAAAACAAAATTACAATGCCGAAACGAGGTTAATTTTCCAGAGCTTGTTTAAGATCGGCTATCAAATCATCAACGTTTTCAATTCCAACTGAAAGACGTACGAGTCCGTCTGTAATTCCTGCGGCTTCTCTTTGTTCTTTTCCCATTGAAGCGTGCGTCATGCTAGCCGGATGTTGAATCAGCGATTCCACTCCGCCAAGGCTCACCGCCAATTGGCAAAGCTTAACCGAATTCATCACTTTTTTACCTGCTTCTATTCCGCCTTTTAATTCAAAAGAAATCATTCCGCCGCAATCTTTATGTTGCTTTTTTGCAATTTCATATTGCGGATGACTTTCCAAACCTGGGAAAACCACCCATTCAACCGCCGGATGTTCTTCCAGGAATTTCGCAATTTTTTCGGCGTTTCTGCTGTGCCGTTCCATTCTTAGCGAAAGTGTTTTCAGTCCCCTGTGAACCAAAAACGCATTAAACGGATCGATGACTCCGCCGTTTTGATTAAGAACTTTTCTCATTTTAGAATACATTTCTTCATTTTTAACCACGATAATTCCGGCAACGACATCGGCGTGACCATTTAAAAATTTTGTTAGACTGTGAACCACGATATCGGCACCCAAATCCAACGGCCGTTGAAGCGCGGGACTCATGAAAGTATTGTCGACTGCAAAAACGAGATTGTGCTTATGCGCAATTTTGGCTACTTCTTCAATGTCTGTAATTTCAAGAGTCGGGTTTCCAGGGGTTTCAACATAAATTAACTTCGTGTTTTCATTAATTGCATTTTTGATTTGCTCCAAATCCGATGTGTTAACAAATGTGGTTTTAACACCGAAGCGGCTGAAAACAGTAGTAAGCAAAGTGGCTGTGGGACCGTAAACGGCTTTCGAACAAATGACGTGATCGCCCGAATTAAGCAATGTTTGAAACACGGTGTGAATTGCCGCCATTCCGCTGCCGCAACCCAAACCTTTATAGCCGTTTTCCAAACCGGCTATTGCCTGTTCCATCGCTTCCACCGTCGGATTTTTCATTCTTGTGTAAATGTATCCGTCTTCCTCGCCTTTAAAAAGCGCCGCACCGTGATCGACAGATTTGAATTTAAATGTTGATGTTTGGTAAATCGGTGTAACAACCGGACCGAATTCGTAATCTTTGATTCCGGCGTGAACACATTTGGAATCGAAACCTACATTTTTAAGTTCACTCATCTCGTTTTCCTTTATATTAATTTGGCGTTTCCGTTATTTCCGTTATCACCGTTATCGTCAACAATTATTTTTGCCACGTCTGCAATTGTGTCGCCTTCTTTAAGGTTAATTAATTTAACACCTTGGGTATTTCTGCCCATTACTCTTATTTTCTTAACGCTTTGGCGTATCACCATTCCTTTGTTCGTTATAATCACAAGCTCGTCTTTGTCGCTCACTTCAAGCATGGAAATCAGTTTACCGTTTTTCTCTCCGGTTTTAACCGTAATGATTCCTTTACCGCCGCGTTTTGTTACCCTGTAATCGCTTATTTTGCTTCTCTTGCCGTAACCTTTATCGGTTACAACCAACAAGGTTGCTTCTGAATGAACCACAATAAACCCAACAACATAATCATCTTTATTGAGTTTTATTCCTCTTACACCCGTAGCGGTTCTTCCCATGTCCCTTACATCTTGCTCGTGGAAACGGATTGCCATTCCGTCCCTTGTACCCATAATAATATCATTGTTACCGTTAGTCAATCTTACTTCAATAAGTTCATCACCTTTAGGAATATTCATTGCAATTATTCCGCCGCGCCGTACATGTGAGAAAGCGGAAAGGTTGGTTTTCTTAATGGTTCCGAATTTTGTAACCATCGCTACATATTTATCTTCCGAAAATTCCTTAACGGCAACAAAAGCGGTTATTTTTTCATCTTTTTCTTTTTCCACCAAATTTTGAATGGATCTTCCGCGCGCTGCACGCCCTCCTTCGGGAATTTCGTAGACTTTCTTCCAGTAGCATTTTCCTTTATCGGTAAAAAACATTATATAATGGTGGGTTGATGCAATGAACATGTGTTCGATAAAATCTTCGTCTTTGGTTCCGGCTCCGGTTACACCTCTTCCACCGCGTGCTTGTCTTCTGTAACCGCTTACGGGAAATCTTTTAATAAAACCTCTGTGTGAAATTGTTACAACAACATCTTCTTCGGCGATAATGTCTTCGAGTGAAAATTCCTTATAATTTTTTATAATTTGGGTTCTGCGCTCGTCGCCGTGTTTGCCTTTAATTTCTTCCAGATTTTCAATAATAATTAATTTTCTTTTTTCTTCACTATTCAAAATACCTTTTAAATGTTCAATCAGTTTAATAGTTTCTTTGTATTCCTCTTCAATTTTCTTTCTTTCGAGCCCCGTTAATCTTTGCAATCTCATATCGAGAATTGCTTTTGCTTGAATTTCGGATAACTTGAATTTCCTCATTAAATTGTTTTTAGCAGTTTGAACATCGCGAGATTTTTTAATTGTTTCGATCACCTCGTCGATGTTATCCAAAGCAATTATGTAGCCTTCCAGAATGTGTGCGCGTTTTTCCGCCGCTTCCAGTTCGTATTTGGTTTTTCTGATGAGCACATCCATTTGATGATCGAGGAAGTACGACATCATTTCTTTTAAGTTTAAAATTTTCGGTGTACCGTTCACTAACGCAAGCATTATTACGCCGAAGGTAACTTGCATTTGGGTATGTTTGAACAGTTGGTTCAGAATTACTTCGGGTTGTGACCCGCGTTTGGTTTCAATAACTATGCGCATTCCGTCTCTATCGGATTCGTCTCTAATGTTCGTAATATCCGAAATTTTTCCCGCCCTTACCAAATCCGCTATTTTCTCAATAAGATTCGATTTGTTCACTTGGTATGGCAATTCGCTTATTATGATATTTTCCTTGTCGTTTTTGAGCGTTTCAATATTAGCTTTTGCACGAACCACCACTCTTCCCCTGCCGGTAAGGTATGCGGATTTAACTCCTTCGTACCCGAAAATAATTCCGCCCGTCGGGAAATCCGGTGCGGTTATATATTCCATAATCTCTTCGATCGTCATATCCGGATTTTTAACCAATGCAATCAGTCCGTCTATCACTTCAACCAAATTATGCGGTGGTATATTTGTAGCCATTCCCACTGCAATTCCGCTCGAACCGTTTACAAGCAAATTGGGCAAGTACGAAGGTAATACTTTGGGTTCTTGCAAAGTTTCGTCGAAATTCGGCACGAAATCGACAGTATTTTTATCGAGATCCCTCAGCATGTATTCCGAAATTTTTGCCAATCTTGCTTCAGTGTAACGCATTGCCGCAGGTGAATCGCCGTCGACCGAACCGAAATTTCCCTGACCGTCAATTAACGGATAGCGCAGGGAAAAATCCTGCACCATTCTCACCATTGTATCGTAAACTGCGCTGTCTCCGTGCGGGTGGTACTTACCGAGCACTTCACCAACTATTCTGGCTGATTTTTTATACGGTTTGTTATGTGCCAATCCCAGCTCGTGCATTCCGTAAAGCACTCTTCTGTGAACCGGTTTCAATCCGTCTCTTACATCGGGCAAAGCTCGTGCAACAATAACGGACATTGCATAATCGATGTATGACGATTTCATTTCATCTTCCAATGCAACGGGAACTATTTTTTCAAACATTGAGTTCATATCGGTTTTTACCTCTTTTTAAATCTCTGTGTTTATCAAAATTTTTATATATCTATGTTTGCATATCTTGCGTGTTTTTCTATAAATTCCCTTCTGGGTTCAACCTGGTCGCCCATCAAGGTTTCAAAAATTTTATCTGCAGCGGCAGCACTTTCCAAATTAACCTGTAAAATTGTCCGGGTTTCTGGATTCATCGTTGTAGCCCAAAGCTGTTCGGGATTCATTTCACCGAGACCTTTGTAGCGCGATACATTGACACCTTTCGGTAGATTTTCGTCGGTTGAATTACCTTTTCCGTTTCCCCTTATTTTTTTCAGTACTTCGTCCCTCTCGGCATCATCGTAGGCATAAATTTCTTCCTTTCCTTTTTTGATTCTGTACAGCGGCGGTTGGGCAATATAAACTCTTCCGCTGGTTATCAAATCTTTCATATAACGGTAGAAGAACGTAAGCAACAATGTTCGAATGTGACTACCGTCCACATCGGCATCCGTCATAATTATAATTTTTCCGTATCTTGCTTTTTCACTGTTGAAATCCGCACCAATACCGGCACCTATTGCGGAAACAATTGCTTTTATTTCGTTATTTTCCAAAATTTTATTAATCTTTGCTTTTTCAACATTTAATATTTTACCTTTAATTGGTAAAATTGCCTGAAATCTTCTGTCGCGCCCTTGTTTGGCTGAACCGCCGGCCGAATCCCCCTCAACAATATAAATTTCGCAATGTTCGGGATCGCTAATCGAGCAATCGGCTAACTTGCCCGGCAAATGCATTGAATCGAGTGCGTTTTTCCTTCTTACCAATTCCCTTGCTTTTCTTGCGGCTTCCCGTGCTTCAGCGGCGCGCATACATTTTTCAATGATCTTTTTTGCTACCGAAGGATTTTCTTCAAGATAATCCGAGAGTTTTTCTCCAACTATGGATTCCACAACCGATTTTACTTCGCTGTTACCAAGTTTTGTTTTTGTTTGTCCCTCAAACTGTGGTTCAATTACTTTAACAGAAATTACCGCAGTTAAACCTTCCCTGAAGTCATCTCCGGTTAGTGTGATCTTTTTATTTTCTTTAATCAGTTTGTTTTTGTAAGCATAATTGTTTAGTGTGCGGGTAAGAGCGGTTTTAAATCCAACAAGGTGCGTTCCGCCCTCGTGGGTGTTTATGTTGTTTACGTATGTGTGAATGTTATCCGAATATGCGTCACAATACTGAATTGCAACTTCCACCGGGGTGTTATCCTTTTCACCTTCAATGTAAATCGGTTTGTGTAAGGGAGTGCGTGTCTCATTTAAATATTTCACAAATTCTATCAATCCGCCCTTGTAATGGTGAACGGCTTTTTCCCCTTCGATTTCATCAATCAACGTAATTGTGATATTTCTGTTAAGAAATGCGAGCTCTCGCATCCTGTCGTTTAATGTTTCGAATTTAAATTTTGTGGTTTTGAAAATTTCGGGATCGGGTTTGAATGTCACTTTTGTACCCGATTCGTTTTTGTTTATTTTTTTTACTTCTTTAACCGGACCTTTTGGAATTCCCCTTTCGTACTCTTGTCTGTACAGTTTTCCGTTTCTTTTGACCTCAACAACCAACCACTCGGAAAGAGCGTTTACCACGGAGACACCAACACCGTGCAAACCTCCGGAAACTTTGTAAGTGTTTTTGTCGAATTTACCTCCGGCATGTAGAACCGTCATTACTATTTCGAGTGCCGACTTTCCTTCTTCGGGATGAATATCTACCGGGATGCCCCTTCCGCTATCTTCTACCGTAACGCTTCCGTCTTTATTTATTGTGATGGTTACTTTATCGTTATATCCGGCCAAAGCTTCATCGATGCTGTTATCTACAACCTCGTTTACAAGATGGTGGAGTCCTCTTACACCTATATCACCGATATACATTGCGGGTCTTTTTCTAACGGCTTCCAAGCCTTTCAGTACGTTTATGTTTTTTGCGGTGTAATTTTTTTGAGCTTTTTCTTTTGTCACTTTTTACCTCTGCTTAATTTACAAACTTTATATCGTCTATTATTTTTTCACCAACGTGTTTATTTATCATTTCTATTGTTTTGTTTTTATTGATATTCAACTCACTTCTCATCACCGAATTTTCCACTTTTAAAAACAGAATTCCGTTTTCAACTCTTTTTGCTTCCGCCAGTTTTTTTAACTTGGGAAAAATCTCATGGAATTTTTCCACTACCGTTTGCTCTTTTGCTTTTTTTGTAAAGTTTTTAAATTCTTTTTCAGTGCCGAGCACTTCGCCTATTTTCCTGATTCTATGAGACATATTCGGTTTCCCCTTCGGCAACTTGTATCATTATATCCTCATTATCCCGGATGAGGTTGTCAATATTTGTAAAATCCGTTAATGTTATAAACGCTTGTCCGATTTTTTTCAAAAACAAACTTATTTTTTCCACTCTTTCGGAATCGAGTTCTCCGAATACATCGTCCAAAAGGAAAATGGGTGTTCTGTTCAATTTATCTTTTAAATAAAAAAATTGAGCAAACTTCAATGAAATTTGGAACGTCTTATTTTGGCCTTGTGAGCCGTATCTTTTTAATTCGAAATCATTTATTTTAAAAACCGCATCGTCGCGGTGAGGTCCTATAAGATTACTGCTTCTTATTACTTCCTCGTTTTTTCTCTTTACAAGTTCCCTTTCGAAGTTGTTTTCCAACTTATTTAAATCATCAATGTCTACAGTTGAATTATAAACAATTGAAGGAATTTCCCTTTCGCCCATTACTTCCTTGTACGCGCTTTTCACATAAGTGTTGAATTCATTAATAAAATCAACTCTTTTTCTTATAATCTCCGACCCTTTAACTACCAAGGATTTGTTCCATACTTCCAGTTCTTCATAAAGTAACGGGTTTCCGGTCTCTTTTATTTTATTTAACAGGCTCGATCTTTGTTTCAGAACCCTATTGTATTCAAGAAGTGTTTTCAGATAAGTTTGACTGGCTTGTGAAATTATTGAATCGAGTAACTTCCTTCTGTAAACCGGCGACCCTTGGGTAATAAAATGATCTGCTTGTGTAAGTGTGACAACGGGAAATTTACCAATTATTTCTGTCGACCGGTAAATTTGTTTTCCGTTCAAGAAAATATTTTTCTTGCCTTTTTCCAAATCGTATAAAATCCTTACATTGCTTACCGATCCGTTTTCAAAAAGCCCTTTTATTTCAAAAAATTTGTCCCCGAAACTAACTGCTTCGGAATCGGAAGACTGTAATAGGTTTTTTGATGTGCACAAATAATAAATTGCCTCGAGAAGAGAGGTTTTACCTTGACCGTTTCCTCCAACTATATAATTCAGATTACGGGAAAACTCTAAGTATGTGTTTTTGTGCAGACGAAAATTTTTTAATTCCAAATATTGCAAAATCATTTTAACTGTTAAGTCGAACCGGCATTAATAACATCATCAAGTCCAAGTTCTCTTTTTTCTCCGTCGGGAAAATTATCACCGCTTTTGTAGGCGAGTGCAGCTTAAACAATAACTCTTCTTCGCTTGTCATGTGACTCAGAATATCATTTACGTATTGTGAATTAAAACCAATGTCCAACGGATCGCCAATATATTCGCAAAGTATGTTTTCTGTTCCGGAAGCACCCAGATCGGTATCTTCAGCGGAAATTTGCAATACATTGTCTTTAAGAGAAAATTTCACCCTTCTTGTACTCGATGAAGAAAACAACATCATTCTTTTTATTGCATCGTGCAGTTCTTTCGTTTTAATTTTTAATGTAAATTCGTTTTCCAACGGTATAACACTTGAATAATCGGGGTATTTATGTTTGATCAATCTGGAAATCAATTCGATTTCATTCAAGGTGAAGGAAATGTGTGTTTTGGTTAAAAATATTTTAACATCCCTTTCATCCAAAAGTTTTTGAATTACACTCAGTGCCCTTTCCGGAACAATATACTGTTCGTCAAAATCTTGTTTAATATCTTTTCTTAAATAGTTAACTAATCTGTGACCGTCGGTTGTAACAATTCTAAAACCTTCTCCTGAAAATTCGAATAAAGCACCCATCATTGCAGGTCTCATTTCCTCTTTACTTAAAGCGAATGTTGTTTTTTCGAGAGCATATTTTAAATCCATTCCGTTTATGGAGAATTCGTTTATCTCTTCCTCATCAACATTTTCATCGGGAAACGATGGGATATCCGGATAATCTTCCGTGCCGAGGTGGCTGATTGTATATTTACCGTGTTCGGTAGTTAGGGTGGTTCTTCCCGAATCCGATATTTCAAAAGTTATTGTGGTGTCCTTAAAAGATCTAACAACATCGTACAAAAGTTTTGCCGGCAATAATATACTTTTATTTTCTTCGGCAACAATATTTATAGAAGATTTTAAAGATATTTCCAAGTCCGTTGCATAAACAGTTAAGGCTCCGTCTTCAATGGCAAATAGGAAATTTTCAAGAATAGGCATCGGTGTTCTCGATGGTATTGCAGGATAGACTCGCGCTAAAATTTTTTCCAATTCTTTACTGTTTACCTTAAACTCCATTGCTCCCTCAATTTAATAGTTTTTAATGTATAAATTTACCAAGAATATCTATTATATTCAATTATATTAACTTATCAACAAAAGCAATTGTTTTATAAAAATTGAATGGAAGATATTAAAAACGAATAGTAATAATAAGATTGTTAATAGGTTGATATGACAGTTAATTTATTGTTTTTTAATCAGTTATAAAAACATAAAAGACTTGATAAAATGTTAATAACCTTCCAGAAAAAGTTTTTATAAAATAATACAATTGTAAAACACAAGTTGTTAACAGATTATTAATATCAAATTAACAAATTACACACAATTAGGTATAAAAATAATATAACGAACATGGAAAACAATGTTAATAATTTGTTAATAAAATCAAAGTTTGAAGAGTATTTTAAAGTCCGAGTTCTATTTTGTTTCTGATGGTATCGATGGATTCTTTTAATGATGGGTCTTCTTCAATAAGTCTGTCAATGTTGTTGTAAGCGTGTATAACGGTGGAGTGATCCCTGCCGCCGAAATGCAAACCAATTGTTTTGAGAGAGGAGCGGGTCAGTTTTTTTGAAAGGTACATTGCAACTTGCCTTGCTATAACCACTTCTTTTTTTCTGTTTTTTTCGCGGACTTTGTTTTCATCCACTCCGAAATAATCGCAAACAACTTTGTTTATATATTCGATGGAAATATTAGTCTCTCTAACCGTGGCAATTTCCTTAACGGTTTTCTTTACCAGTTCAAAATTTATTTCGGCGGAATTTAATGATGCATTCGCCAAAAGCTTGATAAGGCAACCTTCAAGTTCACGGATGTTGGTTGTTATGTTATAAGCGATATATTCCAATATATCGTTCGATAAACTTATACCGTAGCTTTTTGCTTTATTGTTTAAAATCGCTATTCTGGTCTCGAAATCCGGTGGTTGAATATCTGCGGTAAGTCCCCATTGAAACCTTGATATAAGTCTTTCATTCAAGCCGTTGAGATCTTTCGGAGGTTTATCACTGGAAAGTACAATTTGTTTTCCCGCTTGATGAAGAGTATTGAAAATATGGAAGAACAAATCTTGGGTTTTTTCCTTGCCGATGAGGAATTGAATATCGTCAATTATTAACACATCCATATTCTTGTAAAAATTGGAAAATTCGTTTACGGTATTGTTTTGAATTGCTTCAACGAACTCGACTGTGAAAATATCGGCGGAAAGATAAATTACTTTTTTGTTTTTCGATTCGTTAACAATTTTATTTCCTATGGCTTGAATCAAATGTGTTTTCCCCAAACCGACGCCACCGTAGATAAACAACGGGTTAAAAGATGTTTCTCCCGGATTTTCGCTAACCGCAATTGCCGCTGCACGGGCAAGTTGGTTCCCTTCACCTTTAATAAAGTTGTCGAATCTGTATTTCGGGTTAAGAAACGTTTCATGTTCCTCTTCGGCTGGTTTTGAAGGAATGGATTTTTTCTGTATAGGCACGTCGTCGAATAAATCCAAATTATCGTCATCCTGAACTATAACATATACAAGTTTGCCGTTTTCACCCAGAACCTGGTTGATTGTTTTGTTAATCAATGTGTTATAATGTTCTTCTATCCACTCTATAAAAAAACTGTTGGGTACCTCAACTTTTAAAATGTTTTTATCCAATTCCGCAGGTTTGATAGGTAAAAACCATGTATTGTAGGTTATATTGGGAACATTTTCCTTGATAATTTTCAAACATTCTTTCCATGCCTGAGTGGCATTCAAAGAAAGATTTTTCGACGGTATTTTTGTTTCCAAGTTCGAGTTATCCACAATTTTTTGTTTTACAATAACAGAAAAATCAGTCAAAAATAAAAGGTTTTAAAGAGCAGCAAAAAACAATCAACAAGATATCAACATTAAAAAACCGCCGCTAACACAAACAAAAACAACGAGTTACAACCAACACTTAATAAATGTAAACAGGTAAATCAACAATCATGCTATACCGTAAACACCGTGAAAAGTTTTATAAAAGCAAGTTATCCACATAATATCAACAGTTTTTTGCGTCCTCTAATCATGATTGAAAATATCATATAATTTTGTTTTGAGCAAATAAAAAATTAATAAAAATTCTAAGTTGTTTTATTACAACGAAATAAAATTTTGTAACTAACATTAAGAGGAAAAGTCACGAATTATTTTTGTAATTTTGTCAACCAAACAAGGAGAAAAAGGGGATGAAGATAGTGGTAACGGGCGGCGCCGGATTTATCGGAAGCCATATTGTTGAATATTGGTCGGCTCACAAAGCGGAAATTTTTGTGTTGGATAATTTAAGGAGCGGATACAGAAATAACATCGAAAGCTTTGAAAGAGTCAATTTTGTAGAAGGTAGTATAAACAACAAATCCGTTGTAAAGGAAATACTACAAGATGCGGATTATGTTTTTCACCTTGCAGCAATGGTATCGGTACCGGAGTCGGTTGAAAACCCGCACGAATGCGTTAAGGTTAACGTTAACGGATTGCTAAATGTACTTGAAGCATGCGTTGAAAACAAAGTTAAGAAAATAGTATTTTCCAGCTCGGCGGCAATTTACGGAGACGATCCTCAATTGCCCAAATCTGTTAATTTAAAACCACAACCGCAAAGCCCATACGGAATTACAAAATTGGACGGCGAGTACTATTTGCAGATGTTTAACAAGGAATACGGACTTGGCGCCGTATCTTTGAGATATTTCAATGTTTTTGGTCCAAGGCAAGACCCCAAAAGTCAATATGCCGCCGCAGTTCCAATCTTTATTTACAAGGCTTTGAAAGACGAGGATATAATAATTTACGGCGACGGAGAGCAAACCCGCGATTTTATTTTCGTAAAAGATGTGGTTCAAGCAAACATATTAGCAGCAACCGAAGAAAATGTAAACGGAGTTTTCAACGTAGCGAATGAAAAAACAATAACAATTAATGAATTGGCAAAGAAGATAATAGAGCTTACCGGATCGAGAAGTAAAATTGTTTATGAAAAAGAAAGACCCGGCGATATTAAACACAGTCTTGCTTCAATAAAAGAAACGCGGGATGAGCTGGGTTTCAATCCCGAACACGATTTGGATACTGCACTTTACAAAACAATAGAATTTTTTAAAAGTAAAGCGGAATAACTATGAAAAACGTTGTTATTATTTTTACCGGCGGAACTTTTTCGATGATAATAGACAAGAAAACAGGTGGTGCGGTGCCCCATTATCACGGTGAAGAATTGTTGAAAATGATTCCTGAAGCACCGAAACTTGCAAACATATATGTGCATAATTTCGGTATGTATCCCGGACCGCACATGACACCGGAATTAATGTTTGAACTTTCCAAAACGGTTCAGATGTATGCCGACAAGGATAACATAGACGGAATAATAATAACTCACGGCACCGACACACTGGAAGAAACCGCTTATTTGATAGATTTGTCGGTTAAAACGGAAAAACCGATTGTTTTGATCGGTGCAATGAAAACCAGCACGGAACCGGATTGGGACGGTCCGAGAAACCTGACTGATGCGTTGCATATATGTAATTGTGAAAACAGCAGGGGAATGGGCGCACTTGTTTGCCTGAACGGTGAAATTAATGCGGCAAGCGAAGTAACCAAAACACATACAGAGGATATTGAAACTTTTCACAGTCTCGATTTCGGAGCTCTGGGATTTGTTGAAAAGGGAAGGGTAATTTACAACCGGCTTCCGAGAAAACTTGAGAAAATCGATTCCGGTAAAATAGTAACAGATGTAGATCTTATAAAAGTTTACGCCGGAATAAATGAGAAATGTTTTAAATTTTCCGCCGACAGCGGAGTAAGCGGCTTGGTTGTGGAAGCGTTGGGTGTGGGCAACGTACCGCCAAAAGCTTTCGATGGAATAATGTATGCGCTTGAAAAAAAGATTCCGGTGGTTTTAACCTCCAGGTGTCCCGCCGGTGAAACGCTCGATATTTACAGTTACCCCGGCGCGGGAAAATGGTTGAAAAAAAACGGTGTAATTTTTGCAGATTACTTGAACGGTCAAAAAGCAAGAATAAAATTGATGCTCACGCTCGGCATAACTTCTGACGTTAACGAAATAAGAAAAATGTTTGAATGATTAAAAAAGTAGAAATTAAAAAATTTATTAATTCAATAATATTGTTTCCCGTAGTAATTTTTTTGCTAGCCAACTCCGGAAAATTCATACCTGTGATTGACCACATTAATCTCTTGTTTCACGAAGGCGGACATGGAATATTCAGGATTTTCGGTAAATTCATATACACGTTAGGCGGTTCGTTAATGCAAATAATTATTCCGTCTTTGTTCATTTATTATTTTTACACAAACGGAAAAAAAGCCGGAACACAAATTTCATTGGTATATTTAGGTGAAAATATTTTGAATATAAGCGCATATGTTGCGGATGCAAGAAAGATGAATCTTCCGCTGTTGGGTGGCAACAGGGTTTATCACGATTGGAATTACTTGTTAAAACAAACCGGATTGCTTGAGTATGACGAAATTATATCTAAAATTTTGTATTTGATTGCCGTTGTTGTTTTCGGAATGGCAATTCTTTATCCGGTATTAAAAAAGGAATATCAAAAAGCAGACGTCGATTTAAATTTATGAAAGTCAATTAGCGGGCTATTGCTTGCGGAATCTTTCTCAACGGAGCAGAACCATTTTTCCGGATTCCTCAAATAAACCGGTTTTTAATCTGTAGATGTAAATCCCGCCGGGCAGGTTTTGCGGTTTCCACATAACCGAGTAATTGCCTGCCATTTGTTTTCCGTTAACCAAAGTTGCAACTTCCCTCCCTAAAACATCGTAAACTTTGAGTGAAACAAAATCGCTTTCTTTTTCACTCGCACCCTTGTAATGTTTACCTGAAATAAAAGGTATGGAATACGAGATCACCGTACCAGCAAATGCATTGGTGGTCTTTTCTCCGAACGGATTAGGGTAATTTGGTTTAAGATAAATATTTTCACCGGTTCCGTGCGCCCCGTTTTTGACAGAAGTAAAAATTTTGCTCGGCGGATAATAAGGTTTTGCAATAACACCTTCATCGCTCAACAAATTTGAAAGAACCGGATCCTTTAATATTTCCCTTAGGTTTAATGGGGTGCCGTTCACAAGCACCGTATCGGAAATTAATCTAATACCGTGTGAGTAATCCGCATAGGCAGCAATATGTCCGTTATAAACCGGTTGAATCGGGTGACCCTCGCTAAGATGCCATCCGTAAATTACGACCCTGTCGTAATTTCTGTCGTTGCTGTAAATCTTGTTTGAAATAATAACATCCTTTTTGTGACCGGCGATAATTAAATCGTCCGAATGGTTGAAATTAAGAGAATCGATTTGTTGTTTGATGGAATCCGTGTGCTGCTTGAAAACCGGCACCGTTGTCATTTTATCGGATGGCGGAATAGGCTGCGGACGTAATTTTACATCGGCGGAATTATATATCAAATCAACAAGTTTTTTTGTGGGAAGGGAGCAATTTAAAACATCACACAGATATTGAGCTGTTGAGGGAGTCATAGGCATATATAAATAATCGTCATCCGAACCGATTGCCATATAATCACAAAGCACGAAAAACGTTACTTGGTAATTTTCACCATTAATAGATTGTTCGAATGACACGGGCTTTAATTTCCTGGAAAAAGAAGGAATGTTTCCCGCCAAAATCTCATTAACCACATCTTTTTCCCTGTCTTCCAAATTTTTACCGGTGATAAGCGCGGCAAAAAAAGAACCCGGGGCTGCAGATTGATTCCTTTTGGGAACACTTAAATATTTTAAATTCAACGAATCTTGTCCGTAACTCAAAACACCCGATAAAAGCAAGAGTAGAAAGGCAATCAAAATTTTTTTCATAGCTGTTTTTGTAACCAAAAGTGATTTGAATATAACGCCAAAGTACAAAATAAAATTATATAATTCAGAATTAATTGACTCTAACTAAAAGCTAACATTAGAGGTGGTTAATAGTTGAAAGAATTTTTGTAGATTTGATTTTTAATTTTACAAGGACGATTTAATGGTAAAAATAAGATATGCGGCAATATTGCTTTTAACATTTTTGTCGGCAACGGTTTCCGCAGAGGGATTCAAGTTTATCACTATGTCCGATTCAAGAGGACCTTATAACGGTGTAAACGATTCCGTTCTGACCAAAATTGTAAATCATATATTGAAAACCCAAAAGGGTGTAAAGTTTTTGATTTTTGCAGGCGATATGGTTAACGGTCACGAAAACAATCCGGAACTCACGTTTAATGAATTGATGCATTGGAAAGAAGTTATGAAACCGGTTTATGAAAGCCCTGATTTTGTTTGGCCGAAAATATGGCCGGTTGTAGGAAATCACGAAATAAGACATAGAAAAGACGAGGATAATTTCCGGAAAGCATTCCCCGATGTATTTGCGAACGGTCCGGATGACGAAAGAGGATTGTCTTATTCATTCGATTTCGGAAATTCTCATTTTATAATTGTGAATACGGACCGGTGGTATTACGGTGATCCCGATGATACTACGGACGATAGACGTGATTGGCATTACGTAAAACATTTGGATTGGTTGGAAAAGGAATTGTCCGCAGCAAAAAAAAGAGGAGCAAAACACATTTTCGTTTTCAGTCATGAAATGGCATTTCCCACCGGTGGGCATTTGAGGGACGGATTGCCAAACCTTACGCGCAATCTTGTTTTGCCTCTCGATTCCACACGTATTTGGTATTTGGAAAGAAGAAACAAATTCTGGGAATTACTGAAAAAGTATAACGTTGATGCGCATATTTGCGGACACGAACATTTGTATGCGCGGCAATCCGTTGACGGCGTCTACGAAATTATCACGGGAAGCTCCGGTGCCCCGCTATATGAATTTAATCCCCGTTACAGGGAAAATCCCGATACCGTTTATCCCGGAGAGGAAATGAGTTACGGAAAAGCGGTTAAATATTATCAGGTGCTTAAATACAATTACGGTCCAGGAAAAAACTCGCAAGCCTCCGAGAACTTTTTCGGATTGAAAGCATTTAATTACACTGTTTACGATGTTCAAGACGACTATGTTTTGGTTGAGACATACGGCGGATTTTTAAAAGAAGGCACGCACAACATTCTGGGCACGGAGATAAAATTAATTGATAAATTTTATATAAACAAAAATTAAAAAACTTATATTTGTTGCTTCCTTCCAAATAGAAATTCAAGGGGAATGTGCGACCTTGCCGCCCAGTCAACTTCAGAATGCTTTGCGCCTTCTATTATTTTACACATCAGGTTTTCGTTTTCCTTATACCCAAAGCCTTTTAATAATGTACACATTTTTTTAAAATCCCCGATCAATTCCTTTTCCTCGCTGCCGCAATCAATGTATAATTTCCCGTTCATGTTTGAATAAGGGTTTTCTTTAACCATATCGAAAACGGCACCGTCATCGACCCAGAATGAATTCGACAGACAAGCCGCTTTTCCGAAGACTTCGGGAAAGTTCCAGTACATTTGGAAGGAAATTAATCCGCCCATTGAAGAGCCCATCAAAGCAGTGTGCTCGGCGCTTTGCAAGGTACGGAAATGATCATCTATATATCTTTTTAATTCACGGATAATAAAAAATGCGTAGTTTCTGCCTTTGCGAGTAAAATAATTATATTCTTCAAGACGGTCTTTGGTGTTGTAAATTGCCACAATAATAAATTCGTTAATAATTTCATCTTCCATCAGAATTGTTGAAGTCTCGTCCATTTTCCAATCGTAACCGATAAAAGATGTGTG
>Ga0256841_1002073_pt1 | contig 16377 bp, 17 predicted proteins | sample 356308metaG_FD_185971 | JGI IMG/M metagenome (GOLD analysis project Ga0256841, IMG submission 185971) | Hydrothermal vent microbial communities from Mid Atlantic Ridge, Atlantic Ocean - 356-308 | ecosystem: Environmental > Aquatic > Marine > Hydrothermal vents | place: Atlantic Ocean: Mid... | reverse complement strand
TGGTTCGGGCCACCGCTCTCAACGATTACGTGGTGGACATCCCGCTCGAGGAACTCGTCCGACACGAGGTACTGATCGCCTGGAGCCTCGATGGAAGACCCCTGACGCGCCGCGGCAGGGGGCCGCTCTGGATCGTCTATCCCTGGTCCGAGCATCCCGAGCTCGACACTCGTCTCGTCCGCCAGCATTCCGTCTGGCAGCTCGACCATCTGGCGATCAGATGACATGGCCGGTCGGATTCCGCAGCGCTCGCTCCGGGATTCGCGACGGCTCACCCATATTCTGCTGATCACCGCCCTGGCGATGTTCGCCGCCAGCCTGCTCTACAACACCTGGCGTCTGGAGCGGGGCAACGAGATGGTGCTGGCCTCCGCCAACGAGAGCGCCTGGCAGGCCTTCCAGGCGGAGTTCGAGTTGCAGCGGCTGCTCTACACCCTCCAGCGGCAGCGCGGCGGCGAGGGCGGCACGCCGGAGGAACTCGAGAAGCGTTTCGACATCTTCTGGAGCCGCCTGCCTCTGCTGATCGAAGGCGAGGACACCGCCCTGATACGCGAGGCGACCGGAGTCGAGAAACTGGTTCCCGATCTCCTCGCCCGCCTCGAGCGGCTGGCGCCGCTCCTGGGGCGGGTACGCTCGGATGCCGCGGCCGCCCGCGAGATGCGGCTGGCGCTCGAGGCGATGCAGGAGCCGCTGCACGAAATTTCCCTGGCCACCGTCCACGAGCTGGCCAAACGGCATACCATGCTGCGCGAAGAGCTCGCCACCCTGTCCCGGCGCAACAGCCTGTCGCTGGCCGGGCTGGCCGGCAGCGCCGCCATCATGCTGTTCCTGCTCTATCGCGAGGTGGGCCATACCCGCTTTCTGCTGGCCCGTTCCCATGTCCAGGAGCGGCGGGTCCATCATCTGGCCCATCACGACATGCTCACCGGACTGCCCAACCGGCGGCTGTTCGAGGAACGGCTGCAGGAGGCGCTGCGCCGCCCGCGACGCGAGCTGCGACTCGGCCTGCTGCTGCTCGATCTCGACCATTTCAAGCATGTCAACGACACCTACGGCCATGCCATCGGCGATGCCCTGCTCCGGGCCGCCACTCGCCGCATGCGGACCTGCATCCGACGCGCCGACATGCTGGCCCGCATGGGCGGCGACGAGTTCGCGGTGATCCAGGAGGAGGTGGAGGGGGAGGGGCTCTGTCTGCGGCTCGCCGGACGGCTGCTCGACGCCTTCGTCGAGCCCTTCGAGCTCGACGGACATCGCCTGCAGGTGAGCCTGAGCATCGGCATCGCTCTGTTCCCGGACCATGGCCGCAGCGGGGCGGAACTGTTGCGCAGGGCCGATCTCGCCCTCTATCGGGCGAAGTCCGCCGGCCGCCACCGGCTGGCGCTGTTCCGCGCCGAAATGGAGCGCGACTGCTCCTAGGCGCGACAGCCCGACGGTCCCGTGTTCTCCTTCCATTCCACTTGCAGCGGACCCATCGAGCGGTTAGGCGCATGTTAAGATTTCTGGTCGAAAATCGCTCCGCACTCTCCGTCCGTGGAGTGAGCGGGGCTCGGTCCCGGCCGCTGCCGGGAACAATGCCGGACGTGAAGAAGAAGGCGTGAACCAAGAAGAGGATCAAGGAATGCCCCCTCGGCCGACGATGCCGCGTCGTCGTTTTCTCGAAGGCGCCGCGGCGGCGGCGATCACCACCACACTGAGTTTTCCGGCTCTGGCCCATGTCCGCGAACGGCGCCTGACGCTGCAGCATCTGCATACCGGCGAGAAGCTGCGGGCGACATATTTCGCCGATGGCCGCTACATCGAGGAGGAATTGCGGGCCATCGACTACGTGCTGCGGGACTGGCGCACGGGCGAGGTCAAGCATATCGACCCCAAGCTCCTCGATCTCCTCTTCCTGCTGGGGATGAAGCTCGAGACCCGGGCCCCCTATCACGTGATCGGCGGCTACCGCTCGAAGAAGACCAACGAGATGCTGCGCCGCATGGGCCGGGGCGCGGCCAAGAAGAGCCTGCACATCCAGGGCAAGGCGATCGATTTTCGGGTTCCCGGTCGGCGGCTGGCGCTGGTGCGCGAGGCGGCGGTGAGTCTCCGGGGCGGCGGCGTCGGCTATTATCCCCGCTCCAACTTCGTGCATATCGATACCGGTCGCGTCCGCTACTGGTAGGGCGGCTCAGCGCGGCGGTTCGAGATTGAGCCGGGCGACCGCTTCGGGCACGTCCTCGGGCCACAGGAACAGGCGATCGCAGGGTGCCACCCGGTAGTATTCGGCGGGGGCGAAGATTTCCCGGCTGGTCATGTCGACGCAGTAGCGATGGACCCAGCGCATGCGCTCGCCCGCGCCCAGCCGGGCGCCGCCGACCAGCTTGCGGGTGGTCTCTCACAGCCGGTAGCACATGCGGAACTCGTAGCCGGTCAGCATGCGGGATGCGGCCCAGGCGCCGCGGGCCTCGGCCTGCGCCCTCCGCGCCGCTTCCCGCAGCAGCACCAGATCCTCGTGGCGCGGCAGGCTCGGATATATGGGAAAGGAAGCCGCCCAACCGTTCTCGACCATCAGCAGATTGAAGGTGGCGCGCTCGGCCCGGGTCATGCCGGCCAGCTCGGCACTGCTGTAGGCGGGGGCCATGTAGGCCAGCAGGCGGCCGTAGCGGTCGAAGGGCCGATCGGCGGTGCGCAGGAACACCGGCCGGCGGCGCCCGCTCGGACGGGTCAGCCCGCGGGTCACCAGCTCCTCGAAGGCGGCCGTCGCCGCCTCGCCCTGTTCCTTCTGCAGGCTGCCGGCGCGACCGCTGGCGAGACGGGGGTGGAGATGGGCGGCGAGTCCGTCACCGACCGGTGCACGTCCCTGCTCGAGCCAGCCCGCGAGTTCGGCCAGGGCCTCGTCCTGCCCGGCCGGGTCGCGGTTGCCGGGATAGTGCACTTCCGGCGTGTCGATGCTCAGCATGCGGATCGACATCGAGACATAGGGGGTATCGCCGTCGGTCAGGCGCAAAAAGCGCTTGCGGCCGAGACTGTCCAGATTGGTTCCCCGGGGATCCCAGAAGATGCGCACATCGGCCATTTCGCCCATCCCTCGCTGCCGTGCATCCGGCGGCGGGATGCACTCCCGCTTCCCTGCCTAGCCCGCCCGCCACGGTTTCGCGACCGCCGGGACGAGGCTCGGGTCCGTTCATCCCCGAGTGTGCCTTTTGCGACGTTTTCGCGCTTTCCGCGATTGTGCAGCGCACAAAAATGCTGCCATCGGCGGCCGGATCGGGTATCAAACGGGCGCACCGGAACGCCTCCGTTCGGATCCGTCCCTTTCATCGCCACAACGAGGGCTGCATGAATCATCTCGACGCGCTCGAGGCCGAGAGCATCTACATCCTGCGCGAAGCCTTCGCCAAGCTCGACAGGCTGGCCATCCTCTGGTCGCTGGGCAAGGACAGCAATGTCGTGCTGTGGCTGGTCCGAAAGGCCTTCTTCGGCCATGTTCCGTTCCCGGTGCTGCATGTCGACACCGGCAAGAAGTTCCCGGAAATGTACGCCTTTCGCGACCGTTACGCGAAGGAATGGGGATTGAACTTCCTCTCCGAGCCCTGTCCGCCGATCGAGGCGGTGGATCCCACCCTGCCGCCGGCGGCGCGTTCGGCCGCCCGCAAGACGCTGGGCCTCAAGCAGGCGCTCGACAAGCACGGTTTCCAAGGGCTGATCGCCGGCATCCGCCGCGACGAGGAGGCGCTGCGGGCCAAGGAACGCTATTTCAGCCCGCGCGGCGCCGACAATTCCTGGGACATGAAGGACCAGCCCCCCGAGTTCTGGAACCAGTACATGACCGACTTCCCGCCCGGCACCCATGTGCGGGTGCATCCCATCCTGCATTGGACGGAAGTCGATATCTGGCGCTACACCAAGCGCGAGAACATCCCCGTGATCGATCTCTACTTCGCCAGGGAGGGCAAACGCTACCGCTCCCTCGGCGATCGGGACATCACCTTCCCGGTGGCGAGCGAGGCCCGCACCATCGACGAGATCATCCGCGAGCTCGAGACCACCAGAGTGCCGGAACGTTCCGGCCGGGCCCTCGATCACGAGACCGAGGATGCCTTCGAGCGCCTGCGGGCCGCAGGCTACATGTGAACGTCACGATATCGTCCCGCACCGGATCGAACCCCGCATGACCAGTCGAGACCACCCCCTGAAGATCGTGATCGTCGGCCATGTCGATCACGGCAAATCGACCCTCGTCGGTCGTCTCCTCCACGACACCGGAGCCCTGCCCGAAGGCAAGGTGGAGGCGATCCGGGCGATGTCCGAGCGCCGCGGCATGCCCTTCGAATGGGCCTTCTTGATGGATGCCATCCAGGCCGAGCGGGATCAGGGCATCACCATCGACACGACGCAGATCCGCTTCCGCACGGAAAAGCGGCCCTATGTCATCATCGATGCGCCGGGCCACAAGGAATTCCTCAAGAACATGGTGACCGGGGCGGCCAGCTCGGAAGCGGCGCTCTTGCTGATCGACGCCGAGGAGGGGGTGCAGGAGCAGTCCCGCCGCCACGGCTATCTGCTCCATCTCCTGGGTGTGCGCCAGGTGGTGGTGCTGGTCAACAAGATGGATCTGGTGGGCTATTCGGCCGAACGGTTCGGCGAGGTGGCCGAGGATTACCGCTCCTATCTCGCCGGTCTCGGCGTCGAGCCCCTGGCCTTCGTGCCGATCTCGGCCCGCGAGGGCGACAACATCACCCGCCACAGCCCCAACATGCCCTGGTACCAGGGGCGCAGCGTGATCCAGGCCCTCGACGGGTTCGAGCATCTGCCGCCGGCGGTGGGGCGGCCGCTGCGGATGCCGGTGCAGGACGTCTACAAGTTCGATCATCGACGGATCATCGCCGGGCGCGTCGAGAGCGGCAGCCTGGCGGTGGGCGACGAGGTGATCTTCTCGCCCTCCAACAAGACCGCCCGCATCAAGACCATCGAGGCCTGGAACGTGCCGGAGGCACCGGAGCGGGCGGCGGCCGGGCAGAGCATCGGCGTCACCCTGGACGAGCAGCTCTTCATCGAGCGCGGCGAGGTGATGAGCCATCTCGAGCGGCCGCCGATGGAGAGCAACGTTTTCCGCGCCCGCATCTTCTGGCTCGGCCAGCAGCCGCTGGAGCCGGGTCGGCAGTATCTGATGAAGCTCAACACCACCGAGACACAGGTGACGGTCGAGGCCATCGAGCGGGTGATCGATACCGACGATCTCTCCAGCCGGCCGGCCGAGCGGATCCTGCGCAACGGCGCCGGCGAGGTGGTGCTGCGGGCGCGACGGCTGCTGGCGGTGGACGAATACGAGGAGAATCCCGTCACCGGCCGTTTCGTGCTGCTCGAGGACTATCTGCCGGTGGGCGGCGGCATCATCTCCATGGAGGGCTATCCCGACCAGCGCCGGCTGGTGACCGTCAAATCCACCAACATCCATGCCGTCGGCCATGCGGTGACCCGCGAGGCGCGCCGGGCGCGCAACGGCCACCGGGGCGGAGTGCTGTGGTTCACCGGCCTGTCGGGGGCCGGCAAATCGACCCTGGCGCTGGCTCTGGAGCGCGAGCTGTTCGCCAAGGGCTATCATGTCTACGTGCTGGACGGCGACAATATCCGCTCCGGCCTCAATGCCAATCTCGGCTTCTCGCCGGACGACCGGGCCGAGAACATCCGCCGGGTGGGCGAGGTGGCGGCATTGTTCGCCGATGCCGGGTTCATCGCCATTTCCGCCTTCATCTCGCCCTATCGGGCCGATCGCGAGCGGGCGCGGCGGGCGGCCGGCGAGGATTTCCACGAGATCTGGGTCAAGGCTTCGCTGGAAGCCTGCGAGGAGCGCGATCCCAAGGGCCTCTACAGGAAGGCGCGAAGCGGCGAGATCCCGGAATTCACCGGCATCTCCAGCCCCTACGAGCCGCCCGAGGCGGCCGATCTGGTGCTCCCCACCGACGAGCTGCCGGTGGAGGAGTGTCTCGCCGTGCTGATGCGCTATGTGGAGGAGAACTTCCGCGCCTGAGGCCGGGCGCGCGCCGGCTGGTCGCCGCGCCGCGGCCGTCCCTCAGCGGGCGAGCCGGAGGCGGCGGTAGGCCTGAACGTCGCCCGGCCCGAGCGCGGGTTCCCGAAGGTCGGCGACCTCACTCGCCCGGATCGTGAAAGCGGGTTCGAAGCGGACCCGGTTCGACCAGTTCGAACGGATATGGTTCACGAGCGCCGCGATCTCGGCATCGGAGAGATGGGAAAAGGCGGGCATGACACCATCGAAGCGGTTGCCGTTGACGGTGATCTCGCCCTCGAGACCGAACAGCAGAACATAGACCGGCAGGAGACGGTCGGCGAACAGATCGGGATTGCCGTCGAGGGGCGGAAAATCACCCGGCACACCACGGCCGTTTTCCTGGTGGCAGGAAGCACATTGTTCCCGGAACAGGCTGGCCCCATCGGCCTTCGACGGTGTTACCGCCCCGGCCGCGCTCGCCGGTGGCGGGGTGGGGCCGAGGAAGGTGGAAAGATACGCGAGCAGCCGCTCCCGCTCCGTTGCATCGAACTCGCAGCCGTAGCCTTCCATGTCGTCGAGCAGTCCGTCCCATGTCGCCGCATCGACGCCGGCCGAATCGACGAGATACTGGAGATCGTGGCAGGTCCGGCACTTGCCGTAGACGAGCTGGCGTCCGGGCCCCCGGGGCAGTTCGAACGGATCCGCGGCCTCGACTTCTGCTCGACCCAGAAGAAGCGAGACGACGCAGGCCAACAGAAGAAAATGTACTTTCATGCGAAACTACATGGGAGACGATGGAGAAGAAGGGGGCGATGACCCCGCCCCCTTCGCGAGAGACTCAGGATGCGGTGACGGTGACCCGGTCGACTCCGTTCCATTCGTATCCCTTGGGGTTCCACATCGCCGTGCCGTCCAGCGGCTGACTGCGGCCCCAGGCGTCCGTCGCCCGCGCCATCAGCGTGTGCGTGCCGGCCGGCAGCTCGGTCTTCAGCGACCAGTGGTACCAGGCGAACGGGCTTTTCGGTTTCTCGATCGTCGCCGCCTTCCAGCTCGCGCCACCGTCTGTCGAGACCTCGACCAGATCGACCGCCGCATTGCCGTCGTTCCAAGCGACCCCGCGGATCTCGACCGGTCCGGCCGCGACCTTGTCGCTCGCCAGCGGGGCGAAGATCACGCTCTTGATGCGGAAGCCGTACGTCGGCACGCTGTTCTGGAGATTGAAGTCCGATACCTTCATCTCCCCGGGCTCGACCGGATGCAGCGGCACCCGATAGGCGCGGGCCTGGAACACGGTCGGCGCCGGAGCGGCGGCCAGCAGGAGCCGGGTCACGTATTTGACGTTCATATTGCCGTAATAGCCGGGAACGACGAGGCGCACCGCACCTCCATGGCAGGCCGGAATCGGCTCGCCGTTCATCTTGAACGCCAGGATCGCCCGGTCCAGCGCCGGGTCGTCGATGTGGTAGCTCTTCTCGAAGTCGGCTCCTTTGGGGGTCGGCGGATCGTCCAGGCCGCCGACCGTCAGATAGCGAACCTGTGAGCTGGCGCCGAGATCGAGCGAGTCCAGCAACGGCCGCAGCGGCACCCCCTCGAAGACGACGTTGGCCATGCCGCCGTGATGCCACTGGCTGCCGGGGCATTTGGCCTTGGCGGCGAAGAAGCCGCGGCCGTTGCCGGCGCACTGCACCACCGTTTCGACCTCGGTGGTTCCCATCTTCTCGAGATCGGCGAGCGTGACGGTCCGGACGCGGGTGACCAGCCCGTCGATCCTGATGGTCCATTCGGGACGCTCCACCGGCTTCAGCGAAGCCGTCCAGGACCGCTCTCCCTCGATCGGGAAGTGCAGGCGGTTGAACATGATTTCCTTGGGCGTGATGCGATGCTGCCGCAGGAGCTCGAGCGGAGTCTCCATCACCCCGAGCTTGGCATTGTGCACGATCATTTCCGGCACCTTGCCGGGAATGAGATCGGCGGCATTGGCTTTTCCCGCCGCCAGGGCCAGGTGCGGCGCGCCCGCCGCCAGCCCGACGGCCACCCCCGCACCGCCGGCCAGCACGCCGAATTCACGCCGTGTGATCCCGAGTCGATCGTTGGAACCTGCCATTCCTTCTCCCTCCCTGCAAAAACCGGAGCTGCATCAGATGTTCGATATATGCGCGGATGCGTACATAAGCATGATGCGGGGAGCGAAGCAAGAACCGGGGCGGCATCCCTTCCCTCGACATCCGGTCCGCGGCGTCTCACAGCACCGCGGCGGCGGTGTCGATGTCGGTGATCAGCACGTTGACATAGCCGCCGCGCAGCACGGCGCGGACCGCCGGGGCCTTGTGCGGGCCGCCGGAGGCCAGCACCCGCACCGGCAACCGTCGGAAATCGGCGAGCGGCAGCCCCACCACCCGGCGGTTGAGGGGATGCTCGACCGGACGGCCCTCGGCATCGAGGAAGGTGCCGAGCAGATCGCCGGTGGCCCCCAGTTCGGCCAGCGCCCGCTGTTCCTCCGCCTGGATGATGCCGAGACGACGGTTGGTGGCTTCCGGTGAAAGCTCGCCCACGCTGGCGATCGCCAGATCGGCGCTGCGCGCCCGTTCCAGCACTTCGGCGATGGGCCTCTGATGGATCAGCATCTCGCGCATCCGGGCGCTGCTGGCGAAGGTGGGGGCGGCCAGATAGTAGCATTGGGCGCCCAGCTTCTCGGCCAGCCGGGAAGCGGTCTCGTAGGTGTTGATCTCCAGCCCGCGGCCGACCCCGCCCAGGAGCGAGACCACGGTGAGCCCCTCGATCCTCTGCCGCCGGAGCGCCCGCACGCTCCAGTACAGGGTCCGCCCCCAGCCGATGCCCAGGGTCTGGCCGGGACGCATGTGATCGGACAGCCAGTGCCCCAGCGCCATTCCCAAGGTCGCCGGCAGATGCTCCCGATCGAGCGGGGTCGGCAGCACCAGACAATCGACCAGCCCGTAGGTCCGGATGAGCTGCCGTTCCCGCGCCACACAGGGGGCGAGACGGCCGTTGATGCGGATCTGCACGAGCCCGGTCTCGCGGGCGAGTTGCAGATCGCGCACCACCCGCGCCCGGCTGATCCCCAGGAGATGGCCGATCTCGGCCTGGGTCCGCCCTTCGATGTAGTAGAGCCAGGCGATGCGGGTACGGCGCTGTTCCTCGTCGTCGACGATGTCGAGAGCGATACCCAGAGGCGAGCGGTTCTCGGCGGTATCGCTCGGGAAAACCTCCTTTTCGCTCATCCCTCCCCCTCGGCGAAGGCGGCCAGACGGCCGGCCTGGGCCGCCAGATCGAGAAAGCCGTAGCGGTCGCGGATCTCGAAGGCATGGGCCACCGCCAGCCGGTAGAGGGCGGGATCGATGCCGAGATCGGCGGCCGACAGGGCGAGCCCCGCCCGGCGCATGATCCGCTCCATCTCGGCCGGCGGCAGCATCACCCGGGAAAGCCGCTCGCGCAGCTCCGGCCAGCGATCCCGAAGGCGCCGTTCGAGCCGGGCGGTCCGCGCCGCATCGAAGGGCTTTCCGGCCGTCGCTGCCAGGCAGATTTCGGCGAAACGCCCGTAGCGGACCCGGAAAGCCGCTTCGTCGACGGCGATGGGAGCGAGACGGGGCGGTTCCTCCTCGGCCAGCATCCGGGCCTGCAGGCGGGCCATGCTCCAGGTGGCCAGCCCGACCTGCTCGCCGTGCAGGGTGCCGGGATGGGGATCCGCCAGCATGTCGATGAAATGGCTGATGGCATGCTCGCCCATCGAGCCGCAATGGCTGGTGTGGGTGACCAGCACGCCCAGACCGGACAGCACCAGGAGCCGGGTCAGCAGGCGGATCGCTTCGGCATCGCCCCGCGGCAGGCGCCCGGCCATGGCGTAGAGCCGCCGTTCCTCCTCGCGCATCAGCGCATAGGGAGTCTCGGCGTAGAAAGTATCCAGCAGCAGATGCGAGAGCAGCCAGTCGAGCTGGGCGGTGCTGCGGCAGAGGGTATCGCCGAGGCCGGCGCGGATCATGCGCAGCGGCGATGCCGCCAGTACCTCGAGATCGAAGAACACCCCCACCGGACAATGGGCCGGCAGGCTCCGCTTGAACCCCCTGCTGCCGATGGAGACGGTGCTGGTGACATAGCCGTCCATCGAGGGGGCGGTGGCGAACACCGCGCATTCCCGGCCATTGAGGAAGCTCGCATATTTGCAGAGATCGTTGAGGGTGCCCGAGCCCACCGCCACCAGCCCGTCGAGCTCGCGGGTGCGGCGGGCGAGGCGGCGGGCGGTCTCCTCCTCGGCGCGGGGATCTTCCAGGAGCACGATCTCGACATCGCCCAGGGCGCGGGCCACCCGCTCGCCCAGCGCCGGCATGGTGTTCTCGTCGGCCACCAGGGCGAGGCGGCCCCGAAGGCCGACCTCGGCCAGGAGCGCCTTCTCGCCGCCTTCGAGGGAAGGGGCGATGACCAGGCGGCGGATCGCCGTCGACAGGGGTTTCCCGGTCTCGGTCGCCAGATAGCGACCGGCGATGATTTCGTCGATCAGCCCCAGCTCCGGCCAGGCGCGGCTCATCGGGAGTCCCGCCGGAAGGCGGCGAGGCGGGCGAAGATCCCGCGCAGGGAAGGGTAGATCTCGCGATAGAGCGCATCGAGCGGAGCGTAGGCCTCGCGGGCCCGTGGATCGGGGAGGGTCTCTCCGAGGATCGCTCCGCCCATGGCGGCCGCGGCTTCCGCCGGGCCGTCGTACCAGCCGGCACCGACCGCCGCCAGCATCGCCGCCCCGAGACAGGTCGCCTCGATGGTCGCCGAGAGGCGGATCGGCCGCCCCGTCACATCGGCCAGGATCCGGCGCCAGAGGGCGCTGCGGGCGCCGCCGCCGAGGACCAGGATCTCCCCGATCGGGGTGGCGGTGGCCCGCTCGATGGCGGCATAGCCCATCGCCATGTCGAGGGCCGCACCCTCCATCAGCGCCCGGTAGAGATGGCCGCGCCCGTGATCGGCGCAGAAACCGATCATCGCCCCGCGGGCATCGGGGTCCCACCAGGGCGGCATGGCCCCCGACCAGTAGGGCAGCAGCAAAAGCCCGCCCGATCCCGCGGCCACCGCGGCGGCCTCCGCCTCCAACCGATCGTAGCAGCCGGGGTCGGTGGCCGGATCGAGACCGAACAGGCGGGTGACCATCCAGTCGGTGAGAAAGGAGCCGGTGCGTAGGCAGAGCTCGAAGATGTAGCCCTTCGCGTCGAGGGCGGTGAGGGTGCGAAAGCCGGGATCGGCGGCGAAGCTTTCGGCATGGACGCCGGAGACGGCGGCGGTGCCGAGATTGAGATAGGCCCGGCCGGGGCCGATCACCCCGACCCCGAGCCCGGCCGCCTGGCCGTCGCCGCCGCCGGCGAACAGCGGGGTGCCGGCGGGCAGGCCGGTCGCGGCGGCGGCTTCTCCGCTGATCTCGCCGAGCGGGCTGCCCGGTGCCAGCGGCGCCAGCAATTGCTCGGGAGACAGGCCGAGGACCGCCAGGATCTCGGGACTGTAGCGCTTGCTCCGGAGATCGAGGAGGCCGTGCGGATCGGCGCTGGCCCAGGAGGTGGAGGCCCGGCCGGTCAGGCGCATCGCCAGATAGCCGTGGACATCCACGGCACGGCCGAGGCGCCGCCAGTTGTCGGGTTCGTTGCGCATCAGCCAGTGCAGGCTGAAGACGGCCGGGGTGGGATCCGGCGTCTTGCCGGTGATCGCGCGGAAACGCTCGCCGCCGAGCTCGGCGGCGAGAAGATCGACATCCTCCCGGCAGCGCTCGTCGAGCCAGAGGATGGCGGGGCGCAGCTCCCGGCCGCGGTGGTCGAGGAAGCCCACCGTTTCCCGCTGGTTGGTGATGGCCAGAGCGGCGATGCGCCGGGGCTCGATCCTTTCCAGGAGCGCGCCCAGAGCGGCCTGCAGCGAGGACCACCAGTCCTCGACACTCTGCTCGAACCAGCCGGGCCGCGGCGTCCGCATGGCCACCGGCGCACGCCCCTCGGCCACTGCCCGACCATCACGATCCCAGGCGATCGCCTTGGTCGCCGTGGTGCTGCTGTCGATGCCGATCACCAGATCCGTCGCCATGCTTCTCTCCGGTGGAGGCGCAACGGCACGGGCGACCGCGGGCCGCCGCGCCGGCAGGATCACGCCTCGCGGAAGGGTACCGCCATCTCGTCCGCCTGCTCGCGAATGGCCTCCATGCATTCCTTGCCGGATGCGTACCGGTCTGCCGCCGGCCCGTCGAGCCCGACCGGCCGTCCCCGCAGGGGGGCGGAGATACTGGCAGCGGCGGTCGGGAAAGGTGTAGAGAGAGCGCGGCGTCGCATCGACGCCTGCCGGATGTCGGACGATGGGTTCCGGCGGTGGCCGGCCGACGGCGAAGGGAAGGGGAGATGCGCGGCAACGGAAAGACGGGGGATCTGCGCCGGGAGCTGGTGGAAGCGTTGCGCTGGATGAACGCTTCGGGGCTCAACCAGGGAACCTCGGGCAATATCAGCGCCCGCTGCGGGGAGGGGATGCTGATCTCGCCTTCCGGGGTTCCCTACGATCAGATGGAGCCCGAGGACATCGTCGAGATGCCGCTCGAAGGCGAATACGGGGCGTTCCGGGCCCGCGACGGCCATGTGCCCTCCTCGGAATGGCGCTTTCACCTGGACATCATGCGGCAGCGCCCCGAAGTGGGGGCGATCGTCCACACCCATTCCACCTATGCCACCAGCCTCGCCATCTGCCGCAAGGAGATCCCCGCCTGCCACTACATGATCGCCGCCGCCGGCGGCCCCACGGTGCGCTGTGCGGCCTATGCCACCTTCGGTACCGAGGAGCTGTCGAAGAACGTGCTGGCCGCACTCGAGGATCGCAATTGCTGCCTGATGGCCAATCACGGCATGCTGGCGACCGGACCGAACCTGAAGAAGGCGATGTGGTTGGCGGTCGAACTCGAGACGCTGGCCAAGCAGTACTATCTCACGCTGACCATCGGCGGGCCGGTACTGCTGCCCGATGACGAGATCGCGCGGGTGATGGAGAAGTTCAAAGGCTACGGTCCGCGCCCCAAGGCGAAGGCGCCGGCCCGACGCGAGCGCAGGGCGGGCTGAGGAGGTGGCGGCCGGGGACCGGCTGCGGCCGCTGGATGGCTGGCCGCGGCAGGAGCGGGCGCGCATCGCCTGCCTGTTCACCGATATCGACGACACCCTGACCCTCGGCGGCCGCCTGCCGGCGATCGCCTATACGGCGATGGAACGGCTGGCACGGGCCGGCATCGCGGTGGTGCCCATCACCGGCCGGCCGGCCGGCTGGTGCGACCATATCGCCCGCATGTGGCCGGTCGAGGGGGTGGTGGGGGAGAATGGCGCCTTCTGGTTCCGTTACGATCCCGACCGTCGCCGACTGGTGCGGCGGTTTCTCCAGGAAGAGGAGCTGCGCCGTCGCAACCGTCGCCGGCTGGAGGCGCTCGGTCGGCGCATCCTCGCGGAGGTGCCCGGCTGTGCGCTGGCCTCCGACCAGCTCTACCGCGAATCCGATCTGGCGATCGACTGGTGCGAGGATGTGCCGCCGCTCGGGGATGCGGCCGTGGCCCGGATCCTGGAGCTGTTCCGGGAAGCGGGCTGCACCGCCAAGGTGAGCTCGATCCACGTCAACGGCTGGTTCGGCGATTACGACAAGCTCACCATGACCCGCCTGTTCGCCCGCGAGGCCCTGGGCTTCGATCTCGAGGAGGCGCGGTCGCGCTGCTGCTTCGTCGGGGATTCCCCGAACGATGCGCCCATGTTCCGCTTCTTCGAAACGGCCGTGGGGGTGGCCAATCTGGCGCGTTTCGCGGAGCATATGCGGGATCTCCCCGCCTACATCACCCGCCGCCCCGGCGGCGAGGGCTTCGCCGAGCTGGCCGAGGCGCTGCTCGTCGCCCGCGACTGAGCCGGTCTATTCCTCCTCGCCGCTGCGCTCGCGCCCGCGCGGCAGGCCGCTCTCCATGTGCGAGATGTAGAGGGCGACGGCCATCAGCAGCACCGCTCCGCCCATCATCAGCACGTCGATGGCACCGCTCATCTGCATCGCCAGGGTGTTCTCGAACAGCTTGACGATGAGGATGAGGATGATGACCTTGCCGAGCTTGGATTTGAGCTCGTCGAGGCTGCGGATTTCCATGATCCGGGAATAGCGGGCCGAGCCGCGGCTCTGCTGGATGCGGCGGATGAACAGATCGTAAAGGCCGATACCGAAGATGAACATCACCGTGGCCAGCAGGAAACCGTCCACCGCCCGCACCGAATGGGCGATGATCCGCGTTCGCAGCTCGCCGCCGGCGGCGCTTTCCGCTCCGGTGACGAAATAGTGCAGGGCGGCCAGCACGAGGCTGCCGGTATCGACCAGGGCCACGCCCATCAGCGCCACCGTCATCGCCAGGCTGGCCAGCACGGCGACGATGACGAGAACGCGCGAGCGCCATAAGAAAGCCTCGAGCGCGCTCAGGCCGGAGGAGGAGTTTTCGTTCATGGGCTTCGACGAAATCGACAAGGGGATGGCAGGTGATAGCCCCGCAGGCGGCGGCCTGTCCACCGCGGCGCTCCGTGATGCCCGGGAGAAGTGAGAGGGTGCCGCGGCTGTGGCGGCGCATCCATCTGCTGTTCGAGGCACCCTGGCAGGAGCTGCGGGGCGGCTGGAAGCTTTTCCGTCTGACCCTGGTGACGGCCATTCTGCTGGCGGTGGCCAGCGCCCTGATCGACGATACCGCCACCCTCGATGCCCGCACCGGTGCCTGGCTGTCGCTGGTCGAGCCGGTGGTGACGCTGCTCTTCGCGCTCGAATACGGGCTGCGTCTGTGGGCCTGTGTGGAGGAGCGGCGTTACGCCGATCCGCTCCGGGGCCGGCTGCGCTACGCCCTGAGCTTCGCCGCCCTGATCGATCTGATCGCCATCCTGCCGGGTCTCCTCTGGATCTTCGGGGTCGATCTCCGCAGCCTGTGGTTCCTGCGCATCCTGCGCATTCTCAAGCTGACCCGGATCTCGGGCTCGCTCGATCTGCTGGCCGATGCGCTCCGGGCCGAGGCCGATGCCCTGATCGCCACCTTTTCCCTGGCGATGGTGGCGCTGGTGCTGGCCGCCGCCGGCATCCATCTGTTCGAGGCCGAGCTGCAGCCCGAGGCCTTCGGCTCGGTGTTGGCCTCGATGTGGTGGGCGGTGGCCACCCTGACCACGGTGGGCTACGGCGATGTCACCCCGATCACCCCCGGCGGGCGTTTCTTCGGCGGGCTGGTGAGCCTCATCGGAGTCGGTCTGGTTTCGCTGCCGGCCGCCATTCTCGCCGCCGGCTTCGGCGAACAGTTGCGGCTGCGCCGCGAGACCTACCGGCGGATGGTCGAGCGGGCCTATGCCGACGGCCGGATCAGCCGCCGCGAACGGGCGGCCCTGGAGCGGGCCCGCTGCGCCCTCGCCCTGTCGCCCGAGACCGCCGCCGAAAGCCTGGAGGAGGTGATCGAGGAACATGCCCGCCGCTCCGCGGAATGATCCGGGGATTGTCCCTTGCCTTCGATCGCGAAATCGGCTTCGCCATGAGGCATGTTCCATGCCGCATTGCTCGAACCGCCCCGGACCTTCGAGGGAACGCTGGTGGTCGCCGATCTGCACGGCCACAGCGCGGGCCTCGCCCGCTACGCGGAACTGGCGGCAAGCCGCCGGCTGTTCCTCGTGAGCCTCGGCGATCTCGTCGATCGCGGTCCCGATGCGCCGGGGGTGCTGCGCCGGATGCGCGATCTGGTGGAGCGGGAAAGGGGCCTGTTCCTGCGCGGCAATCACGACGACAAGCTGTTCCGCACCCTCCTCGGGCGGCGCACCCATATCGACGAGGAGCTGGCCGCCACCCTCGATCAGTTCCATGCCGCCGCCGACGGGCGCGAACTCGAGGCCTGGTTCCGCTCGACATATCCGCGGATGCCCTTCGTCCTGGGGCATGGCCGCACGGTGATGGTGCACGGGGCGCTCTATCCCAGCATGCTGCCGCCGGTGACGGTCTTCACCAAGCGCTGCCAGGCTCTGGCCCTTTACGGGCAGACCACCGGCGAGCGCACCCCCGAGGGTCGGCCGGTCCGGATCTATCGCTGGCTCGACGAACTCCCTGCCGATCTCCTGGTGATCGCCGGCCACGATCCGCTGAGCGGCGAGGTTCTCCATCTGCGCCGGGGGGCTTCGGGGGCGCGGCTCTTGCATCTCGATGCCGGGGCCGGGCAGGGCGGCCCGCTCGCCGCCGCCGTTCTCGATGGCGAGGGGATGCTGCGCGAGACCCTCGCACTCCGCCCCGGCGCGGATGCGCCCCGACCCTGTCCGCTGGTCCCCCTGCCCACCGCCGAGGCGGCCGCCGCGACCGAAAGCACTTCCTGATGACCGAGCTCCTCTTCGCCACGAAACATG
>Ga0256841_1002072_pt1 | contig 16378 bp, 16 predicted proteins | sample 356308metaG_FD_185971 | JGI IMG/M metagenome (GOLD analysis project Ga0256841, IMG submission 185971) | Hydrothermal vent microbial communities from Mid Atlantic Ridge, Atlantic Ocean - 356-308 | ecosystem: Environmental > Aquatic > Marine > Hydrothermal vents | place: Atlantic Ocean: Mid... | reverse complement strand
GTTGCGTAGGCCCACGATGCGCCTCAAAATCGAGAAAAATGGACCGCTTTCCCACCATGCTCGCGACGATCACCTAAACTCGACAGATTCGCCCGGATTATTCATGAAATTGCTCGCACCTTTGCTTGATCCTGGTCCACACAGGTAATGTTCCTTCTTCGGCAATACAGCCCGTATTCCACTCGGTCGGAAAATCCCCTGTGCGGACAATTCTCTGTGCAATCATCGCGGCGACTCATGAATAATCCGGGGGGCTAGCCACCATGTTCTGGAAGAACCGTCCGACCGCCTGCTCAAGGGATGGAGGGCGATCCTGTCTACGCAAGCTTTCCATCAACGGGGCGCGCATGCCGGGTAAGAAAAGAAGGTCGGCGAGGCACTGGTCGAAAAAAGGCTGTCCGGCCCTGTTTTCCGCGAGTCGTTCCAGAAAGCGTTCGCGTACCGTCGCATCCTTCAGGCGTTCCCAGGCGCGGGCGGAAAGGGCGGCGAGTACCTCCGGGTGCGTGGCGACCGGATCGTCGAGGATCCGCTGGACAAGACGTTGGCCGCTGGGGTGGTTGCTCAGGGCGGTGCCACGTATCGCCGCTGTCGTTTCTTCGATGTTTCCAAGGTTTCCGGCCAGCCGTTGGTCGATGGCCAGGGTGACAGACGCTGGTGGGTTGCTGTTTTCGAGACACTGGCAAAGGGCAACGAAGGGTTCATGGGGGAGTTTGGGGATTGCCATGGCCAAAGCGTCGGCGGTCTGTTTGTCGAGGCGTGCGGCAACGTCGGCGATCCCTTGCAGGCCGACGAATGGCCATTGGTCCCAGCCCAGTTTGCCGGAAAGGTATTGGCGCGCGTGATCGTAATAGCGGGAGGGCGGGTGGCCAAGATCCGTGGACGCGTGGGCGTGGAATACCGCCAGGCGGTCATCACGGGGGTGGAAGCTGTAGGGATTTCCACTGCCGGTCGGCCTGTCCGCCTTGTTGCCGTGTTCGAGGCCTTCTGCCAGCAGGATCTGCAGGAGTTCATCACGAGCGGCGGGGATCAGTTTCCCCTGTTCGTCGAGGGGAAGGCGCAGAAACCAGATCAGCGGCTCGTTTTCGCCGGCGGGCTGGAACAGGGTGGCGAACCACGCCTGTTGTTGCAATGGCTGCGGCCAGGGGTGTTGGCATGCCTCGAATGCATGGAAGCGTTCCAACGGGATCGGACCAATGCGCCGTCCCATGTCGTAGATGTGGATACCATCGCCGGTTGCCTGCATGAAGGCGGTGAGGGTGAGCGGTTGTTTCAAGAGGTGATCCAGTCGATCAGGTGGGCTTCGAGGTCATCATCGACCCGTTCGCTCACCACTCGTCCGGCCACACTGTTGCCCGAGAAGGTGACAGTGCGGGGATCGCCCGAAATCAGGGGATGCCATGCAGGCAGATTTTTCCCTTCGGCCAGAAGGCGATAAGCGCAGGTGGCGGGCAACCAGTACGGGTCGGTCAGCACTTCCGGGGTGAGGGTGACACAGTCGGGCATGCATTCCGCCCGATGGCGATAGTCGGTGCAGGTGGCTGAGTCGGTGTCGAGCAGGCGGCATGCCACGCGGGTGTAAAAGACCTCCCGGGTCTCCTCGTCCTCCAGTTTTCGCAGGCAGCATTTCCCGCAGCCGTCGCAGAGGGATTCCCATTGCGCGGGCGTCAATTCTTCAAGGGCTGTGTATTTCCAAAAGGCGGGATGCTCGGGCATGGCGGAATACGTGAAATCGGAGTCGCAATTGTCGCGTGAAAGGTGGGGGACTTCAACTGCTACGGGATGGCAATGGGTTAGTATTGAGAATTAAATTCATCTGTAGAAAATAATATTAACCAAATGAAAAATAAGTAAAAAAATCGATTTACTCAAAGTGAACTGTCATTATTGGTGAACGAAAAAAAACCTTGATTTTTTCTTCTACTTGAGATTTGTCTGGGGTATTGTGCAAAAAATGGTCGATCTGTAAAGAATGTATTTGTAATCGGTGTCTCGAACAGGTTTCATCAGCTTTTCCACATTGTTATCCACAGAGGATGTGGAAAAGAGGGCAGGGCTGAAAGGAGACGCCAGGTGATAATTTTTCATTTGCAGCGGTCTCTAATAGGGTGCGAGATGTTTCTGGGGGTGCCTGCGATGGTGTGGCGAAAACCGAGGGTGCTGCGAGGAGTGATGGGGGTTGCTCTGCTGCTTGTAACGGCCATTCTCGCCGCCTGCACGGTGCGATACCCGAGCGGGTCGGTGGTTGGGGATATTCCGGTGGGGGAGCCGCTGGTTCTGGTGTTGAAGCGGCCAGTCACGGTTCCGGTAGGGCATAGTCGGGTATTCATTCAGGGTGGACGCGTCGTATCCCGACGGCGGCTGGACCGCTACCGTCCCCACTGCAACCTGGAAATCGACGGGCTTGCGGGGGAAAACGAGGTCATCCCCGCAGGGCATTTCAGGGTGACCCGCTTGCAGACACTGCGCGAGGAGGTGGTGACGCGGGCGGCGGTGATTCTCTATGCCGCCCTCGATATTGCGGGAATGGATGATGATGCGGGGCAGAGCACCCTCATCCGCGGCATTCACTTTTGGCTCGAATCCACGAGCCGGTCCGATATCCGGCGGCTGACCTGCCATGGCGCCGAGGATGATCCGCAACGCGCGGAGTTGCCTACCCGGGCCGAGATCGCTCGGGCCTTGGGTGATGTGGCCGTGTTGGTGCGCCCGTGACGCGGTGGTCAATACCGTCTCCCCTCGGGAGGTTGACGCTGGAGGTCGGGAATGGTGCGATTCGGGCAGTGCGTTTTATGTCGGACAGGGCGGTGGCTGAGGGGGCAAGGAACGGGCTGTTCCAGCAGGCGAGTCTGGAGTTCATGCGTTACTTCGAGGATCCGACTTTTATGTTCTCCGTGCCCCTCGAACTGGGGGGCACGCTGTTTCAACGCAAGGTATGGGCGGCTCTGCGCAGGATTCCGCCGGGCACGACGTGCAGTTACGGTGAGATGGCCCGCCGGCTGGGATCGTCTCCACGAGCCGTGGGCAATGCCTGCCGGCGCAATCCCTGTCCTGTCATCGTACCCTGTCACCGGGTGGTGTCGGCCAATGGTCTGGGGGGGTATGCCGGTGCAACCGGCGGTCCCCTGTTGGCCAGAAAACGCTGGCTTCTGGCGCACGAGGGGGTGATCGTCGATGGGTGAAGAGGACGCCGGACTGATCGAGCGTTTTGCCGATGCGCTGTGGATGGAGCGCGGTCTCAGCGCCAATACCCTGCAGGCCTATCAGCGTGACCTTCGGGCATTGGCCGGGTGGTTGGATAAGACGCGCGGTGGGAGGCTGTTGGCGGCGCGATCGGCGGATCTTCATGATTATCTGGCGCATCTGCACCGTGAGGGGCGCAAGACGCGCACGGCAGCGCGGGTGGTCTCCTGCCTGCGGCAGTTCTACCGCCATGCACTGCGCGAGGGATGGATCGATGCGGACCCGATGGCCCACATCGAGGCCCCGAAGGTTCGTCGTCCGCTGCCCCATTCGCTCACCGAACAGGATGTGGTGGCCTTGCTCCATGCGCCAGATACCGAGACCCCCGAGGGATTTCGGGACCGTACCATGCTGGAGGTGCTCTACGCCACTGGTCTGCGGGTCTCCGAACTCATCGGGTTGAGGCCAGAGCAGGTGAGTCTCACGCAGGGGCTGGTGCGGGTGATGGGCAAGGGCGGCAAGGAGCGGTTGGTGCCGCTCGGCGACGAGGCGCAGGAGTGGCTGGCCGGATTCATGTTGTCACCGCGCAAGGCGTTGCTCAAAGGCCGCCTGTGCGAGGCGTTGTTCCCCACCCGGCGCAGTTGTCGCATGACGCGCCAGACCTTCTGGTATCTGATTCGGCGCCATGCCGTCGCCGCGGGCATCGACAAGCCGTTGTCGCCGCATACCGTCCGCCATGCCTTCGCCACCCATCTGCTCAATCATGGCGCCGATCTGCGTGTGGTGCAGATGTTACTCGGCCATGCCGATCTCTCCACCACCCAGATCTATACCCATGTGGCCCGAGAGCGCCTCAAGGAGCTTCACCAGCGCCACCATCCGCGGGGATGAAGGGATTTGTGTTAATCTGCGCCGCTGAAAAGCACGACATCCGAGGAGCTGTAAGCCATGCCTTCATTTGATATCGTTTCTGAAGTGGATCTGCAGGAGGTGCGCAATGCGGTGGACCAGGCGAACCGGGAGGTGGGCGCCCGGTTCGATTTCAAGGGCGTGAGTGCGAAGTTCGAATTGACCGATGCGGAGGTGTTGTTGACTGCGGAACAGGAATTTCAATTACAGCAGATGATGGATATTCTGCGCCAGAAGCTGGTCAAACGAAAGGTCGATATTGCCTGCTTGGAGATTGGGACGCCCGAGACCAGCCTCAATGCGGCGCGGCAGCGGGTGCTCATCCGGCAGGGAATCGATACCGATACGGCGAAGAAGATCGTCAAGGCGATCAAGGCCGCAAAGCTCAAGGTGCAGGCCCAGATACAGGGTGATAAAGTCCGCGTTACAGGAAAGAAACGGGACGATCTGCAAAAGGTGATTGCCATGCTCAGGGATTCGGACTACGGCTTGCCACTTCAATACATCAATTTTCGAGACTGAAATCATGCAACGACAGAAAACGACGAAGGGGCGCGGGAAGATTGCAGCCTCCGTGGCGGCGGCAGTGGCGCTCACGATGGCCATCACTGTGCAGGCCGGGGACGTGGAGAATATCCAGAAAGGGCTGGCGAAGCTGTTGCCGGGTTCTCCGCCGGACAGCATCGAGCCTACTCCCATTAAAGGGTTGTACCAAGTGATGGTGGGCCCCCAGGTGTTGTATATGAGTGGCGATGGCAAATACCTTCTGCAGGGCACGTTGGTGGACATCCCCGGCAAGAGGAATCTGACCGAACCGGCCGAGGAGAAGGCCAAGCTTGCCGCCATCAAGCGGGTCGGTGAGGACAAGATGATCAGTTTTGGCTCCAAGGATGCCAAACATACCATTACGGTTTTCACCGACATCGACTGTCCCTATTGCGCCAAACTGCACAAGGAGATGCCCAAGTACAACAAGGCGGGTATTCGTGTGCGATATATGTTTTTTCCCCGCGCTGGGGTGGGGAGTTCGTCCTATGAGAAGGCCATTGCGGTCTGGTGCGCGGCGGACCGAAAGAAGGCGTTGACCGACGCCAAGGCGGGAAAGCCGATCGAGATGAAGAAATGCGACAATCCGGTTCTCCAGCACATGAAACTGGGAGAGGCGATGGGCGTGCGGGGAACCCCTGCCATAGTGCTGGATGACGGCGAAATGCTGCCGGGCTATGTGCCAGCGAGCCGGTTGGCGGCCTATCTGGACAAAAAAGGCCAGAACACAAAAAGCACCGCCAACAGCATGAAGTGACCGGGAAAAGGTGTCGGAACCGGGGGGTTGAGGATGGCGGCGGAACTCTTCGAAATCGTGGATCGGACGGATACCGGACTGGTGCGGCAGGCAAACGAGGATGCCGTGGCCATTCACATTCCGCTGGGGTTGGTGCTGCTCGCGGATGGCATGGGCGGCGCGGCAGCGGGCGAGGTGGCCAGTCAATTGGCGGTGGAAGGTGCGTTTCATCACCTGGCCGCCAGGGCGGCGGATGCGGAACCGTCGGCGGAGAGCGATGAGGCCTTGCTCAGGGATGCCGTCCGGGCGGCCAACAGGTCGATCCGCAATGCAGCCCGCGAGGTGCGGGATTTCCGCGGCATGGGGACCACCATTGTCATCGGTTTGTTGCGGCCGCGCCATCTGAGTTTTGCCCATGTGGGGGATTCCCGTCTCTACCGTCTACGCCATGGACGCCTGGAGCGTTTAACGCGGGATCATTCGCTCATCCAGGAGGTGTTGGACGAGGGGGTTTTCGATACCCTCGAGGACGCGCGCCAGGCAGGGGTATCGGAAAATGTGCTGACGCGGGCGCTGGGGACCGATGCCCAGGTGGAAGTGGATGTCGCATCAACCCCGATATTACAGGGGGATGTCTATCTGTTCTGCAGTGACGGTTTGTATAATATGTTGGATGAGCGGCTGCTGCAGGTCGAAATGGAGAAGGGCCGGGATGACCTGGAGCGTCTCGCGGATCGGTTGTTGGAAATGGCGTGTTACCGGGGGGGCAACGACAATGTGACCCTGGTGCTGGCGCGTCGGCTACATTGGGACGGGACCAGACATTGAGTGACATAACCGGAGTGCGACTGAAGGTTGTCGCCGTGGGAGGCGCGGAAAAAGATCTGGTGGTGCGCAAGCCCGAATTTGTGGTGGGGCGCAGCCGGAAAGCGGACGTCCGCCTGTTCGACTCCGCGGTCAGCCGCCGGCACTTGCGCATCGCCGAGCGCGAAGGGGACTATGTGCTGGAGGACTTAGGCAGTAAGAACGGCACCTACCTCAACGGCCGCCGTATCCGTACGCGGCGTTTGCGCGATGGCGATGAATTCTACATTGGCCATACCTGCCTGCGTCTCTCTCTGTTACACGGGGACGAGGGCCGGGGAGAGGAAGCCCCCGGCGCCGAAGCGCTCGAGGGCCCGCTGGAGGCGGCGACAGCCGGCCCTGGTCCTGGCGCCGCTTTCATCCGCGTGTTGCGTGGTCCGGGGCGGGGCATGACCCGCCCGATCGACGAGAACTTCTATTCGATAAGCGATCCGGGCGGTGAGATGATGGTGATATCGCGCCGCGCCACCGGCTACTGGTTGCTGCGTCTGGGGGGCGCCACCGTGCCGGTTATCAATGATCGGTTGTTGGATGCCGGCGGCGCCCAACTGCACGACGGCGACATCGTCGAATTTGGTGGCTACAGGCTGAGAGTCCTCATTCCATCCGAACAGGCCGCCGAAAACGATCAGGCGGGTTGAGTTCTTCGCGAATCCTGTTCGCGCCTTCGTTCTGCAGAGACGGGGCCTTATTGACCCCCCATTCCGTCGGCTTCACTCTTCAAACGGTAGAGAAGATCCAGTGCCTGACGCGGCGTAAGGTTGTCGGGATCGATGCTGCGCAACTGTGCCAGTACGGGCTCCGGTTCCTGAGGGGGGAACAGCGGCAGTTGGTCGATCTGTTGCTGGCTGTGTTGTTGCGCGTGGTTCTCCAGTTCCCCCAGGCGCCGGCGCGCGCGGTCGATGACAACACCGGGGATTCCCGCCAGCGCTGCCACCTGGAGGCCGTAACTCTGGTTGGCCGGCCCTTCGCGCACGGCGTGCAGAAACACGATGCTGTCACCGTGCTCCACTGCGTCGAGGTGAATGTTGGCGATCCCCGGGTACTCGCCCGCCAGGGTGGTGAGTTCGAAGTAATGGGTGGCGAAGAGGGTGAAGGCGTGGATACGGGTCGCCAGTTCCACGGCGCAGGACCAGGCCAGCGACAGGCCATCGAAGGTGCTGGTGCCGCGGCCTATTTCGTCCATCAGCACCAGCGAATCGGAGGTGGCGTTGTGCAGGATATTGGCGGTCTCCTCCATCTCCACCATGAAGGTGGAGCGCCCCCCGGCAAGGTCGTCAGAGGCGCCAATGCGCGAAAAGATACGGTCCACCGGGCCGATGGTGGCGGAAGCGGCAGGCACGAAGCAGCCCGCGTAGGCCATGAGGACGATCAGGGCGCACTGGCGCATGAAGGTGGATTTTCCGCCCATGTTGGGGCCGGTGATGATCAGCGTGCGGCGGTCGTCGTCGAAGCGAACGCTGTTGGCCACAAAAGGGGTATCGCTGACCCGTTCCACCACGGGGTGGCGGCCGCTCTCGATATGGATCCCGGGACGCGTCTCCAGTGTCGGTGGCGTGAGGTCGAGGTGCTCGGCCCGTTCGGCAAGATTGGCGAGGACGTCCAGCGTGGCCAGGGCCGCAGCGCACGTCTGAAGTGCCGGAATATCCGGTGCAAGACGGTCGAACAGTCGGTCATAGAGCATTTTTTCGCGCGCCAGGGAACGCTCCCGCGCACTTAATACCTGGTCCTCGAATTTTTTCAGTTCCGGCGTAATGAAGCGTTCGGCGGCCTTCAGTGTCTGGCGACGCACATAGTCGTCGGGCACGGCGTCGGAATGGCTGCGTCCGATCTCGATATAGTAACCATGCACCCGGTTGTAACCCACCTTCAGACCGGCGATGCCGGTGCGTTCGCGTTCCCGCTGTTCGAGATCGAGCAGGAAGCGGTCGGCGTTCTTCGACAGATTGCGCAGTTGGTCCAGTTCCTCGTCGTAACCTTCAGCCAGCACGCCACCGTCGCGGATCAGCACCGGCGGGTTGTCGACGATGGCCGACTCCAGAAGATCGAAGACCGCGGGATGTGTTCCGATCTCATTGGCGGTGCGGCGGAGCAGAGGGTCTGCCAACGGCGCGAGTATCTCTTGCAATGGGGGCAACTGCCGGAGGGTGTCGCGCAGTACCGCCAGATCGCGGGGGCGGGCGCTGCGCAAGGCGACGCGGGCGAGGATGCGTTCGATGTCGCCAACCCCGCGCAAGGTATCCAGTATCTCGGACCAGGCGTGGCGTTCGAGCAACTCGCCTATGGCGGCATGGCGCTCCCGTACCCGTTCTATGTCCCGCAGGGGGCGGTTGAGCCAGCGGCGCAGCAGCCTGCCGCCCATGGCGGTCGCGGTACGGTCGAGCACGCCGCAAAGGGTGTGTTCGGTCTGGCCGCTCTGGCTCTGGTCGATCTCCAGGTTGCGGCGGGTGGCGGCGTCGATGATCACTGCCTCTTCACGGCGCTCCAGGGTCAGGCCACGGATATGGGGCAGGGCATTGCGCTGGGTCTCCTGCACATACTGCAACAGGCAGCCAGCGGCGGCCACGGGCAGGGGCTCTTCGGCACAGCCGAAGCCCGCCAGATCCCGGGTACCGAACTGGGCGGTGAGGAGTTGTTCCGCCGTGTCGGGATCGAAGTGCCAGGCCGGGCGGCGGGTAAGCCCGGGCCGTCCCTTCAACGGTGCGGGCAGGGAAGCGTCTTCGGCCACAAGCAGTTCGGCGGGTCGCACGCGCTCGAGTTCACCGAGCAGGGCCTCGTCGCCCTCGAGACGGATGATGCTGAAGCGTCCACTGGTGAGGTCGAGGGCCGCCAGGCCGTACTGATTCCTTTCGCGGGACACTGCGGCAATCAGATTGTCACGGCGTTCGTCGAGCAAAGCCTCGTCGGTGACCGTCCCCGGCGTGACGATGCGCACCACCTTGCGTTCCACCGGCCCCTTGCTGGTGGCGGGATCGCCGATCTGCTCGCAGATTGCCACGGATTCGCCCAGGCGCACCAGCTTGGCCAGATAGCCCTCGGCTGCATGGTAGGGAACCCCCGCCATGGGTATCGGCTGGCCGGCGGATTGGCCCCGTTGCGTCAGCGTAATATCGAGCAACCGCGCGGCCTTCTCCGCATCGTCGTAGAAAAGCTCGTAGAAGTCCCCCATCCGGTAGAACACCAGCATGCCCGGATGTTCCGCCTTGATGCGCAGATACTGCTGCATCACGGGGGTGTGCTTGGGCGTGGCGCGGCTCATGGGCGATCAGCCGAAGGTGTAGTGCTTCTCCACGTCCTCAAGGATTTCCCAGGTGCAGGTGAGGCCGGCAGGGAAGGTGATCAGGTCGCCGCGCTTGAATTCCTGCGGCGCTCCCCCTTCCGGTGTGACGATGAAGCGGCCACGCAAGATGTAGCAGGTCTCGGGCGCATCATAGGTCCAAGGGAAACTGGAGACCTCTTTCTTCCAGATGGGCCAGTCGTAGACGCCCAGGACGTCGAGCTTGGCGGGGGAGGGTTTGTGTTCACAGAGAATGTCGTCGCTCATAGTGTTTGCACCGTGCAGGAATCCGGATCGCGGATTCTAACAGCCCTGAATGAAAAATGGCGATGTGTGGTTGCACCTTGCGCCCGGGTGGGGGAAACTTCGGCCTTCGATCGGGATCCAAAATACCATCATGGCGCGTTCCAAGAGCAGTCGGCGTTGGCTCGACAGACATTTCAATGACGACTACGTGAAACGTGCCCAAAAGGAAGGGTTCCGTTCAAGAGCGGCCTTCAAGCTACTGGAAATTCAAGAAAAAGACAAACTCATCAAGCCAGGCATGTGCGTCGTCGATCTGGGGGCGGCGCCGGGGGGGTGGTCACAGGTCGCGCGTCGCCTCGTGGGCCGCAAGGGGTGTGTCGTGGCGCTGGATATTCTGCCGATGGCGCCCCTGCCGGGGGTGGAGTTCATTCAGGGAGACTTCCGCGATCCGGCGCCCTTGGATGCGTTGAAGGGGGTGTTGGCCGGTCAATCCGTGGATCTTGTAATTTCGGATATGGCCCCCAATATAAGCGGCATGGCCGCGGTGGATCAGCCGCGGGCGATGTATCTGTCCGAGCTGGCGCTGGACTTTGCCGGCGATGCTCTCCGTCCAGGCGGGGGAATGATTGTAAAAACCTTTCAGGGTGAAGGGTTTGATGCCTTTGTCCGCTCGCTCCGAAGCCGCTTTTCCAGGGTTGTGACCCGAAAACCTAAAGCTTCCCGGCCTCGAAGCCGAGAAGTCTATCTGGTGGCGCAGGGACGTAAACTATAATAGAGTTAGTAACTCGTTGTAACGAACCGAATTTCCCGTATATACAAAGGGGATTCCGAGTCGAGGGTATTGACCTTGAATGACATGGCAAAAAACGTAATTCTCTGGGTGGTGATCGCCATCGTGCTGATGACGGTGTTCAACAACTTTTCCACCACTCAGCCCAAGTTCCACACGATTCCCTACTCCGAATTCATTGATGAGGTGAGGCAGGGGCAGGTCAAGGAGGTGACCATTACCGGTCGCGCCATCAGCGGCGTCACCGTGGGTGGGCAACGCTTCAACACATTCAGTCCTGGAGACGACGGACTGGTGGGTGACCTGCTGAACAACAAGGTCGAGATCGTGGCGGCGCCGCCGGAGAAGCCCTCGGTGCTGATGCAGATCCTGATCAACTGGTTCCCGCTGTTCATCCTTATCGGCCTGTGGATCTTCTTCATGCGCCAGATGCAGGGCGGTGGTGGCGGCCGCGGCGCCATGTCCTTTGGCAAGAGCCGCGCGCGCATGCTGGGTGAGGATCAGGTCAAGGTCACCTTCAACGATGTGGCCGGCGTGGAAGAGGCCAAGGAGGAGGTGGCGGAATTGGTGGAGTTCCTTCGTGACCCCTCCAAATTCCAGAAACTCGGTGGCAAGATTCCCCGTGGCGTGTTGATGGTGGGGTCGCCCGGCACCGGCAAGACGCTGCTGGCAAAGGCCATTGCCGGCGAGGCCAAGGTGCCGTTTTTCACCATCTCCGGTTCCGACTTCGTGGAGATGTTCGTGGGTGTTGGCGCCTCCCGTGTGCGTGACATGTTCGAGCAGGCCAAGAAGCATGCGCCCTGTATCATCTTCATCGACGAGATCGATGCCGTGGGACGTCACCGCGGCGCGGGTCTGGGCGGTGGTCATGACGAGCGCGAGCAGACCCTCAACCAATTGCTGGTGGAGATGGACGGATTCGAGGGCAACGAAGGCGTCATTGTCATTGCGGCCACCAACCGGCCCGATGTGCTCGACCCCGCGCTGCTGCGACCTGGCCGTTTCGACCGGCAGGTGGTGGTGCCGTTGCCCGACGTGCGCGGCCGTGAGCAGATCCTGAAGGTTCATCTGCGCAAGGTGGCGGCGGCGGACGATGTCAAGCCTTCCATCATTGCCCGCGGTACTCCCGGGTTCTCCGGCGCCGATCTGGCCAATCTGGTCAATGAAGCCGCCCTGTTTGCCGCCCGTGCCGGCAAGCGCGAGGTGACCATGGAGGAGATGGAAAAGGCCAAGGACAAGATCATGATGGGCGCCGAGCGCAAGTCCATGGTGATGAGCGAGGACGAGAAGAAGCTGACCGCTTATCACGAAGCGGGGCATGCCATCGTAGGGCGCTTGGTGCCATCGCACGATCCGGTATACAAGGTGAGTATCATTCCGCGTGGACGGGCGCTGGGTGTCACCATGTTCTTGCCCGAAGAGGACCGCTACAGCCAGAGCAAGGAACATCTGGAGAGCCAGATCTCCAGCCTGTTTGGCGGACGCATCGCCGAGGAGATGATCTTTGGGCCGGAGCATGTCACCACGGGTGCTTCCAACGATATTCAGCGCGCGACCACGATTGCCCGCAACATGGTGACCAAGTGGGGCCTCTCTGAGAAGCTGGGGCCGTTGCTCTATTCCGAGGAGGAAGAGGAGGTCTTTCTGGGCCGTTCGGTGACCCAGCACAAGGCGGTTTCCGACGAGACCGCCCGCACCATCGATGAAGAGGTGCGGGTATTCATCGATCGTAACTATGCCCGTGCCCGGCATATCCTGGAGGAGAACCAGGACAAGTTGCAACTGATGGCCGAGGCCTTGATCAAATACGAAACCATCGATAGCGATCAGATCGACGATATCATGTCAGGCAAGGTGCCGAGGCCTCCGAAGGATTGGGATGAGCCGGAGTCCAGTTCGGGGTCTGGCACGGCCACCGTGTCGGACACCGACGAGATGCCTGTAAAGGGCGAGTCCGAAGGTGAGAAGCCGATTGGCGGGCCCGCCAAGCAACACTGAGCAGGGGTGGTAGATATTAACCCGGCAACACTATATATCGTATTCAGCCGCGGCCTGTCTTTGAATATCATAGGGTTAGGGACTTCAGGCAGGCGCCGGACCTGCGTTCCAGCGCCTGCCTGAAGCCCTGAATGCGACATATATTGTTGCCGGGTTAATAACATCCGACGCAGCGCTGCCGCGCTGCGTTTTTTTGGTGGTGGGAATGAAACGGTTGACCATCGATTGCGCGGGTGATTGTCTCGATCTTTCCCAGCCCCGGGTGATGGGAATACTCAATGTCACCCCGGACTCTTTCTCCGACGGGGGGCGTCATGTCACCATTGATGCTGCCGTGGCGCGTGGGCGCCGGATGGTGGAGGAAGGGGCGTCGATCATCGATATAGGGGGTGAGTCGACCCGGCCCGGCGCGGACCCCGTGTCTGTCGACGAGGAGTTGAAGCGTGTGGTGCCGGTGATCGAGCGGCTCACCAAAGAAATATCGGTGCCAGTCTCGGTCGATACCCGTAAGGCCAAGGTCATGCGCGAGGCGGTCGCTGCGGGCGCCGGCATGATCAACGATGTGGCTGCGTTGCGGGAAGAGGGGGCCCTGGAGACGGCAGCTGAACTCGGCGTACCGGTCTGTCTGATGCATATGCAAGGGACACCGGACACCATGCAAAAGGCGCCTGTCTATACTGACGTGGTCAAGACCGTGGCCGGATTTCTCAGCGGGCGCGTCGAGGCCTGTCTTGCGGCGGGCATCCCCAGGCATAATCTCCTCGTCGATCCCGGTTTTGGTTTTGGCAAGCGATTGGCGCACAATATCGCCTTGTTGAAGCACCTCGACGACATCGTCTCCTTGGGACTGCCCGTGCTGGTGGGGATGTCGCGTAAATCGATGATCGGCCAGTTGCTCGACCGCCCGCTCGATGAGCGGGTCTTTGGCAGTGTCGCCGCGGCGGTCGTGGCCGTGATGAAAGGGGCGATTGTGGTTCGCACACACGATGTAGGGCCAACGTTGGACGCGCTCAAGGTGGCGGCGGCGGTGCTCGAGTGAATGTTAAGGCAGGGGAGTATAGATGGGGCATAGATATTTCGGGACAGATGGCATTCGGGGAAGGGTTGGCGAAGACAAGATCAATCCCGAGTTTGTACTCAAACTGGGATGGGCGGCGGGCCGGATTCTCGGCAAGACGCCGGGCAGCAAGGTTCTGATCGGCAAGGATACCCGTATTTCGGGATACATGTTCGAGTCGGCGCTGGAAGCAGGGCTCGTCGCGGCAGGTGTCGACATCCATCTGCTTGGGCCGATGCCGACACCGGGGATCGCCTATCTGACCCGTACCCTTCACGCCCAGGCGGGGGTTGTCATCAGTGCTTCCCACAACCCCCACTACGACAATGGCATCAAATTTTTTTCCGGGGAAGGAAGCAAGTTGCCGGACGACGTGGAGCTTGCGATTGAGGCGGAACTCGACCGCAAGATGACCACCGTTGGTTCCACGGAATTGGGGAAGGCCTATCGGGTTACAGATGCGACAGGGCGTTACATCGAGTTCTGCAAGAGCACCATCCCCATGACGATGGACTTCAGCGGCATGAAGATCGTGCTGGATTGCGCCAATGGCGCCACTTATCACATTGCTCCCCATGTGATGTCGGAACTTGGGGCGGAGGTCTCGACCATTGGCGCGGAACCGGATGGCCTCAATATCAATGACGCTATAGGCTCGACCCATCCAGAGAAGCTCCAGGCCGAGGTCGTGGCGCAGGGAGCGGATCTCGGTATTGCGTTCGATGGCGACGGTGACCGGCTGATCATGGTCGATCACGAAGGTGACCTGGTCGATGGTGACGAGATCATCTACATCATCGCCCGGGGGCGGCACGAAACCGGCAAGTTGAACGGTCCGGTGGTCGGAACGGTGATGAGCAACCTGGGATTGGAGCATGCGCTCTCTTCCCTCGGTGTCGGCTTCGAACGGACGCCCGTGGGTGACCGTCACATTATCGAGCGCCTGGCGGCAACGCGGGGCGTGCTGGGTGGAGAGCCGTCGGGCCATGTCATCTGTATGGATCGGACCACTACGGGAGACGGTATCATCACCGCGCTACAGGTACTTGCCGAGATGTACACCACGGGGCGGCGGCTGCGTGAACTGAGGTCCGGCATGAGCAAATATCCGCAGGAGCTCGTGAATATTCGTCTTTCATCGCCAGTGGATATCAATACATCGGCGCCTTTGAAGAAGGCTGTCTCGGAGGCGGAACATGAACTGGCGGGGAAGGGCCGGGTATTGTTGCGTCTTTCGGGGACGGAACCCCTCATCAGGGTGATGGTGGAGGGGCATGATCAGCATCAGGTCGTCAAACTGGCCAATCAGTTGGCGGGCGTCGTTGAACAGGTTATGCAACGTGCCTGACGGTTCACTCCGTAAACTCACGGTCTGCTCTATAGTTGGGGGATGTGGATATTGGTGGGGGCGCCGCGGCGTTGCTGCACCCTGACGTCAGGGGTCGCTATCGCTATCCCGGAGTGTCCGGTCGGACCCCTATCCGTCATCAGGGTAAATCTGTTTACCAATGATCACCGTCGAGACGTAACCCAAGTTGATTTAAAGCCCTTGGCCCGGTAGACTACCGCGCCTGAAATTTAGCAGGAGATGACAATGCGTCAGCCACTGGTTGCCGGGAATTGGAAGATGAATGGGTCGCGCGCCAGCGTGGCGGAATTGCTCGATGGAATCAAGGCGGGGCTTGATGAGGTGAAGGTTGCCGAGGTGGCCGTTTGTCCCCCTTTTGTCTTCGTTCCGGAGGCGCAGGCGCGCTTGCAGGGCACGGCCGTGGCCTGGGGAGGGCAGGATCTTTCGGTGCACGAGTCCGGCGCCTATACGGGTGAGATTGCGGGGTCTATGTTGGCCGACTACGGGTGTAGATATGTCATCGTGGGTCATTCCGAGCGACGCAGTTATCACCACGAGACGGATGCCCTCGTGGCCGAGAAGTTCGCTGCGGCGCGCAAGGCCGGTCTGGTCCCTATCTTCTGTGTTGGCGAGACCCTGGAAGAGCGGGAGTCCAATGTGACGGAGGCAGTCGTTGGACGCCAGGTGGACGCCGTGATCGCGCACTGTGGCGTGGAGATGCTTGGTGAGGGTGTCATTGCCTACGAACCAGTCTGGGCCATTGGTACCGGAAAGACGGCAACGCCGGAGCAGGCGCAGGAGGTGCATGCCTTTATCCGCCGCCGTGTGGAGGAGGCAAGCCCGGCGGTGGCGGCGAAGGTCCGTATCCTGTACGGTGGCAGCATGAAACCGGAGAATGCCGCGGAGCTGATGTCCAAGGAAGATATCGATGGTGGGTTGATTGGCGGGGCCTCCCTTAAGGCGGCGGATTTTCTTGCTATCTGCAAGGCAGCGAACTGACTCCCGGGCACAATCGATTATGCAAACTCTCCTTGTCGTGTTTCATCTCTTTCTTGCCATTGCGCTGATTGGTCTTATCCTGATTCAACATGGCAAGGGCGCGGATGCTGGCGCCGCCTTTGGCAGTGGCGCCTCCGCCACCGTATTTGGTGCGCGTGGGGCGGCCTCGTTCCTGACGCGGGCCACCGCGCTTTTGGCTACACTATTTTTTCTCACCAGTATGACCCTTGCGTATTTCGCCAGCAAAAGCGTCGAGGCACCCGGGTTGATGGATTCGGTGGTGCCCGCCGAACAGCAGAAAAAGGCGGTGCCACCGCCGGTGGCGCCCAGCGCCGTTCCGCAAGTGCCTGCCGCCAATGGAGCAGCCGAGGGGTCTGCTCCCGCCGTGGCGGCTCCGGCCAAAAAGGCAGGCGAGGTGGAGAAGAAGT
>Ga0256841_1002071_pt1 | contig 16378 bp, 19 predicted proteins | sample 356308metaG_FD_185971 | JGI IMG/M metagenome (GOLD analysis project Ga0256841, IMG submission 185971) | Hydrothermal vent microbial communities from Mid Atlantic Ridge, Atlantic Ocean - 356-308 | ecosystem: Environmental > Aquatic > Marine > Hydrothermal vents | place: Atlantic Ocean: Mid... | reverse complement strand
GGTGACGACCTCGAGGTTCGCCGCCCGCCCGCTCCGTCGGTGGTCGAGGACCAGCTGGCCGCGGGTGTGCCGCCCGCAGGTCTCCACCGTGCCCCAGTGCCGCTCTTGGGCGGTGATCGCCCCCGGCTCCAGGGCCACCAGGGCGGCCAGGGGGTCGGGGACCAGCAGGCCGGGAAGGCCCTTTGCCCGCAGGTAGGCCTCGGTGACCCCGGTGATCGCGGCGTAGAACCGGGCCCGCGGGGTGCCGAGCCGCTTGAGCCGCTGGTGCGCGGGCCAGGGGAGAGGGTGGGCGAGGGTGGTCTCCCAGGTGAGCAGGGTGAGGCGGGGAAAGGCCGCCAGCACGGCGGCGGCGGCCTCGGGGTCGGCCCGGAAGTTGAACTCGGCGGTAAGGGTGCCGGTGTTGCCGCGCCCGGCGTGGGCCCCGCCCATGACCACCACCCGGGCCAACCGGCGGGGGAGCTCGGGGTCGAGGGCCAGCGCCAGGGCCAGGTTGGTGAGCGGTCCCAGCGCCACCAGGGTGAGCCCGCCGGGGTGGGCCCGGGCCGCCTCGACGATGGCCAGGGCGGCCGGGGTGGCCTCCGGTCGGCCCCGGGCCCGGCGGTCCCGGAGGTTTCCGAGCCCGTCCTCGCCGTGGAAGAAGGCGGCGCGCTCGCGGGGTTCGGGCAGCAGGGGGCCCCGGGCTCCGGGGTAAACCGGTACCGCCCGGCCCATTCGTTCAACGATCTCCAGTACGTTTCGCACCACCTGCGGCAGGGGCACGTTGCCGTCGGTGGCGGTGATCGCCCTTACCTCGGCTTCCGGGGCCGCCAGCAAAAGGATGAGCGCCAGGGCGTCGTCCACCCCGGCGTCGGTGTCGACCAGAAACCGCACCCTTTTAGGCTAAGGCATCCCGCCGGGCAGGCCCGGCCCGCGTGGCGGGGTGGAAGGCTACTCCTCTTCCTCGGTCTTGCCCTTTTGGATGACCTCGGGCTCGGCCTCGGCGGCCTCCCCAGTGGCGGCGGCCTCGGCCTCGAGCTTCTCGACGTCCTCGGGAGGCACCACCGTGGCCACCGTCTCCTCCTTGTCGACCAGGGGCTCGACCCCCTCGGGGAAGGCGATGTCGCCGACGTGGAGCACGTCGCCGATTTCCAGGCCGGAGACGTCGACCTCGATCGCCTCGGGGATGTTCCGGGGGAGGGTCCGGACCAGGATGTCGGTCATCACCTCCTCCAGCACCCCGCCCAGCTTGGTGCCCACCGGCGTGCCCACGAACTTCAGGGTCACGTACATCTCGATGGGCTCGTCGGCCAGGGCGTAGAAGTCGACGTGCTCGGGGGCGTGCTTCTTCTTGTTGAGCTCGACCTGGCGGACCAGGGTGTCGACGGTCTTGCCATCCTCGAGCTCCAAGGTGATCACGTGGTGGATGCTGGCTTGGCGGAAGACCTTGTCGAACTCGACGGCGTCGACGTAGATCTTCTCGTTCATGTGGCGGTTATAGAGCACCGCCGGCAGCTTGCCCTGGCGGCGGAGCGCCTTGGGCCGCTCGCTGCCCCGGTGGTACGCGCGCAGCCTGTATTCCATCGCTTTCCTCCTCGGGCGCCCGTGGGCGCGGCAACATCCTAGAGTCTAAGGGGTCGAGAATAGGGGGTCAACCGGCCCCTCGGCCACCAGCAGCTCGCTCACCGAGCGGTGGGTGTGGACCCGGCGGATCGCCTCGGCGAGCAAGGGGGCGGTGGAGAGGACGACGTAGCCGGGGTTTTCGTCGAGGGGGATGGTGTCGGTGAAGACCACCCGCTCGATGCCTTCGTGGGCGAGGTTTTCCCGGGCCGGGCCCACCAGCACCGGGTGGGTGGCCATGACCACCGCCTGGGGCCGGGCCCCGGCCTGGAGCAGGGCCTCCAGCCCACGGCGGATCGTCCCCCCGGTGGAGACGATGTCGTCGATCAGGATGGGGCGGAGCCCCCGCACCTCGCCGATCACGTAGGTGACCTCGGTGGTGGTGGGGCCGGTGCGCCGTTTGGCCAGCATCGCCATGGGCAGCTCGAGCAGGTTGGAAAGCCGCCGGGCCTCCTCGGCCCGGCCGGCGTCGGGGCTCACCACCACCGCGTCCCGGGTGAGCCCCTCCCGCACCAGGTACTCGGCGAAGAGCCGCACCGCCGAGAGGTGGTCGACCGGGATGTTGAAGAAGCCCTGGATCTGGGGGGCGTGGAGGTCCACCGTGATCACCCGGTGCACCCCGACCCGCTCCAGGAGGTCGGCGACCACCTTGGCGCTGATCGGCTCCCGGCCCTTGGTCTGCTTGTCCTGGCGGGCGTAGCCGAAGTAGGGGATCACCGCGTTGATCTGCCGGGCCGAGCTCCGGCGGAGGGCGTCGGCCATGAGGAGGAGCTCCATCAGGTGGTCGTTGACCGGGGGGCTGGTGGGCTGGAGGACGAAGATGTTCCCCCCCCGCACGCTCTCGGAGAGCCGGAGGGCCACCTCCCCGTCGGGGAAGCGGCCGAGCTCGATGCCGGTGAGCTCGATACCGAGTTCCCGCGCCACCCTCGCCGCGAGGTCGGGGTTGGCGCTGCCGGATAGAACCTTTAACTCCATGGTGGACCCCATCTCATTTTATCCGGGCGACGGCCCGGGCGAGGAGCTCGGCCATCCGCTCGCTGCCCTCGATCAGGAAGGTCTCGAAGTCGAGCCGGGCCTTCTTGCCGGCGGCGTCGCTGATCGCCCGCAGCAGGGCGGCGGGGACCCCGAACCGCCGGGCGGTCCAGAGCGCCGCCGCCCCCTCCATCTCCACCGCGTCGGCGGCGAAGGTGGTGCGGATCCAGGCGGCGAGCTCGGGGTCGGCGACGAAGCGATCGCCGCTGGCGACGCGGCCCACCCGGTCGGCCCCGGCCTCTTCCAGGAGGGCCACCAGCCGGGGGTCGGCGGCCAGGAAGCGCTCGCCGGTGGCGAGTTCGCCGGGGGCCCGGCCGAAGGCGGTGAGGTCGACGTCCCACTGCACCGCGTCCAGGGCGACCAGGAGCTCGCCGGTCTTGAGCTCGGGGGCCAGCGCCCCGGCCACCCCGGCGAAGAGGGCGGCCTTCGGCCGGTGGCGGGCCAGGGCCCAGGCCACCGCCGCCGCGGCCGCCGCCTTGCCCACCCCGCTGTGCACCAGCAGCGCGGGGCGGCCCGAGAGGAGGCCCAGGTGGGCGGGAAACGGCCCGGGCACCGCCCGGGCCTCGTCCAGACGCGCAAGCAGCGCCCGGACCTCCACCTCCTCGGCGGCGAAGACGGCGATCACGGGATCGGCACCGTCTCCTGGATCCGCAGGCCGGCCTCGAGGACCCGCTCGGCCCAGGTCCGGGCGGCCTCGAGGTCGTGGTCGCGGTAGTTCCCGCAGGAAAGCGGGCTGGCTCCGGGCACCTCGCCCCGGTGGGCGAGGACGTCCCTGAGGGCAGCCTCGAAGGCCCTTAGCACCGCCTCCTCGCCGGGGTCGCCGACCACCGTCAGGTAGAAGCCGGTGCGGCAGCCCATCGGGGAGAGATCGAAGACGCCCTCGAGGTGATCCCGGAGGTAGGTGGCGAGGAGGTGCTCCAGGGTGTGGATCGCGGCGGTGGGCAGGGCGGCCCGGTTGGGCTGGGCGAGCCTCAGGTCCCACTTGGTGAGCCCCTCGCCCACCGCCGCCCGCCGCACGTAGGGGGCCTGCACCCGGGTGTGGTCGAGCTCGAAGGATTCGACCTTGGCCATGTCTCCATTCTTACGCAGATTGCCGTAGAGCTCTCGGTCAGGGAAGGCAATCTCTTCCTCCGGACCGCGATCCGATTTTGGAACCACTTGACACCCAGACTTTTTTTGCTATTTCTCTAACCGAGGACCGGTCCTCAGTTTGGAATAGGATGGAGGTGAGTGGGTATGCGGAAGAGCTTGGTGGCAGTTCTGACCGCGGGGCTTCTCCTGCTCGGCGTGAGCCCGGTGTGGGCGGCGGGGCAGGCGATGGAGCTCAGTGTGCCCGGTGCTGAAGAGGTGGTTTCTATTCCCGTGCCGTCCGGGGCTGCCCAACTTGGGGATGAGGAACTCGCCCAAGTGGACGGCCAAGGGCTGATTGGGGCAATTGCAGGTGCGATAGGTGGGGCAATCGGAGGGGCCGTGACTGGTGCAATCGGTTCGTATCTGCATAGTGGGCATGTGGACTGGAGGGATGTCGTTGCTGGCGCTGTAGGTGGCGCAGTGGGAGGGGCCATCGGTGGTGCAATAGCAGGTCCCTAATACGCACTGTAGTGTTCGATCGGCTCGCCGGGTGAAAGTGGGTATGACCTTCACCTGGCGAGCCACGAGCGTGAGGGGGTGGGTAGATGAAAAGCAAAGATCTTAGTAAAAACAGTGGCCCTGTGCTTTGGACATCGTTGATCGTCGCGATCGGTGCCCAGCTGGGTGTTTTCATCTCTAGCTTGATCTTGGGTTATTCGATAGGCGTCGAGGGTTATGCGGTAGGGTTTTTAATAACCTGGGGAATCGTGTATTTGCTTTTCTCTTTGATCAAAAGTGATAAGCACGGTCGCGAATAGAAGCCGCGCGGTTTTGGGCCTCAAGTGGAAACCACGTATTTGCTGAGTGGCTCCTACCCAACATGAAGCGCCAGCTCATTGCGATTCTTCTGAGCATATCCGCACTAGCCGCGGCGGAGGGGAGTCCCTACCGCCCCCTCCGCTACACCCACGTCGTCGGCCAGACGGACTGGTACACTTGCGGCGCGGCGGCGGTGGCCACCCTGCTCACCTACTACTACGGGGACCCGACGACAGAGGAAGAGGTTCTCAAGGTCGCCATCAAGGAAACCGAGCGATCGGGCAAGGATCCGCTTAAGGGCCTCACCGCCCTTTCTTTGAAGCGCGCCTTGGAGCGGCGCGGCTATGCGGTGAAGGCCTAGCGGGTGAACCTGGAAGAGCTCGCCGACTACTTTCGGCGGGGCGGCCTCCCGGTCATCGGCCACGTCACCAAACCCCAGCTCCACTTCCTGGTGATCGCCGGCATGGTGGACCCTCCCTCGGGCGGCCCGCCCTAGGTCCTGCTCGCCGATCCCTCCTGGGGGCGCAGGATCGTGCCCCTGGAAGCCCTGGTGACGGAGAAGGGCTTTTCCGGGGTGATCCTCCTCGCCATTCCTAAGACCCAGGCCCAGCTCAAAAAGGCCAAGGCGCTCCAGGCCAAGGAACGCGCCTGGGCCCGGGCGGAGCTTCTCCGCCTGGCCGCTCTCCGGGCGCGGTTGCCCTAGAACGAAAGGTGCGTGGTACGTGGTGCGTGGTTTTCAAGACGAGCGATGAAACCCAAGCGCTTCACCCGGGTTCTGCCCCTCCTGCTGCTTCTTGCGTTCGGCCTCGCCCTGGCCCAGTCCCTCCCCGAGCCGGTGGACCCCCTAAAACGCGCGGAGCCGGAACCGGGGAAGCTTACCTTCTCCGCCTCCTTGGGCTACACGCCTAGCGGCTATCGCGGCCTCGAGGTGGACCCGGCCCGGGGGCCCTACACCGACCGGGTCGCGAGCCATGGCCTTTCCGCCGACCTGGCGCTCAGCTACGCCCTTTCAAAGACCCTTTCCCTGGGGGCGGGGCTTACGGGCTCTTTCGCCTACACCCAGACCCTCCGCACCTTTACCGACGAGACCCGAGCCTACCTCGACGAAACGCACACTGACTTCATTCCCCGGATCGCCCTCGCCTACCGCCTTGCCCCTGACCACCCCCTGGACCCGGGGCTCTCGCTCGCCCTTCGCTACCCCTGGGCCGCCTCGGCCTCGTTTGCGCTCTCCTTCCTCCGGGACCCCACCGTGCTCTCGCTTTCCCTGGAGGCCTCCCACGGCTTTGACCCGCCCTACCCCACCGCGCTCCGGGCCTCCTTCGGGGCGGGGTTTTTGGCCAACGACCGGGTGAGCTACCGCATCTCGGCCGCCCTGAGCCAGCCCTTCACCTACGCCACGCCGCCCACGCTCACCGCCGCCTTCGGGGCGGATCTGGCCCTTGATGCCGAATCCAGGCAAAGCGCCTCCCTCACCCTCCGGGCCTCGCGGGTGGCGGGGGAAGTGCGGGGTGGGGTCTCGCTTGGGTATCGGGTACGGGGGTTTGGGTTAATGGCTAGCGGGCAGTGAGGGCGAACTCAGCGCTTTAGGATCCCCCGCCAAAGCTCCCGGAAGAAAAGAAGGTAGACCGGGATCAGCTCGATGCGGCCGGCCCACATCTCGAAGGTGAGCACCAGCTTGGTGAAGGGGTGCATCCAGGCGAAGTTGGCCATCGGCCCCACCAGCCCGAGCCCGGGACCGATGTTGCCCAGGGTGGCGGCGCTGGCGGTGAAGGCGACCACCAGGTCGCCCTCGAGCAGGGCCACCACCAGCGCCCCGGTGGCGAAGGTCACCACGTAGAGGGCCACGAAGGCCGAGACCTGGCGGAGCACGTCCTCGCCCACCGGCCGGCCCCCGAGCCGCAGGGGGATCACTGCCTGGGGGTGGAGGGTGCGCTTGAGCTCCCTCAGGATGTGGTAGAGCATGATCCGCCAGCGCACCACCTTGATCCCGCCGGCCCCCGACCCGGCCGAGCCGCCGAGGAACATCAGCGCCACCAGGATCACCTGGGCGGGGACCGTCCACTTGGCGAAGTCGACGCTGGCGTAGCCGGTGGTGGTGACGATCGAGACCACCTGGAAGAAGGCGTGGCGGAGGGCGGGTTCGAACCCATAGTCGTGGTCCCAGAAAAGGTAGGCGGATAGCGCCAGCGAGGCCACCGCCACCGCCAGGGTGTAGGCCCGGAACTCGGGGTCGGCGAGCAGGGGGCGGGGCTGGCGCTGGAAGTAGAGCCGGTACTGGAGCATGAAGTTGGCCCCGGCCAGGAACATGAACAGCACCGCCATCCACTGGGCCAGGGGGGTGAACGAGGCGAAGGAGTCGGCCTTGGGGCTGAAGCCCCCGGCGGGGATGGTGGTGAGGGCGTGGGCCACGGCGTCGTAGAGCCCCATGCCCCCGATCAGGTAGGCCAGGGTCGCCCCCAGGGTGAGGGCGACGTAGACCCGGAGCACCGCCTCGGCGGTGTGCTTGAGCCGGGGGGTCATCTTCTCCTTTTGGACCCCGGTGGACTCGGCGAAGAACATCTGGCGGCCGGCCACCGCCAGGTGGGGGAGGACGGCGATGAACAGCAGGATGATGCCCACCCCGCCGAACCACTGGGTGAGGGCCCGCCAGAGGAAGAGGCTTTGCGAAAGCCGCCCGAAGTCGGCGAGGACGGTGGCCCCGGTGGTGGTGAAGCCCGACATCGCCTCGAAGAGGGTGTCGACGAAGCCGAAGGCGCCGCCGAACCAGTAGGGGAGGGCGCCGAGGAGCGGCACCAGGAGCCAGAGGATCGCCACCGCGAAGAGGGCCTCGCTGCGGCGGGGCTCGGCCTTGGCCTCGCCGAGCCGCTGGAGCACGAACCCGACCCCGAGCCCCACCGCCGCCGAGGCGAAGAAGGCGGTCGCGGGCTCCCTCCAGAGGAGGGCGAGCAGGGCGAAGCCCAGGAGCACCCAGCCGAGCACCCCGTAGGCGGTGCCCACCACGTAGAGGACGAAGCGGCTCATCGTCGGGCGGGGGTCGGGCCGCCGAGGACGCCGGCGACCCGTTCGGTGAACTCACGGGGGGTGAGCACCAGCAGGCGGTCGCCGAGGTGGAGCTCCAGCTCGGGGCGGGCGAGCTCGACCACCCGGGGGCGGAGCACCGCCACCGGCACCGCCTTGGGGGGCAGGGGCAGCTCCTCGACCCGGCGGCCATGGTAGGGCTCGCCCACCGTGGCCTCGATGAGCTCGACCTTGTCCTCGATCACCGCCAGGTGCTCGACGCCGCCGGGGGCGAGGTGGTGGATGACCTCGCGCACCGCCGCCTGGCGGGGGGTGAGGGGGATGTCGATGCCCACCCGTTCGAAGAGCGGCCGGTTCTCGCTGCGGCCGACCCGGGTGATCACCTTCTCCACCCCCACCTGCTTGGCCAGGAGCGAGACCAGGAGGTTCTTCTCGTCGTTGTTGGTGACCGCCACCAGCACGTCGGTCTCCTCGATGTTCTCGGCCTCGAGGAGCTCGAGGTCGGTACCGTCGCCCTCCAGCACCAGGGTGCGGGAGAGCTGCTCGGAGAGCCAGGCGGCCCGCTCCGGGTCCTGCTCGATCAGGCAGAGCTCGACCCCCGAGCGCTCCAGATCGCGGGCGACGATGTACCCCACCGCCCCGCCGCCCACGATCATCACCCGCCGCACCCGCTCGGTGCCGGCGAAGTAGGCGTGAAGGATGGGGAACGAGCTCCGGGTGGCGACGAAGATCAGGTGGTCGCCGGGTTCGAGGACCAGCTCGGCGAAATCCGCTTCCCGGGCCGAGAGGAACTCGCCCTTCCGCACCAACCCGAGGAGCCGGGTGCCCTCGGGCCACTCCAGGTCCCCCAGGTAGCGGTGGGCGTAGGGCCCGCCCTCCTCGACCAGGTACTCGATGAGCCGGAGCCGGCCGCCGGCCAGCTCCTCGGTGTCGAGGGCCTTGGGAATCAGGATGATCTCCAGGATCTCCTGGGCCAGCGAGCGCTGGGGCCAGAGCACCCGGTCGATGCGGGTGCCGAGGATGTCCATGGTGCGGGGGTCGGTGAGCACCTCGGCGTAGTCGGCCCGGCCCACGAAGCAAAGCGCCTCCCGGGCCCCCAGGCCCTTGGCCAGAAGGGCGCTGATCAGGTTGACCTCGTCGATGCTGGTGGCGGCGACGAAGGCGTCGGCCCGGTCCACCCCGGCCTCCCGCAGCACCTCGGGGTCGGTGGCGTTGCCCACCACCACCCGAACGTCGTAGTTGGCGAGGCGTTCGGCGGCCGACGGGGAGCGGTCGACCACCACCACGTCGTGTTCGGTGTGGAGCGCGCGGGCGAGGCCGGTGCCCACGTCTCCGCCGCCGGCGATCACCAGGTACATAACGCACCTATTTTGGCCCTTCCCCGCCCGGCCAGGGAAGGGGACGAAGGGCCCGGGCCGAGAGGTCGTAGGTGTCGGCGCCGGTGACCCGCGCCAGGTAGCGTTCCCCGACCCTGAGGTCCTCGCCCTCGAGGAACACCACCCCGTCGACCCCGGGGGCGTCGCCCGGGCCGCGGGCGATCCAGGTGCCCGGCTCCTCGCCGGGTTCGTCGACCAAGACCTCGATCTCCCGCCCCAGCCAGCGCCGCATCCGCCGGGCGCTGATCCCGGCCTGCCGCTGCATCAGCCGGTGGTAGCGCTCCTCCTTGACCTCCTCGGGCACCCGGCCGGGGAGGGCGTTGGCCGCCGCCCCCTCGACCTCGGAGTAGGGGAAGGCCCCCACCCGGTCGAGTTCGGCCTCTTCGAGAAAATCGAGCAAAAGGGTAAAGTCCTCCTCGGTCTCGCCGGGAAAGCCGACGATGAAGACCGAGCGGATGGTGAGGTCGGGAACCGCCCGCCGCCAGGCGCGGATCCGCTCGAGGTAGCGCTCGGCGTCGCCGGGGCGGCGCATCGCCCGCAGGATTCGGGGGCTCGCGTGTTGCAGCGGCACGTCGAGGTAGGGAAGGAGCTTCCCCTCGGCCATCCGCTCGACGAGCGCCTCGACCTCGGGGTAGGGGTAGACGTAGAGCAGCCGCAGCCAGACCCCGAGCCCGGCGAGGGCGTCGACCAGCTTCAAAAGCGCCCCCCGCTCGCCGGCGTCGCGGCCGTAGGCCAGGGTGTCCTGGGCGATGACGATCAGCTCCCGGGTGCCGGTTCGCACGAGCTCGGCGGCCTCCTTGACCACCTCGTCGAGGGGCCGGGAGACCTGGCGGCCCCGGAGCTTGGGGATGATGCAGAAGCTGCAGCGGTTGTCGCAGCCCTCGGCGATCTTGAGGTAGGCGTAGTGGCGGGGGGTGAGCCGGACCCGGGGCGGGACCAGGGCGGTCTTGGGGTCGCGGTCGGGGGGGAGGGCCCGGGTGACCGCCTCGAGCACCGCCTCGAACTGGGCCGGACCGGTGACCGCCAGCACCCCGGGGTGGGCGGCCTCGATCACCTCGGGGCGGGCGCCGAGGCAGCCGGTGGCCACCACCTTGGGGGTCTTCTCCAGGGCTAGGCCGATCTCGTCGAGGCTCTCCTCGATCGCCGGGTTGATGAAGCCGCAGGTGTTGACGATCGCCAGGTCGGCCTCCTCGTAGCGGGGCACCAGCCGGTAGCCCAGCGCCCGGAGGCGGGCGATCAGCTGCTCGCTGTCGACCAGGGCCTTGGCGCAGCCGAGGCTGGCGAAGGCGATGCGGCCGGCCATGGAGCCGAGTCTACCGGGCCGGGGCGGGGGCTTCAAACCGGCGGGTGACCACCTCGCCGGGCCCGCCCAGGGGGCCGAGCGCCCGGTCCCCCAGGAAGGCGCGCACCCCGCCGGCGTTGCCGGTCCGGACCACCACCGGCAGGGGGAAGGTGAGGGCGGTGCCGGGGGGCGCGGTCCGTTCGTAGAGCCGCTTGCCCTCGGGGGTGGTGACCCGAATCCAGCTCCGGGCGGTGACCACCAGCCGGAGGGTCTTGGGGGCCGGCGGGGGCTTGGGTTTGGGCAGCGGGGTCAGGCGGACCCGGAGCTTCCGGTCCTGGTTCAGGGCGAGCTCGCGCTCGTAGGTGCGAAAGCCCTTGGCCTCGACCCGGAGCCGGCGCTGGCCGGGTTCGACCTCGAGCTCGACCGGCGCCTGGCCGAGGAAGTAGCCGTCGAGGTAGACCCGGGCCCCCTCGGGCTCGGTGGCGACCGCCAGCCGGACCCGCTCGGGCGTGGGCTCCTTGGGGGCGGCGGCGGCCGGGGTCGGGGCCGCGGCCGGCTTCGGGGCCGGCGCCGGCGGCGGCCGGCGGGTTCCCAGCCACAACCCCAGGCCGGCGAGGACCAGGACCACCGGCAGCAACAGCCAGGCCCCGGGCCGGCGCCCTCCCCGGGCCGGCGGTTCCGGCGCCGGCGGCGGCTCGGGGGCGGGGTAGAGGGCGACCATCGCCTCGGGGTCGAGGCCCAGCGCCCGGGCGTAGCGGCGCAGGTGGCCCTTGGCCAGCACCGGTTCCGGCAGGGCGTCGAAGCGGCAGGCCTCGAGGGCCTCCAGGACCTCGAGGCTCACCCGGAGCTCCCGGGCCCACTCGCGGAGCGAGCGGCCGCTTTCCTCCCGGGCGGCGCGGAGCCGGGCGCCGAGCTCGCACATCGGGTCCATCTTACCGCCGGGCCAGGGCGGCGGCGATCGCCGCCGCCAGCCGGGCGTTCTCCACCAAAAGGCGGCGGTTGACCTCGTCGGTGCGGCCGCCGGAGAGCTCGGCCAGCCGCCTCAGCAGGAAGGGGGTGAGGGCCTTGCCGCCGATGCCCCGTTCCCGGGCCTCCCGGTTGGCCGCCTCGACCCAGCCCCGGACCTCGTCGAAGGGGAGGCCGCGGGAGACCGGGTTGAAGACCAGCACCGCGCCGGGCAGGCCGAGCGCCCGCTGGGTGGCGAGGACCGCCGCCACCTCCTGGGGGTCCTCGACCCGGGCCGGGAGGGGGTAGGGGCTGGTGGGGCTGTGGAAGGCGGGGAGCCGCTCGGTGCGGTAGCCGACCACCGCCACCCCCAGCGACTCCAGCCGCTCCAGGGTGGCCGCCAGGTCGAGGATGCTCTTCATCCCCGAGCTCACCACCACGATCGGGGTCCGGGCCAGCCCCGCCAGGTCGGCGGACTCGTCGTAGGGGGCGGGGTGAACCCCGCCGATCCCCCCGGTGGCGAAGACCGCGATCCCGGCCCGGGCCGCCAGGTGGGCGGTGGCGGCCACCGTGGTGCCGGCGTCCCGCCCCCCCGCGACCAGGGCGGCGAGGTTCCAAAGGCTCGCCTTCTCGGCTTCCGCGCCCTCGGCCAGGGCGGCGAGCTCGCGGTCGGAGAGCCCCACCCGGACCCTCCCCCTTCGGATCGCGATCACCGCCGGGACCGCGCCGCCCTCCCGCACCGCCCCCGTCATCGCCCGGGCGACCTCGAGGTTTTCTGGCCGGGCCAGGCCGTGGGTGATCACGGTGGACTCCAACGCCACCACCGGCCGCCCCTCGGCCAGGGCGGCGGCGACCTCGGGGGCGAGCGCCTCCTTCACGGCCCCGAGCTTACCCCGCCGAGCCCCCGCAGCAAAACGTAGGCGGCCAGGGCCAGCAGGAGCCAGAACCAAAGGCGGGCGTACACCGGCGGGCGGCCCCCCCGGCCGGGGGCGCCGGCCCGGGGGGGGTAGAGCCGGAGCCGCTGGGCCCGCTTGAGGTGGCGGACCATCCGGTCGATGTCCCCCTTCTTCTTGTAGGCGGCGGCCAGGTTGTGGTGGGCGTCGGCCAGGTCGGGGTCGATGGCCAGGGCGGCCTGGTAGTCGGCGATGGCGGCCTCGACCTCGCCGGCCTCGAGCTTCAGGTTCCCCAGGTTGACCCGGGCCCGGGGGTGGTCGGGGTCGCGCTCCAGGGCCTTAAGGAACGCCTCCCGCGCGGCCTCCCTCGCCCCCGCCAGGGCGGCCTCGACCCCCTTTTGCACCCAGGCCTCGGCCTGGACGAAGGCCGGGCCCCGCTCCAGCCAGGCCTGGTAGCGGCCCGCGGCCAGGTCCTCGAGGGCCTCGCCAAGCCCGGGAACCAGGTCCACAAGCCCCTCGGCGAGCCGGCGGGCCTCCTCGAGGTCGCGGCGGTAGAGGGCCTTCCGCAGGTCGGCGAGCCGCAGGATCAGGGGGGCGCGGGGGTCGCCGGCGGCCAGGGCGCGGGCGTAGGCCGCCTCGAGCTGGCCCCTTTGGATCGCCTCCTGCACCGGGTCGGCCATCAGTAGTGCCTCCCCGGCACCCCCCAGCCGGTGTAGGCGTGGTAGCGGCCGGGCCGGCCGTCCTCGAGGTAGTGAAGCAGCGGCTCGAGGAGCGGCAGGTGGGTCCTGAGCCGCTCGGCGATCGCCTCGACGTCGAAAAACCGCGCCTCGACCACGTGGCCGTCGGGGTCGTGGGGGTTGAGGAGCCCCTCCCAGCGGACCTTGAAGGCCATCGCCACGGTGCGCTCGCGCCTCCTCCGGTCCTCGACCTGGACCACGTAGGCGAGGTGCTCGATGGCGGTCACCGACAGGCCGGTCTCCTCCCGGACCTCGCGGACCACCGCCTCGGCGGCGGTCTCCCCGGGCTCGACCATGCCCCCCGGGAGGGTGTAGCGGATCCGCCCCTTCCGGCCCCAGTCGTTGGCCACCAGGAGCACCCGGCCCCGCCGGTCCATCAGGACCCCGGCGGCCACCAGGAGCTCGCGCCGCAGGGCTACGCGGGGGCGGGTTTCCTCCTTCATGCCCTTTCCGCCATGGCGGCCAGCATCCGCTCCTGCTCGGCCCGGACGAGCGCCTCGTGGAGCTCGTCGAGCTCGCCGGAGAGGACGGCCTCGAGGTTCTTGGTGGTGTAGTGGATGCGGTGGTCGGTGACCCGCGACTGGGGGAAGTTGTAGGTGCGGATCTTCTCGCTGCGCTCGCCGGTGCCGATCTGGGCCAGGCGGGCCTGGCGGAGCTCCTGCTCCTCCTGGGCCCGCTTCATCTCCAGGAGGCGGCTTCGCAGGATGGTCAGCGCCCGCTCGCGGTTCTTGATCTGGCTGCGCGACTCCTGGCTGGTGACGATGATCCCGGTGGGCAGGTGGACCACCCGCACCGCGCTGTCGGTGGTGTTGACCCCCTGGCCGCCCGGCCCCGAGGCCCGCATCACGTCGATCCGGATCTCCTCCGGCTTGATCTCCAGGTCCTTCTCCTCGGCCTCGGGGAGCACCGCCACGGTGGCGGTCGAGGTGTGGATCCGGCCCTGGGTCTCGGTGGCCGGCACCCGCTGGACCCGGTGGACCCCCGATTCGTACTTAAACAGGCCGTAGGCCCCCGGACCCTCGACCCGGAAGACGATCTTGGAAAAGCCCCCGAGGTCGGTGGGGTGGGCGTCCAGCACCTCCAGGCGGAACCCCTTGCGCTCGGCGTAGCGGCGGTACATCTCGTAGAGGTCGCGGGCGAAGAGGGCGGCCTCCTCGCCCCCGGTGCCGGCCCGGATCTCGACGATGGCGTTGCGTTCGTCGGCCTCGTCCTTAGGGAGGAGGAGGGTCTTGAGCCGCCGCTCCAGCTCGCCGGCCTCCTGGCTCAGCGCCTCCACCTCGGCCTCGGCGAGCTCCTTGAGCTCGGGGTCCTTGAGCATCGCCCGGGCCTCGTCGAGCTCCTTTTGGACCCGGCGGTACCGGCGGTAGACCTCGACCACCTCGCTGAGCTCGGCGTAGCGGCGGGAGAGCCTTTGGTACTCGGCCGGGTTCTGGGCCACCTCGGGCCGGGCGAGGGCCTCCTCCAGGCGTCGGTGTTCGGTTTCCAGGGCGTCGAGTTGCTTCTCCAGCTCCATCCGTACCTCCTAGGATACACCGGCGGGGTTGAAGATTTTTAGGCCAGCCTAAATAATAGGCGACGTGACGTTAGAAGGGCCGAAACCCCCCCTCACCGAGGCCCAGGAGGACTACCTCAAGGCGATCTACCAGCTCGCCGAGGGGGGGACGGTGAGCACCCAGCTCTTGGCCCGCCGGCTGGCGGTGCGCCCGGCGTCGGTGACCGGGATGCTTAAGAAGCTCGCCGAGATGGGGCTGGTGGTCCACGTTCCCTACCGCGGGGTGCGGCTCACCGAAAGCGGCGAGCGGGTGGCCCTGGAGGTCCTCCGCCACCACCGCCTTTTGGAGGCCTTCCTGGCCGAGGCCCTGGGGTTTTCCTGGGAGGCGGTCCACGCCGAGGCCGACCGGCTGGAGCACCACATCTCGGAGGCCTTCGAGGCCCGGATCGCCGAGCTCCTCGGCCACCCCGAGCGCGACCCCCACGGCGACCCCATCCCCACCCCCGAGCTCACCCTGCCCCACCCCCCCGGCCGGCCCTTGGCCGAGGCCGCCCCCGGGGCCTACCGGCTGGTCCGGGTGCGGGTGCAGGACGAGGACCTGCTGCGGGCGCTGGCCCGGCTCGGCCTCCGGCCGGGGACCGAGCTCCGCCTCCTCGAGCGGCCGCCGGCCGGGGTGCGGGTGGCGGTGGGCGAGGCCCGTTACCTCTTGCCCGGCGAGTGGGCCGAGGCGCTGGAGGTGGAGCCCCTATGAAGGCCGCCGCCCCCGCCAAGAAGCCCTTTTGGTTCTACTTCGGCCCGGCCTTCCTGGTCTCGGTGGGGTACATGGACCCGGGCAACTGGGCGACCAGCCTCGAGGCCGGCAGCCGCTACGGCTACGCCCTCCTCTGGGTGGTCACCCTCTCCTCCGCGATCGCGATCCTGATGCAGGTGCTGGCCGCCAAGCTGGGGATCGTCACCGGCCGGGACCTGGCCCAGATGATGCGCGAGCGCTACCGCCCGGGGGTCGCCCGCTTCCTCTTCGTTACCGCCTTCGTGGCGATGATGGCCACCGACCTGGCGGAGTTTTTGGGGGTGGCGCTGGCCCTCAACCTGCTCTTCGGCCTGCCCCTGGCCCTCGCCGTGCTGCTTACCGTCTTCGACGTCTTCCTGATCCTCTGGCTGGAGCGCTTTGGCTTCCGCTGGGTGGAGACGGTGATCCTGGGGTTCGTGGCCACCATCGGGCTGGCCTATATTCTCGAGCTTTTCCTCGCCCACCCCGACCTGCCCCAGGTGGTTCGGAACGCCTTCCTCCCCAACCCCACGGTCTTCCAGAGCACCACCGCCCTGTTCGTGGCGATGGGGATCCTGGGGGCCACGGTGATGCCCCACAACCTCTTCCTCCACTCCGCCCAGGTGAAGACCCGGGTGGTCGGCAACCCCGAGCAGAAGAGGCGCATCCTCCACTGGTCGATCGCCGACACGGTGAGCGCCCTCTCGGCGGCCTGGCTGGTGAACGGGGCCATCCTGGTGATGGCGGCGGCGGTGTTCCATCGGAACGGGCTCCTGGTCACCACCATCGACCAGGCCTACCTCACCCTCGCCCCCCTGCTCGGCAAGGCCGCCGCCCTCACCTTCGCGATCGCCCTCCTGGCCTCGGGGATCTCCAGCTCGACCACCGGCACGCTGGCCGGGCAGATCGTCTTCGAGGGGTTTTTAAACGTCCGGGTGCGGAACATCGCCGCCCTCCGGCTCTTCGTGCGGTTTCTGACGATGGCCCCGGCGGTGGTGGCGATCCTGCTGTCGGTGCGGCCGGTCACCCTGCTGGTCCTGAGCCAGGTGGTGCTCTCGATGCAGCTGCCCTTCAGCGTGATCCCGCTGGTCGCCTTCACCTCCGACCCCCGGCTCATGGGCGAGCTCAGGAACCCGCCCTGGGTGCGGCTGCTCGCCTGGCTTTCGGCCGGGCTAATCGTGGGGCTGAACCTGTTGCTGCTGGTCTTCGCCGCGCTGGGGGTGTAGGTCGAAGGCGTAGCCCTCGAGGAACCCCGACAGAAGCAGCACCAACGGCAGGAGCCACCCGGTGGTCCGGCCCAGCAGCAGGAGGGGGACGGTGAACACCAGGGTGGCGAGGAACACGT
>Ga0256841_1002070_pt1 | contig 16382 bp, 18 predicted proteins | sample 356308metaG_FD_185971 | JGI IMG/M metagenome (GOLD analysis project Ga0256841, IMG submission 185971) | Hydrothermal vent microbial communities from Mid Atlantic Ridge, Atlantic Ocean - 356-308 | ecosystem: Environmental > Aquatic > Marine > Hydrothermal vents | place: Atlantic Ocean: Mid... | reverse complement strand
CAGTTCCACGGTTTTGATCAGCTCTTCCTTGTGCGGGTAGGCGGCGATCTGTTCAGCCACCCAATCGTTCAGCGCCGATTCCAGTGTCGATTCTTGAAAGACCCAGACTTTGCTCATGGTTCAATAACGCTTGTTTTGTCTTATGAAAACCTCTGGAGTTGTTCAGCCAACTCGCGCACGCTGATCGCTTCGAGTGTTTCCGAGATGGGATATCGATCATCTCCGGCATGCACCACGAATGCTCGGGCCGGCTTGATATCTTCGCAGGCCAGATGGAAACCGCGCCGGACCTTTGCGGAAAGAGCACGTTTGATCTCGATCGCCCAGAGAGAACCGTCATTGTGCTCGAGCACGAGGTCGATTTCGGCTCCGGCGGCGGTTCGGTAGAAGAAGGCCGACGCCCTCCAGGGCAGGACCGAAAACAACGTTTCCAACACAAAACCTTCCCAGCTCATGCCGACCACCGGATGCCCGGCGAGCTGATCGAGCGCTTCGATTCCGAGCAAGGCATGAACCAGACCGCTGTCACGCACATAAACTTTCGGTGATTTCACCAGGCGCTTGCCGACATTGGCATGATAAGAAGGCAGGCGCCGAACCAGAAGAAGGTCGGCCAGGAGGTCGATGTAGCGCGTCACCGATTGTGTGCTCACCTCCAACGCGCGGGCGAGCTCCGAGGCGTTGAGGAGCGTGCCCTGCCGGTGCGCCAGCATGGTCCATAGCCGCTCGAGCGTGACAGCCGGAATGCGCGGGCCGAACATCGGCACATCGCGTTCCAGATAGGTACGGATGAAGTCCTTCCGCAGCGCAAAACTGTCCCGGTCACTCTCGGCAAGATAGCTGTCCGGGAAACCGCCCCGCAGCCACAAGCGTTCGCGGGCGGCCCGATTGTCTTCGATCTCCAGGGCAGACAGGGGCGCCATATCGATGTAGGCGATGCGGCCGGCCAGGGTCTCTCCAGACTGGCGCAGCAGATCGATCGAAGCCGATCCCAGAATAAGAAAGCGGCCCTTGCCTTTCTTTCTGCGTCGGCCTTTGTCGATCACCCCGCGCAGGGTCTGAAACAGCTCCGGCATGCGGTGAATCTCGTCCAGGATAATGAGACGATCCTCGAAATTCTCGAAAAACAGCACCGGATTGGCGAGACGGTTGCGGTCGTCCCGATCCTCTAGGTCGAGATAAAGCGCATCATGCGTTCGGCCGATCTCAAGAGCGAGCGTGGTCTTGCCGACCTGACGCGGGCCAATCAAGGCAACGGCAGCCTGGCGCCGGAGCGCATCCTCGATCTGTTGAGCAACGATTCTCGGTATCATCCTTGCAAATTATCCAATTTTTGGAAATTTTGCAAGGTATTATTCTCATTGCCACATCCGCTGGAATTTGACACTACCTCCTGGCCGTGTTCTTATAACCTTTTGTATTGGAAGTTATAAGTACTCTATGCGTGATCAGTATTTGGTAAGGGATTTTTACGGGAAGTTTATAGTAGAAGGGCGGAAGTTATGCGAGTGAAGACGTGTTTTTTAGCGACAATCCTATTTTATATGTTGTCAGCTATGTGCCAAATAACAAACGCTGAACCAAAAGGCCCTGTTGTCGAGCCATTGTGCAAGTTTCCTGGTGGAGCCTACGCGACCTGCAAGTTTCTGGAATGGTGTTTGCTGGATGGGGGTAGTCCAGAAACTGTCAATGGCAAGGCTGTTTGCTGCCACGGGAAGCTTTGTGAAGGTGAGCCTGTCCCGGTCCCGGATAAGGTAGTCAAGCCGCCTTCTGGAAAAGGAAAACCTGTGTATACCCCTAAATCATTACATCGGAAACTCCAGAGATAAAGAATAGAAATTCAAACTCTATTAAGCTAGATCTTCGATCATTTGCCGCCCGCAACCACAATCGGCGGCAGCCATTTGTATCCGAATCGCCGCTCGCCGTCGCGCGGTCCTGTCCAGTATCCATGCCAGTGTGCCCGGCGCAGATGAGCGCGCGGGCTTTTATGCGTGCCATCCGAACTTTCCTGTTGCGGCTGATTGCGCAGCAGTTCTCCGGTCTCGACTCCAACGGGCCAAACTTTGGGTTTGCTCGGCGGAAACAGTTTCCACCCGTGTCGGCGTGTCTTTTTCGGCCGAGGCAGGCTCGGGCCTGGTTCGTTCCGTTCGCCGATCTCCGGCTCGTCGCTGCACAGATAGAGCAGCAGCGCCAACAGCGGCTGGGCGGCCGCCGCGACATTTTCTATTCCTTCCATCGGGATATCGGTGGACAGATTGATTCTCTCCGCCTGCCGACGTGATTCGCCGAGCGCCCGGTCAAAGGCCTCGGTGACCGTCCACGCTCCGATGTGCAAAATGAACGGCAGCAGCATCGCCTCGGTGTCGATCAGAAACCGCAATTCGGTGCGCCCGGTGTTGGCGTCCCACTCGAGATGGGCGAAGAATCCATGCATACGCGATCCGGCCCACATCATCTCCGGCGTTTCGACGTAAACGCACCATTCCGGCAAACGCTGGAACACCTCCGCCGGCATGTCGCCGCTGAGAACGGTTCCGGTGAGGGATTCGTAGACGTCCGGGTCGAATCGATAGATTCCCTGGGAGCAGCGCCAGGTTCCGATCGCTCCCAATCGGGAGACGTCGCCCATAAGATGGAACGGCAGCCGATCCACTCCGGCCTCGTCGCTGATGATGGCGTACCAGCCGGTAAGAGGCAGAAAGCACCATGGCGGCCACTCCGGGAGCGACGCGCCCCGCTGCCCGCGCAGCTCCTCCGCACGCTTCCACGCCCGCGGGTATCGTCGACTGATCTCGTGGAGATGGTGCAGTGGTCTGTTGTCCATTTTCATGGGTTATAATCGTCTGTGATGAAGTGCTCGCGCGGGAACAAGGCAGACCGCAGTGTTGACTGTATAGCCATCATTTTGAGGCGTCGCCGACCTCTGCTTCATCAATCGAGCTGGTGTGACACGGTGACATTCTCCCGGCTGTAGCACGGCTTTTGCCGGAGCGCCATGCGGGGTTTCTGCATAAGCAGATGGGAAGCCCCGCCGCCCGCTCACTTAATAACCTTTTGTTCATCTAGCCAAGTGCCGGTCTTTCCCGGCTGTCATCGCGCCCACTGTTCTCGCGGTATTTCACATCCCGTCCCATCATTTCTGATGCCGTTGGAAGTTCCCTGATTACCAGGCCACCCGTTCAGGGAGGGCGCGAGCCCACCCATCAGTCTCGTTTGTGTTCGGTGCCGTCTCTCCGGCTGTCACGTCGTTCTGCGCACCGGCCAACTTTTCAGGCCGCCTTCTGACTCCAGACGTTCTCGTGCCGCGATTACTCCCGTGCGCTCGGGGGCTGGGTCATTCCGCAGGGTCTGCCAGCAACCGTCTTCTCTCGGTGGTTTTCACCTGCCTGCAACGGTGAATTCATTGTCCAGCATCAATGATTAATTTGCTCCAAATAGTGGTAAAACTCATCCCGCGTAAACCAGTCTACCAGCGGATCCGCTCGGCCGGAAAGCTCCCACTGGATCGCGACGGTGTAGCTGTCATCACGTCCAGCGCTGTCGGCGCGTGTCACTTTGCCGCCCGTCCCCGCCGGCACACCGGAAAACTCCGTCAAAGTTCGGATGCGCTGCCCTACCAGGGCCATCGCCTCTCCCCAGCTGAAATATCTTGAAGTTAATTCCGTCATCGCTTCCCCCTTCGAATCAAGGCGAGGGCGGTTAAAAACCGCCCTCTTTCGTTTTCTACCGGACGACCAGCCGCGTGCCTTGCACCAGCATCGCCCCAGGCACATCCCCGCCGGCCTTGAGCGCATTCTTGATCCCGGTTTTGTCGATTTTAACCGTGACGATTTCTTCCTTGAACTCATCCGGCAAAGTATCTTCATCCACGATATTGACCGCGGCCGGGTTCTTCTGGATCGCCAGCCGGAACCACGGCGATTCGATTTTGCTGATCCCGCAGGCCTCCATGTTGCTTTTCAAATAATCCTTGAGCCACTTCACCCGGTTTTCAATCGCCTTGCGGCGCCGGGCCATCTGCCCTTCGGCTTCCTTGATCGCCTCGGCGGTCGCTTCCATGTTCTTCATGAACTTGGCGACATTCACCGCTTTTTCCTGTAGCTCGCCCTCGATGCCTTCCAGCGTATCGGTTACCACTTCCAATGGGATATCGGCTTCCGGATCGGTCAGCGCGTCCAGCGCGTGAAGATAATTACCGCTCAACTCATACAATGATAGATTGTTCATGATCGTTTCCTCGCGTTGAGCGGGCCCGGCGGTGCCGGACCCGCTTGATTGTTTTTATGCCGCGACTGCCTGGCCGTTGCCCTTCCTTCCAGATTTCCGCGGAGGCTTTGCCTCCAATTCATTCAGCATGGCTGCCTTTTTTGCCGCGCAGTAATCCTTCAGCTCCTGCCTGTGCTTACCGATGAGCAGCCCGATCCTTGCGCCATGCGCACGCCACCAGCTGTTGAGGTGCGGCACGTTGTCGATTTCGTCGACATGGCTTTTGAGCCTTTCCAGCAGTTCCAGGCTTTCCGCTTCCGCGTCCTTGCCGGTTTCCAGCCACTCTTTCAACACTTCCCCGGTCTCCGACTTCGGAATGAAATGCTGGCCGTCGAAAAGCCCGGTCCGGTCCTTTGCGGCCGTCGCCACGTGACCTTCAACGCTCAGATCCATTACCACGGTGAATTCATACTCCATGCCGTCGCGCTGCACCGGCGCCAGCCCGATCTTGATCGGCTTTTTCTTGCCGTTGCCGTCGTCCACCATGTCGTAGGCCGTCTTGGTGCGCATCGTCACGATGACATGCAAATCGGCGTTAAGAATCGCGTCGACCAGGGCGTTATGTTGCGGGGTGACCTCGCGCCATGCGGCAAAGCTGTTGCCCGACCTCGAGGCGGCGGCTACCCTGTCGTGCATGTCGAGAATGCCGCCCTCCCCGGTCCAGGCATGGCTCAGGCTGTCAATGATCAGCGCGTCATAGCCCGCCTGCTCCGCGTCCCGGATCAGCTCGATATAGCGGCCGGGCGTGAAGGGCGCGCACAGCGTCGCCACGTCGTAATCGACCAGATCGGAATAAAGCTCGCCGCTGCCGTTTTCGGTGTCGATCAGCGCGATTCGTCCGCCGGGCGCCAGCCCCTGGGCGATCAGCAAAGCGCTGTAGGTCTTGCCGCTGCCCGAAGGGCCGCAAAGCGCCATGCGCAGCTTTGCCTTGCGGCGCTCCGCCTTGCGGAATCCCGAAACGATCACTGCTTGTTTTTCCAGCTGTTTTGCCATCGTCTTAACCTCTCTAGTGGTTTCCAGTTATGGGAATCAGGAAAGGGCGCGGGTGGCCGCCAGCGCCCTTTCCGCTTTATGCGCCTTTCAGCTCCGCCATTTTCTCGGTGAGCAGCCAAAGCGCCTTGTTCAGCTTCACATTGACATCCACGGACTTGACCGCGCGCGTGGTTGTCCGCCGGCCGTTGGCGGTCTTTCCCGAAAGCCCGCCCTTCATCAAGTTTTCCTGCACTCGCTGATAGGTCGTCCACAGATCGTTTTCCAGGTCCGCCACACGACGCGGCCGGATCAGCGCATCAGCAACCACCGGCGCCCCGGCGCCGTCCCAGCGCAAACCGAGCGCGGCATCGGCAAAAGCGCGCTGTTCCCTCGGCTCGAGCTCGATCGACTGGAACGTATCGACCTTGCCCGCGATCCTCGGCAGGCTTTCGACGATTTCGCAGGTTCCCTCGATGACCTCCCCGACAGCATCCCCGGTATGGCGCCGGCGAACCTGTCCCATGTCGGCATCGGCGATGATCATCCCGTTGGAGCACACCAATCGGAACAGACCCGCGTGGATCTGATAGGCGCACGATCCATCGTGCGAATTGACCAGGACGATTTCCGGGGCGCTGTCCCCAATCATCGGCACCCCACCATCAAACCGGCGGAACCTGAGCAAGTGCTTGGAGTAACCCTTGCGATCCGGCAGGCGCACCCGGCTTTCCTCGGCGTGGACCGGCAGCCAGCCTTCTCCGCGAAGGCCTTCGATCATCGCCAACGTGGATATGAATTGATACCGGCCGGAAACCCGATCGTGAGCCCGATCGGCAAACACGGACGGCGCCAGTCGTTGCAGCTGATTTTCTGATAGCGCTTGTGTCATACTTTGCATTGTCATTTCCTCATTAGTGCGTGGATTTGATAAGGGAGGGACACGGGGCGGCTACCCCGTGCTCTTCCGACTAAACAGCCTGCAGCTGCCGTTCTTCCTGTTTCTCGTCGCTGCAAACGAACCTAACCGTATACTGCAGCGTGCAAAGTTCCGTAAATGCTTTGCGATCCAGTAATACGTGAGCCTCCGTATCACCCGACTGGATACACAACGCCACCTGATTTTCAGCGTCGCGTTCGCCCACACTGACAACGCCGCTGTCTATGCCATCGATCTGATAGATTCTTCTCATCGTTCCACCTCCAATTTAAAAAGGGATTTCATCACTATGCACCGAATCTTCCGGCGCCGGGGCCGGTATTTCCGGCTCCAGGGTCTGATCCGCTTCCACTTGCGCGGAAAACTCCGGATCGGATTCGAGCACTTCAAAAAGAAGCGCTTTAACTTTACCCATCACACCCCAGATATTCATATATGAATAAAGCCGGGCGAACTTTTCCCGCCAGTGGCGCTTAACTTGCGGGCTACCCTGCCCTTTGGGTAGTTCCTGCTTTCTCCCTTTTACGTGCCGAGCCTAGCAGGAAAGAACACGGTATAAAATATTCTTTTATGAATATTTTAACACAAACACATTGAAAAACAACGCCTTTTTATAGAATCTTTTCATTTTTTGGCGCCCATCGGAAACCCACGGACCACACACCGGGCCGGTTGCACGGGATCCATGCCCCGGCGCCGATCGCTGGCAGATCGGCGGCCGGGAAACCGACCGAGAACGCCACAACCGGCAGCCCGCGCGAGACTGCACACCGGGCCGCGAGCAGGGAACCGCGCGAATCCGGCGAGCCGAAAAACACGACCAAACCCGCCGAGGCCTCCGCGACAACAGCGCGAGTGCGGGCCGCCAGCCGCGACCGCAGCGGGACAGACGGGCCACCCGCCCACCATGATACCGACCCGCCGGCCAACATAAACCGGGCCACTTCCGGCACCGCCGACCCCGACCACGCACCCGGCGCCGAATAGCGGGCCGCAGGCCACGGCGGCGATACAGGGCCGAACGCCGCCAGACACAGGACGCGCGAGGGCGGAACCAGCACAGGCACGGACCGCAGCACCGCCGCATCCGCGCCCCGGCAGCAACCCACCACGAGCGAGCAGCCGGACTCCGCAAGATCCGCAGCCACGCGGCCGACCAGCGCCGCCCCGCCAGGCGGCAGCGAGCGCGAGCCCGCAACCGCCACGATGCCAGCAGGCAGCATTACGCGGCCGACCGCACAAACGGACGCACAGCGCCAACCCGCACGCCAGCCGGGAGCGCGATTTTGACGCACCAAGCCGGAACCCGCAGCCCGCAAGCCGCGAACACGGGCGAACCTTCCGAGCCGCGACGCACCCAAACCGAAAAACCGCGCGACCGGGCAACCGCGCGCCCCCAAGAAGCCGCGGCAAAGCGCGACGCGAACGGCACGAACACGCACGCGGGAGCGGGCGACCAACCGGCGCCGCCAGGCAGCGCGCGCCGAGCCCACACCCAACCACCGCGAAGCGGACGCGCAACAATGCCGGCACCCCGGCGATTTGGGAGAACAGAAACAAAACCAGATACAGCCATAACACACCTCCGAGCCAAACGGGGAGCCCCCCGAAAAGAAGAAAAAGGGCAAAAAGAAGAAAAGGCTTTCAGAGATTGAGAGGGCAAATGGCTTGTCAAGGTGGAGCGCCCGCAGGCACGAGGACGAACGACCTTGACAAGCCATTTGCCCGACCTACATTTTTAGCCTTTTATTCTTTTTGTGCTTTTTTCTTTTGAGGGGATCGAAGGGTGAAGCCGAAGGCGAACCCAAAAAGCCGTGGTCCCGAAGCGGAACGCGAGGGTTGAACAGAGCTGCGGCGGGCAACTTGTCGGGAAGGCAGCAGGTTGCCGGATTTGCGATGCTGATGGACGAAGATGCGCAGCACGGAGGCCTTCAGCGAGCAAATCGCACGACGCGATGTGCGGAGGGCAAAGTCTCGGGCTGCTCCACGATCGAAAGCTGACGAAAGAAGCAAAAAGGCCGCAGCCCCGAAGCCGAAGGCAAGGGATGAAGATTGCAGCAAAGTCCGAATCGCCGGGGGCATGAGCAGTAGCCGGATTTGCGAATGCCGAGTCTGCGAGGCAAAGCAAACCGGATTCTGCGGGAACGAAGGCAGCGGGCCAGCCCGTCAAGCTCTCCGGTTGCGGCGGGGCAAGCGATCTGCGGATTTGCGAATGCTGAGGAACGAAGCAGAGCAAACCGCAGTTCGCGTCGGTGCGGCCTCGATGTCTTGGGCGAGAAAAGGATCAGCGGGTGGACCGTCGAAGCCGCGCGGCGTTTGAGCGCTCTAAATCAACTGCGCCGCCCAGCCAAACCCCGAACCTCGCGCGAGCTGGGCGGCGCACAACACAATGCCGAAGGCGAGTTCACGCGCGGAATCACGCACGGCGTAACGGTCGGAGAGCGCGGCGCAGACACCGCTTGAGGCAGGGAGCCGAACTGGGACTCACAGGGAGGTGCAGGGATGCAAAACCATCAAGCTGCACTGAGGGTAGGGGTTGACTCCGGCGGTCGACCGCCGCGAGCATGGATGCTGGCGGCGTAGGCCAGGGATGGCTTCCCCGAGGCATCGCGCACCACTGAGCCAAGCAGTCCGGGAGCCGGTCTTGTGCGGCTGCGCGCGGCCTTGCCGTCACCGCTCGCATTTCGATGCCGCACAAGGGCGGCGGACGGTCTGCGTTTTAGTGCTCCCGCCGTCTCGCGCTTGGATCTCAGTCATCCGAACGGAACGACCTCATAACGATTCAACCCCGCCTTATTTACCGTTCTTCTTACGCCAATTCTTACACCTGCCATCGTTATACCTCGAACCACCCTTGAGGCATTCACATGCCTCCCCGTCTTTATCTCGGTCCAAGGTTTTCCATCCTTTCTTTTTTGCAGCGTAATACTTTTGTGCCTCGGCCTGATTGCTGAACGTTTTGCATGTCCTGCTTTTTGCGTGGCCAATATCAATGCATAAGATAAAAACCAGGACCAATAAGGCTAAGTCTTTCATGATAACTTCCCCATCTCAAAAAGCCCGATTGTGGCCTCGGGTTTCCGACGTCACCTCTGTGCGCTGACAGCATGCGGATCGAAGGCAAAATGCCAATATGGATAGCAGGCGGCTACGCCGGAACCTCATCGTCCGGATCATAGTAATCATCCGTGTTTTGTGGAGGAGGCTCGTCGCCACAAGGCCGCGAGTCGGACACGCTGCCCTGCGCCTTGTCGGTTTGACCTATAAAGATGCCCCCAACAGGGCCGACGTAGGTTTCCGTTGTTTTAATCCCACCCGCGGGGTCTTCTTTTGAGCAGACTTTCCAACATTCCGCCGTAAACACAGCGTTCACGAACTCAGCTTCCAGCGTAATGCTGCCCTCGGTATTGGCCGGCACCGTGATATCCACCGTCGGCAGCGCCCCGCTCGGCGGACTCCAGCCGGCGGCTTCGGCGGCTTCCTTTACGCCGTGATCAAAAGATTCAGACCCCATGCCTTGTAGGTCGACCTCAAGGGAGTACTGGCCATCCTCGTCCACGCCGCAGTGCTCGTAGCCCAATTCGATTGACTCGGTATAGGTCTCCTCGGAAACCTGCACCTCGCGGATATCGAAATGACAATCGCTGTCCGGATCCTCCTCGATCTCCTCGATCCTACAGTCGCAATTTGGATGCACCGGCACTTCCGGAGGCGAATCGTATTCGCCTTCCAACCCGACGCAAATGTCACACGGTTCATCGCCCAGTATGAACCTGTACCGTTTCTTGCCGCCGTCTTCCGCCATGATTCCGCTCCTGCCGTGTTTAAGGAGTTACCCGCCAACGCCTGCGGGGAGCACGTGTCTGCGCCTGGCGTTCGCGCTTCAGGCTGGTCACATCGGGAACAGTCAACGACATAGCCTGGAGCGTGCCGTTGTCGAGCTGCAGGATGTTGCCCACCTGGGTGCCGACCGGCACTTCCGCGGCGGCCGCCCACGCCCGTTGAATATACACGGTCCTGCCGACTCGGAGCTTGTACAAGCTGAGGAGGCGAACCCTGCCGTCATCACGCACCTGCCGCACCAGAAAATAGGTACCGGAAGGAAAGTCGCTCAGCGGCAGCGTCGTCTGCCGGAAAAGTGTGTTCGCGGTGTTGACCACCACGTGCCCGTCGGCTTCATTGAGCACCGCCCGGCCGAACCCCGGCGGCGCTTCCAGTGTAATCTTATGCGTAATCGGCCCAACCAATTTGCCGGACTCGATTGCCCGCCGGCTGGAAACCACGCCCGCCACGCGGGCAGGGATTTCGATAATCGGCTGCACCTCACCAGCAGGCAACCGATGAAAGGCATAGCGCCCTTGGTCGTCGGTCACCGTCTTATAACGGCCAACGTGGACCTCGGCACCGGCAATCGGGTCGCCGTCAGGCGTCAAAATGCGTCCGGCGAGCATGCCGCGTTCCCGCACGCGCCAAGCATCCCGCTGCAGCCCCGCCAGATTGTACAGCGACGGCTTCTCCTGCATCTTGCCCGCATCCAGTGCCCGGTCTACGGCCAGTTCAACCGTCCGCAGCCCTGCCTCGGCCAACTGCGGTACAGAACGGATACCGCCATCCACCAGCGCTTCGGCCAGATTTGGCGTCATATCGTCGACGCGCAGCAACTGGGCGGCTACGAACCAGCTGCCGACTTGCCGCGGACCCGTGCGCGGCAACAGCTGATGCACCCGTCTGGCGCCGGCGGCAAACATCGCGGCGATGGTTTCGATCCCGGAAGCCTTCAGCGCATCCGCCCGCGCCGGACCGATGCCCTCGATGACCGCGGGAGATGACAACAGGAAACTGGCGTTCATGGTGCGGCTTCTCCGTTTGAGAATTGAAATCCAGACTGATTTGATAGGAAGAATACCAGAAGCGAACCTGTGCGACGACCTAAACGTGGAGGTCTTAAGCCAACACCAACAACGAGAGAAACGCTGTATCGGGGATAAAATACTGAGATTTTTTGTCTTATTTAATAATGGGGTTTGTTTTCATGGATGACAGGCTTTTCGTTCTTTAACAATTTGGTGAGCGGTCTGGCGATTGTACCTCCGCAGTGTGGGAGGGCGTTTCTATACGCTTTTTTGCAGCTCTGGCTATCAAAAGCCATCAAGTCCACACCAAACATCGAGGAGACGAAGGATGAGAAAGCCTCACAACAGACGCCAGGTCAGGAAAAGTCGAACATCCATCCAAGAGCGAATCAGTCGCTTGGTCTGGCGAGTTCTCCCAGAGCAGAACGCAATCGGTATCGTACAGCTCACGAGCCTGATTATGTTATTGTTCGCATCGCATTACGTGCTTCATGCTATCAGCCCCCCCGGATTGTATCCGCGGATTCTGATAGTTCTCGAAGAGATAGCAGGGATTGCTGTCGTGCTTAGATTCATTTTCAGGGAAAATGGACCAAGAGATAGATGATTTCCTGATCTGAACACGCTGAAAGCTTAAACTGTTTCTCGTTTTCGGTCAGGCCGCTCACCAAATTGTTAAAAACGACTTCAGACTATCCCGTCTTGTCAACCACCCTCACCCTCCCCCGCGTCATCCGCGATCCCCTCCACGGCGACATCCGCCTCACCGAATTCGAATGGCAGCTGCTGAACACGAAGGAGTGCCAACGACTGCGCTGGATCAAGCAGCTCGGCTTCGCCAACCTGGTCTATCCGGGCGCCGAACACAGCCGTTTAAGCCACTCCATCGGCACCCTGTTCACGGCCAACAAAATCCTCCGCTCCATCGAGGAGCGCACCGGCACGCCGTTCGATACCGAAGAACGGCTGATGGCCCGCTGCTACGCGCTGCTGCACGACATATCGCACATCCCCTACGGCCACACGCTGGAAGACGAGCTGGGCCTCTACTCCCGGCATGACGGCAACAGCGATCGGCTGGAACGCTTGTTGTTCTATGAGAACTCTGAAGCCGGAAACGTCCTGCGCACCACGGACTACGGAAAAGCGGTGCTGGCCCTCTTTGAAACCGGCGCCGCTTCCCGTCCCAATAACCACATCAAAGCCTTAGTCGACGGCCCGACCAGCGCCGATGTGCTGGACTACATCGACCGGGATGCCTATTTCTGCGGGCTGGACCACCGGGTGGACAGCGCGATCTACCGGCGCTTCAGCTTCTCCGATCAACGGCAGTTCGTTTCCAGAACCTACGGCGGGCATGGCTTCCGGCTGGATGCCGATTTCGCTTTGGAAAGCGTGCTACGCGAGCGGTTCGCGCTCTTTCTGAAGGTCTACACGCACCCGGCAAAAGTCGCCGCCGGCGCGATGCTGGGCAAGGCGGTGGCGGAACTCATGAGATCCGGAGAAGACAACCTGGCGCATGAAGACCTGGAGTGGATGGGCGATGCGGAACTGCTGGTTCGGCTGAAATCATCTCCAAACAGGCTGTGTGCATCGCTGGCTGACAAGCTACTGACCCGAACGCTTTACAAACCGGCTTTCCGCACTCGGGTGATCGAGCCGACCGTTTCCGGGCAGCTGCGCTATTCCACCCAAACGGAAAAGCTCACCGGGCTTGGCGTTCTCGATCCGGAAGGACGCTATTCACTGGATCAAGCCATCGCCACGAAATCGAACATCGATGCCGGCGATATCATCGTCTATTGCACACCGGCGCCGCCCGGCCTGAAGAAATTCAGGCATCATGTAGAAAGCGGGCCGGACAGCACCCAGATTCGGGACGAGGAACACGGCCCCTACCATCGGATGATGATGCAGCACTTGCCGCTGTGGGTCGTTTATGTCTTTCTGGCGCAGGATCACGGGCACAAGTGTGTCAAGAAGGTTGGCGGCGTCGCCTCGGATATTCTGCAACTGCCCAACGAAATTGGTGTCGACAGGAAGGAAGCGTCTCTCAGTGGCACCTGAAGGAAGAGTATCATACCGATTAAATTCAGCCTCCGCGTTAACGGTCGGCTGGAATGACTGATATTGTGAGGTTCTTATGAGCAAGAAACAACAGAACTTAGTTGATGATTGGAATGAAAAACACCAAGTCGGACAAAAAGTAATTGTAAAACTGGATAACGGCCACGAAGTCGAAACGGTAACGACACATGAGGCGACGCTGCTGAGCGGACATACGGCAGTTGGTTGGTTTAGAGACATTCGCGGCTGCTACAAGCTTACGAGAGCTAAAGCAATATAAGATATCGTTACTTATCCTTCTTCGCCCCGGCCAACCCCGCCAGCCGACCTTGCAGGGCCTCCACCTGACCGGCCAGCTCCTTCGCCCGCTGCTCCGAATTCTCGAACCGCTCCTGCAGCCGCGCATTCTCGATCCGAAGTTCCGCGTTCACCTTCTCGCAGTCGGTGAACTTCTGGAACTGCCGCTTGTACTCCTCCTTGGTTTTCTCCAGCTGATCCTGCAGCGCCTCCTTATCCTCTTCCAGCGACCGGATGCGTTTCTCCCGCTCCTCGGCCACGGCCTCCGCCTCCTTGGCTCGGGTCTCCGCCTCGATCATCGATTCCTTGAGTTGCTCGATCTCGGCTCTGGCCTGCTCGGCTTCGTTGCTCATCTGATCAGCCAGCGCCAGGGCTTCGGCACTTTCCTTGGACAGCTCTTCCTCCCGCTCCTTCAACGATGACCGCAACCCCTCCACTTCCTCTCTGGAGGTCTCCAATGCCGCCTGCCAAATGGCCTTGCCGGCATCGAGAACGACCGCCTTCACCACATCGGGCACGATCACTTCATCGATCCTCGCCTCCTGCTCTTTTTGCTGCCGCCATTCCTTGAGCACTTCATTGATTGTCGTATAACTGCCGCTGCCGATCGCTTTCCTCACGGCCGCCAACGTAGGCTTCACGCCGCTCGCATTCAGCTCGTCCGCTGTCTTCCAGATCTGCTCATGGGTGAGCGCCATTTTCTTCTCCCGTTGCCGTGTTGTAGTATGTTGTATGATACAACATACTACAATAAAAACAAGGGGGCTGGCTTGGTTTTCTTGGTGGAACATGGGCGCCGTGCGCAGAGTGGCGAGGGTCGACTGCACCGGGCATGGAGGCCGGGTGCGTCGGCCATGGATGGCTACGCAGGCCTATCGGGCGCCTCCAAGTCGAGCAGGCCGGGAGCGGAGAGTCTGGCGCAGCTTTGGCACGACATCGATGGCGGCTGCACGATTTGATGCTGCGCCAGGCCGGAGCGGACGGTCTGCGGTTTTAGTGCACCGGCCCTTCCGGCCGTGGTCGGGCTGTCGGGCAGCTGCGGGGGTTAATTTTGCCTCCTGCGGCCGATCCCCACCGAGGCGGGCATGGAGGCCGGCCGAAATAACCAGGAACGGTTGCGGCCTCTCAGCCAACGATGAGGGTCGAGCCGCAGTACCGGAGCGCGGAGGCTGGCCGGCGGGAATGTTGCACTGGGCCTGAACCCGCCTGCGCGGCAGCCGGCCAGGGCCGTGCGGAGGTTCTGCGGCTTTGCCTCCACGGTTTGGGCTGCCCCACGATCAGAAGCTGACGGAGGAAGCAAGGAAGTCTCGGCCGCGAAGCCGAAGGCGAGGGTTGAATGCTGCGGCGGCGGGCAACGATCCGGGGGCATGAGCAGTAGCCGTATTTGCAATTGTCGAGCTTGCGAGGCAGAGCAAACCGGCTTCTGCGGGAACGGAGCGACGGAGCCTCCCCTTCCGGTCTATCCGTCTACACCAGCGGTAGCGATCTGCGCTTGCGAGGAACGAGCAACAGCAGTTCGCGGCACTTCGGGGAGCGTGCTGGGCGACCGAAGCTCAGGAACGCGGGCGCACCGGCAATCTGTCTGGCGCCAATTCAGAAAAACGCATTCCATAAAGAAAACACAACTCCGCCCACAATGGAAAAAATGAACAGTATCCGAACTACGTCACCAAGCGTGAATACCCTGTAATCATTCAATTCTTTCCAATGGCCATCACACCACGCGCCGGTGGTTGGCAACCTGGGGTGGGCACGCATATGACCTGGCTTCCCACATATTTCGCATATCCCACAATACCCTCTTGGAATATGCTCCATGCTTTTAGCGACTTCAGGATTCAAACTTCGTTCTTTGCAGTAGCATCCCATGGCATCATTTCTTGAGCAGCGCCAACGCCAGCAGACATAAGACGCCCAGGATTATCGAAGCGATCAGAAAGCTCAAAACAAAATAGATCAGACCCCTCGTTCCGCCGAGCAGCGCGGCAATAAGAACAATCGAGAAAAAGATAGCCGCCTCGTCGGCCGTTGTCGTTCTCGATACTTGGGAACGTCTGCTTACGGAAAACATGATCCCCACTCCCGCGGAAACCGCGGCAACAACAAGCAGCCAGAAACCCTCGGTGAAGCCCAACAGAGTCAAGGGCAGCGACAGAAGGATCAGAAAGAAGCCTATCTCGGAAAAACAGAAGCGCATCGGCTTTTGAGAAGAAGCACGGTAGTCAGCGTGAATCGCTGGTTCACCACTTGAACAACAACAAAAAGATATCGAGCGCCAAGAGCACAAATGCAACCGCCCCAAGGGCCATAGCCACCAAGATCAGCCAACCCTCGGCGGTGAATGCGAGAAAGAGAGCTATCGCTGCGGCCAGCGTGAGATATCTAGAAATTACTGAAAGAGACCTTGAACTGCTCGTCTTCGCCATGCCTAAAACCCTCAAAGTTGAGCTGTCGCTTGTCCAGCCTATTCTGTTTTCTCGTAGATCTCGCGCAAATACTCTGGCAACAGTTCTACGGGATATGTCCGCCGGCGGATCGCACCGAGGTGCCACCACCACTTCTCCATAGGCTGCTCTGGGTGCGGCTCCAGCAGGCCTGGCCAGATGTCCTCATCCAGCGCCGACAGAACATGTCCAAGAAAACATTCGTCGTGCTCCTGTAGATCGCCGAGGTCGTCCCCGCCCAACAACGTTTCCCGGCTAATCTTTTCGCGAACAGCTGGCAGCGGGTGGCCGCCGCCTGTCTCCAGGTCGTACCAGATCAGCTCGTGATAAAAGCTCAGATAACCAGTTCGTTCATGCATAAGAGCTTTTTCCAAATCATTCAAACCGCTGCGCGTTGCGTCTTGCGAACTATCGTTCGCCTTCCAGGTAAACCGCCCGTAAATGCTCCGGCAACAGTTCCACCGGATATTCCCGCCGACGGATGGCACCCAAGTGCCACCACCACTTTTCCAGAGGCTGGGCCGGATCGTCCATCAGCAGAAA
>Ga0256841_1002068_pt1 | contig 16395 bp, 16 predicted proteins | sample 356308metaG_FD_185971 | JGI IMG/M metagenome (GOLD analysis project Ga0256841, IMG submission 185971) | Hydrothermal vent microbial communities from Mid Atlantic Ridge, Atlantic Ocean - 356-308 | ecosystem: Environmental > Aquatic > Marine > Hydrothermal vents | place: Atlantic Ocean: Mid... | reverse complement strand
ACTCGACTTCGTCCGTGCCGGCTTGGAACGGGCCGGCCTGCCGGTGCCGCTCGCGCCGGCTGGCGCCTTCTATCTGTATGCCGACACCAGCGGCTTGCCGATGCCGGCCAGTGTCTTCTGCCAAAGGCTGCTGGACGAAAAGGGCGTCGCCGTGACGCCGGGGATGGATTTTGGTTCCTATCTGGCGGAACAACATATCCGTCTGGCCTGCGTGGCTGGCGAGCAAGATCTGCGTGACGCGCTGCGGGCGATCGGCGAATTGCTGGATACGTGTCGTTGAGCCTGCCGGAGTCGGGTGGGGTATCGGGCTCAAGCGTCCGTTCTGACTCGTGCCTTCTTCAACAGCGCCATCACCCATTGCGTCAGCACCATGGTCAGCAATACCGCTGCGCAGAAGGCGTATACCCCATGATGTACCTGAATCTCGGCGATGCCGCCGAGCTTGATGCTGACGATCATCAGGGCGACGACGAAGACATCGAGCATCGACCATTTGCCGATGATCATCAGCCAGTGTAGTGGCCGGTGCATGCCGGTCTGATCGACCGGTACGAGGTTGGTCATCACCGCGAGGAGCACGAACTTCAGCAAAGGCAGCAGAACGCTGAACAACCCAATGACCACGAACAGCGCCCATTCTTTCTGATCCATCAGCTGTCCCAGGCCAGAGGCCAGTGAGACCGTATTGCTGAATACCCATAGCTTCTTCACCGTCATTAGCGGCCAGAAGATACCGAGCAATAGCAGACAGACGCCGATCACCAGGCCGGTGTCGATCAGCAAGGTCTGTAGCGGAAAGTGGTCGTTCAGGCGGTTTTTGTGGCTAGGCATCGCTCGGGCCGGTTGAACTTCAGGTTGAACTCCAGTGCAAGGTGACCGCCGTGCCGCTCCGTGTGGAGAAGGGCGCGGCGACGCACAGATCACCGACCGCGGCCAGTCTCTCGTCCAGATACAGCAACGGTATCCAGGCGCGTCGCCATGGCGGTATCGCATGTTGTTGATAGAGCGTCTTAAGACGCACGCCATGGTTGGCGCCAGCGGGCGTCAGGCGTTCGCCGCCGCGTCGGTAACGGATCGAACGGCGCATTGTCTGCCAGTATGCCATATCGATGCCGGTCCCGGTTGTGCTGATGCGGCTTCGCAGGATACCACCATCGGGTAGCGTCAGGCGGTCGCCGTCGATCCATGGGATGGGTATCGATGGTGGTTCGCTCTCGCTGTCGAGCGGCGCCAGGTAGAGGCGGTCGCGATAGCGCCTCAGCTGCCGTTCATCATCGAGCTTGGCCGCTGGCTGCCGATCCGGCGCGGCGCGCAGCAACATCTCCAACGTGGCATGCAGATGGCGTTGCGTGGGCGGGCGAAGCCCCTGGCGGCATAGCCAGTCACGCAGGATCAGGCGCTGTTCGGTTTCATGACAATCGCGCAGCGCCGACAGTGATAGGGAGTCTGCGTCGCTGGGCGATGCCGGATGTCTGTCCAGCAAGGTGGTGAGGGCCTGGTCGTGTTCGGCGCACAGCGCGGCGGAGCGCGACAGCGTGGTGGCGACACCCGGCCAGCGCGCGCGTAACAACGGCATCACCTGGCGGCGCAGATAGTTGCGGTCGAGTGCGATGTCGAGATTGCTGGGATCCTCCCGCCAGTCGATATCCTCCGTCAGCGCCCAGGCCCGCAGTTCGTCGCGGCGCAGTTCCAGCAGCGGGCGCGCCAGCCAGCCCGGGCCGAAACGCTTAAGCGCGGGCATTGCCGCCAGCCCCTTCGGTCCTGCGCCGCGCAATAGCTGTAATATCAGGGTCTCGGCCTGGTCGTCGCTGTGCTGTGCGGTCAATAAGATGTCGCCGACACGCATCTGCTCGTGCAGCGCCTGGTAGCGGGCATCGCGGGCGGCCGCTTCGATGCCCCGTCCGGCTGCTTCGACAATGACCTCGACCGTTACAAGGGGGATCTCCAGCCGGGCAGTGGTCGCGGCGCAGAAGTCGGCCATTGCGTCGGCCTGGGCGTGTAGTCCGTGATGGATATGGATCGCCTGCAGCGGCGTTTTGTCTCGAAGGCGCCGCAGGACATGCAGGAGAACAGTGGAGTCCAGCCCGCCACTGTAGGCGATCAGCAAGCGTTGGTGGTTGGGTAGGCTGTCCAGCCGGACGGCCAGCCGTTCGGGCAGCGCCATTGGCTCAGTCGCTGGCCTCGTACTCACCGTAGCTCAGCAGGCGCTTGTGGCGATTCTCCAGCAGGTTATCGATGGACTGGCTGGAGAGGCGGTGCAGGTTGTTCAGCAAGGCGCCGCGCAGGTTCTCTATTGTTTTCTTCGGATCACGGTGCGCGCCGCCCAGTGGTTCTGGCACGATTTCGTCGATGAGTTCAAGCTCCGCAAGCCGGTCGGAGGTGATCGCCATTGCCTCGGCGGCGGCCGAGGCCTTGTCCGGGCTGTTCCACAGGATCGCCGCGCAGCCTTCCGGCGAGATCACTGAGTAGGTGCTATAGCGCAGCATCATCACATGGTCGCCGACACCGATCGCCAGCGCGCCGCCGGAGCCGCCCTCGCCGATCACGGTGCAGATGATCGGCGTCCTGAGACCGCTCATCTCGAACAGGTTGTGCGCGATGGCTTCGCTCTGGCCACGCTCCTCGGCACCGACACCGGGATAGGCGCCCGGGGTGTCGATAAAGGTCAGGATCGGCAGGCCGAAGCGCTCGGCGGTCTTCATCAGGCGCAAGGCCTTGCGATAGCCCTCGGGGCGCGACATGCCAAAGTTGCGCTTGACCTTCTCGTTGGTGTCACGCCCTTTCTGATGGCCGATGACCATCACAGCCAGCCCGCCGATACGCCCAATGCCTCCGATGATGGCCTTGTCGTCGGCGAATGCGCGGTCGCCGTGCAGCTCTTCGAAATCGTCGAACAAGGCATCGATATAGTCTTGTGTGTAGGGCCGTTTCGGATGCCGTGAGAGCTGCGAGATCTGCCATGGGTTGAGGCCAGAGAAGATCTTCTCGGTCAGCGTGCTGCTCTTTTGTTGCAGCTTGGAAATCTCTTCCTGGATGTTGATCTCGTTGTCGTTGCCGAGCATGCGCAACTCTTCGATCTTGGCTTCGAGCTCGGCGATCGGTTGTTCGAATTCGAGAAAGTTGAGATCCATGGCGCGGGCGCTCGGTTGACGAGTGGGAACGTGTCGATAAGCGTTTGATTATACCACGTAACCCGGACGGCCCGTCGAATGTGGGCGCGGATGAACGGGAGGGCGTTGGCATACATCGTGGGGTTCCGAGAGGTGACTTTCAGGCTATATGGTCCGGGCCGCTTTCAGTTTCAGGTAGCTGTTGATCAGCCCGACGGTGAGCTGTCGCGGGGTGACATCGATGAGGTTGGCGTGGCGACTGGCGAGGCGGCGTAGGAAATCATCGCGCTGTTGGCGGTAGACATTGGCGGCGGTCAGGGTGATGGCGTTGTTGAAGTTGCCCACACTTACATCCTGAATGTCGTCCAGGATCTGTTCCCGCAGGTTGGCGATCAACACCTTGTGATGACGTGACAGCAGCTGGGTGGCGGCGAGTAGTTCGCTGCTGTCTTCCTCGCGCAGATTGGTCAGAATGATGACCAGTGAGCGCTTCTTCTGTTTTCTCACCAGTTCAGCGGCGGCCCGCTGGAAGTCGGCGGCGTGGCGCGTGGGTTGTACGTCGTAGAAGGCGTTCAGTAGGCGGTTGATGTTGCCGCGCCCCTTGGCTGGCGGCAGCCAGCGGTCGACGCCGCCAAAGGCGCCGATGCCGAGCGCGTCGCCCTGGCGGGTGGCGACGTAGGCAAGTAGCAGCACGGCGTTCAGGGTATGGTCGAAATGCGACAATTCGCCGTCCTGGGTGAGCATTCGGAAGCCGCAGTCCAGCAGGCAGAAGATCTGTTGGTCGCGTTCATCCTGGAACTCGCGGGTGATCGGTTTTTGCAGGCGCATGGTGGCTTTCCAGTCGATCTGGCGGAGCGCGTCGCCTTCGCGGAATTCACGTAGCTGATGAAACTCGGTGCCTTCGCCACGCTGACGGGTCTGGCGTATGCCGACGTAGTTGGTGCGGTTGTGGGTGGCTAGTAGTGCGTAGTGGCTGATGGCGGCAAAATCTGGATAGACTTTGATATCACTGCGCAGCGCGCGGGTGACATCGCGCTGCCACAATTGCCATGGAGAATGCAGTCGCCACTGAATTTGGGCGTAGTGCCAAGCGCCGCGTTTCAGTGGTTTCACGCGGTAGTGGATGTCGGCATGGCCGTGAGCCGGAACGCGCGCGCTGCCCCAGGCTTGCTCGGCATGGAAGCTGCTCGGGTAATGGTCGAACCAGTCGAGTCGCAATGGTCTGCCGCCCGGGTTGTCGAAGCGCAGGCCAATGTCACGCCAGTGTCCCAGGGGCAGGGAACCGGGTGCATCGCGACCGACGAGGGGCCGTGGCAGACGGTAGAGACGCAGTGCGTCAAGTCCAGCGATGCCAATTAGCGCGATGCCCAGCAGTAGCCAGATAGGCTCGAAACCGTCGTACAGCGCGGGCAGAATGCCGGTCAGCGCGAGCACGAAGGCGAGCAGGATCAGGTTTTTGCCGGGCAGTAGGCTCATTGTCGTGGCGCGTCCAGCTGCTCGATCATATTGTCCAGCACGCGGTCCTCGGTCTGCCCTTCCAACTCGAGATCGGGCGCCAGGCGGATGCGATGGCGCAACACCGGCAGGGCGACGCGGCGCACATCGTCCGGCAGGACGAAATCGCGCTCGGCGAGTACCGCCACGGCGCGCGCGGCGCGCAGCAGCGCGATGCCGCCACGCGGGCTGGCGCCGGTGGCGATGCCGGACCAGTTGCGTGTGGTGCGCACGATTTCGACCGCGTAGTCGGCCACCGCGCTGTCGACGCGGATGCCGGCGGTGTACTGTTGCAAGGCGATGATCTGGCGTGGGTCGGCGATGGCTTTGATGTTGGAGACATCCAGCGCGTCGCCGACACGGCCTTCGCTGATCTGTTGCACCAGAACCTTCTCCTCGGCTTCCGATGGGTAGTCGATGAGCACCTTCAGCAGAAAACGGTCCAGTTGGGCCTCCGGTAGCGGGTAGGTGCCCTCTTGCTCAATCGGGTTCTGCGTCGCTAGCACCATGAAAGGCAATGGCACCGGCTTGCTCTGTCCTTCCAGCGTGACTTGTTGTTCCTGCATGACTTCGAGTAGCGCGGCCTGGGTCTTGGCCGGCGCGCGGTTGATCTCGTCGGCAAGCAGCAGGTGGGTGAATATCGGCCCGTGGCGGATGCGGAATTTGCTCGTGCCGGCGTCGAAGACTGCGTGACCGGTGATGTCTGCTGGCATAAGGTCGGGCGTGAATTGAATACGCTGGAACACGCCGCCGAAGGTGGCCCCCAGGGCGCGCGCCGAGAGTGTCTTGCCGAGTCCGGGAACGCCTTCCAGCAAGACATGGCCGGCGGCGGCGAAGGCGATAATGATCTCTTCGATAACCGCACGCTGGCCGACCACCACGCGGGCGATCGCCTTGCGCAGATCCTGGGTCAGCGCGGTGGCGCCGGGCTGGGTGAGGATGATACTGCTGCTATCGTCGTTCATAAACGTTTCCTGAGTTGTTCCAGCAGGCGCACCTGCCGGGTAAAGCTTTCGCGTTTGTGCTGGGCGGCCTTGAACAGGGCGAGTTCCACGCTGGAGGTCGGAAGGCGGGTGATCTCGGAGATGCGCGTGCGTTGCTCACCGTTGGCGAGATGCTCTATCTCCGGCCACAACTGGTACAGCTTGTGTTTCACCCGTTGGCGTGCGGTGTCGAGCAACATGCTGGCGAAGCCCTTGCTCCACAGGTAGTAACCGGAAGCCTCGATATGCTCGATCAATTGGCGGCGTTCCGGTGCTGCTGTCGGCAGTAGCGGGCCGAAGCGCCGCGTGACGCGCATCAGCAGTAGTATCAGGCCGATGCCGATGGCGACGAAGGTTAGCGGAATCCGTTCCAGCAGCCGATCGAGCAGCGATGGCGCGCGTAGGTCGTGGGTCAGCAGAATTTTGGGTTTGCGCTCGGCGAATGAGGTGGCCAAGCGGTAGAGGAAACGCGCGTGGTCATATTCGCCGATGTGTTCGTTGCGCAGCCAGAGCAGGTCGCTGAACAAGGTGATGCTTCCCTCGTGATAAGCGAATTCGAGCAGGTGGTAGCCATTCTCGTCAGCGAGCGCAGTTCGCATGTCGTCGCGGTCGGTGAGCATAATCCTCAGCGGTTGATAGTCAATCTCCAGACCGAGGGTCTCGCGGCTGTAGTCCGTGGGCGCGTCGCTGTTCAGGTTTTCGTCGGCCTGCTCGGCGTTGACTTCCAGGGCGTCGAGTATCGGATCGGTTGCTTCGGCAGGTGGATTTGGATCGACGCCGATGATCAAATGACCGCCGTTCGCGACCCAGTCGAGCAGCCGTCGGTTGCCGCTTTCGCCCAGCGCGGCGCGCGGCGCATCGATGATCAGTACCGCATCCGCCGGTAGATCCAGTCGGGATACAGACAGCTCGGGCCCGGTGTTCGTGTCCAGGCCCATGAGACGTAGAAATTGTTCAGCGGCCAGTAGCGGGTTGCGCCGCGCGGCTTCTTCCATGTCCACGTGGCGGCGCTGTTCCACCTGCTCGAAGTTTTGCCGAAACCAGAAGGTCAGCAACCCGATGGCGGCAACGCTGGCGAGGGTCAGAATCAGGCGGCGGTGATTCATGACGGTTTTTCGCCATACAGTTGCGACCATTGGCGACACAGCATCTCGATGATTCGGGTCTCCGGCAGTCGGTGGCCATAGGCCAGCAGCTGCCAGAGCGTGGTCAGATCCCGGAAATGGCGATTGAGGTCGGGTGTCTCCAGGCGTTCTACGGCATCGATGCAATCCTGCTCGGTACAGCTTGCATTCACTTTCAGTTGTTTGTGTGTCACCAGCGCGGCCAGGGTGCCGCGATAGAGCGTGCTCATGGCCTCCCTGTGGTGGCCCTGGTTCCATAGAGACTGGACCGCGCGGGGAATATCGGCTGGCAGGGATTCGGGCGTGACATCCACGCCGGCGACAACGCTTGGCGCCTCGGGCGCGGAGGCGGTGCCTCGCCAGCGGATCAGGTGCAGCCAGCGGTCGCGTCGCCATGCGAGCCACGCCAGCGCCGCGATGACCAGCAGCCACAATAGCGTGCGCATTACCTTGGCGAATGCGCCGCCAATCTGCATCGTGTTGAACAGCCAGCCGAGGAAACTCGTGGGATCGAGATTTTTTGCTTCATCCTCTTCCTTAGACCCGCCGACGTAATGCCACTGAAGAAAGCTTTCCTCGTGGCCGAATACCGGTTGCGCGAGCACCTTGGCGATGATCTCCGGCGCGGCGCTTTCATTGAGAGGCTGGCTGGTTGATGCATCGGCGGCCTGGGCATCGGGTAGCCAAGTCACTGGTGCGGCGAACAGCGCGAAACCTATGCAGGCCACGCTGGCGGCGCTGCGAATGCGTTGCGCCATGCGACGCAGGCCGATCTCCAGATCCCAGCCTTCCAGCATGGCTCGGCGGTTCAGGTAGAGAGAGAAGCCGGCGCCGACGTAAAAGGGTTCGAGGAACAGGGTCACCAGGACATAGGCGCCGGCGAACAGCCATGGCGTGGCCTTGTTCCAATAAGCCGCGCCACCGAGGTCGACGGACAGTTTGCCGAGCATCCCGTCCGGCAGCAACAGTGGGCCGAGCGCCAGCAGCCCGACCAACAGGACCAGTTGAATCATGAGGAAGGCGGCGGTCAGCGCCACTGCAGTGCCCCGCACATGACGTTGCAGAGTGCCGATGCGACGCGTGCGACGGCTGGGTCGAAGCGCCTCCAACTGGATCACCGGTAGATTGAAGGAACGAGTGAAATCGATGCGGTTCAGCGGATTCAGCGACATCGCACGCAACAGCGATGGCAGGCTGGCCAGGGTTTCGCGCCAGCCGGGCGCATCGCCGAACAAGGCATTGCTGAGGACATGCACTACGATACGGTCATAGATCGGCAGGGCGAGCCAGAACAGCAGCAAGGCGATCAGCGGATACCCGGGCAGCGCGGCGGCGAGAAATGCCGCGCTGGCGAGTATGATGATGGCCCACGGCGGATAGATGTCGCGCGCGTGCGCCTGAACCATGTGCAGGCCGAGATCAATGGCCTCGCGTTCGGAGCGGGGCCGAATCGCGACGGATATGCGGTCAAGATCCATGGCGCTTGCCCACCAGTGAGAAATACGCCAGCATCACGGCCCACAAGACCGCGCCGACGGCGTACTTGATATGCGCGGGCACATCGCCGCGTGACGACCAAAAAGCTTCGACGAAGGCCGCAAGCAGGAACATCGCCGCCGCGCCGCCGATCAGCGGCGCGGTTTCCAGGGCGGCTTGGCGTAGCGCGTCGAGACGCTTGCGGCGTCCCGGCGCGAGCAGTGAGAAGCCGAGCTTGAGGCCGCCGGCGGCGCTGATGACGATCGCGGTGAGCTCGAAGGCGCTGTGTCCCGCGACGAAGGGCCAGAAGGTACTGCTGTAGCCGATTTGGGTGATATGCCCGGCGGCGGCGCCGATATACAGGCTGTTGAACAGCAGGATGAGCAGCGTGCCGATGCCGAACAGCAGGCCGCTGGCGTAGTTGCGGAAGCCGATGCTGGTGTTGTTGTAGATATAGAAACCGAACATGCCGAGATCGGTTTCCGCGTCGCGCGCCGCGCCGATGCGCGAGTGCTCTGGCTGGTACATCTCCTCCAGCGAACTGATCGTCGTATTGTCCATTATCGCGTAGATCAAATCCGGATCAGCCTGTAGCCATAGGATCATCAATAGCAGCGGTAGGTAGAAGATCGATGTCGCGGCGAGAATCCAGCGCCAATGCTTGCGCACCGCGGCGGGGAAGGTTTCGCTGAAGAAGGTCAGCGGACTGAGCCGCTGGCTGGCGCGTTGCTGGTAGAGGCGTTGGTGAGCGCGCATCGCCAAGTCGTCGAGGCGTTCGATCAACGCCAAGCTGTAGAAACGTTCGTTCGCCAGGGCAAGATGCTGGCACAAGGAGCGATATAACTGCGGCAGGCGTCTCAGTGCGTCGCCAGACGTTTCGCCGTCGAGAATTTTTTCGAGCGTGTCCCAGATCGGTGTGTTGATATGCTCGAATTGCTTTTGTTTCATGATGAACCGGTGACCCAATTGGCGATGCCGAGGAGATCTTTCTTGTTCGCGGTTGGGCGTAGCAGAATGGGCGCGGCCAGGGCGGCGAGTTCGTTGGCGCGCGCCGGGTGAAAGCGATCGGCGCGTTCAGCGTAGTTGATGATGATCTGCTGTTCCGCGGCAGTCAGCGGTACTGGTGGCGGCATCGATGTCGCCGCCGGGATGTGGTGGGTGTGTTCCGGGCTGTCGCTGTGTACCACCAGCGAGCCAGCGGTGATGTCGCCGAGCCGCCGGAAGTCACGGGTCAACAACATCGATACCAGCCCCAGGCCATACAGGAACGGTAGGAAATCGACCGTGCGCATCAGGTTTCTTAGCAATGACGAGGTCCAGCCAATCGGCGTGCCGTCATCGTGCAACGCGCGTAATTGGTAATACTGCTTTCCCGGCGTCTGGCCGTTGTGTAATACCTCGAATAGCACCGGGTAGAACCACAGGATGATGAAGGCGATGATCGCGAGCGGTCCGGCGGATGCCTTGCCGAGCAGATAACCCATCGGTATCGCGATGATTGTGAAGATGATGCCGCGTATCAGCAGGTCGATCAGCCAGGCATACATGCGTGGCAGTGGTCCAGCCGGGCGTAGCCGCAGGGCGATGCCCTCGGGGGTTTGGATTTCACGTATCGTATCCAGCATGGGCGGTTAACCGGTTTCCCGCATGCGTTTGCAGTCGACGCGCACCGGTTTGTAGCGTTTCAGGTTCAGCGCGGTCAACGCGCCACCCCACAGGCAGCCGCTGTCCAGCGCCCAGATGTTGTTCTCGTTATGGTATCCGAGCGTCGACCAATGGCCAAATAGGATGCGCTCGCCGGCGCTGGCGCGCTTTGGCACGCGAAACCAGGGCAGACAATCCGCTGCTTGGCTGCCGATCGGGCCTTTCTCCTTCAGGCACAGCTTGCCGTTCGGTTTGCAGTAGCGCAGACGGGTGAAGCAATTCGTGATGAAGCGTAGCCGCTCCATGCCTTGCAGTGTGTCGTTCCAGCGATCCGGCTTGTTGCCGTACATCTCGGCGAAGAAGTCGGAGGGGTCTTTCTCGCGCAGCCGGAGCTCGACCTCGCGCGCCCGTCGTCGGGCCGTCGGGATGTCCCATTCCGGTGGCAGGCCGGCGTGGATCATATGCGCGCCCAGGTGGTCGTCCGAATGCATCAGTGGACGGCGGCGTAACCAGTTGATCAATTCGGTGGCATCGGGCGCCGCCAGCACCGCGTCCAGGGAATGATCCTCGCGGTGCTTGCCGTTGCCGTAGGCGTTCGCCAGCAGGTGTAGGTCATGGTTGCCGAGCACGCTGATGGCGGAGCGCCCCAATGATTTGACGAAGCGCAGCACTTCGAGTGATTTGGGACCGCGATTGACCAGGTCGCCGCATAGCCAGATGCAGTCCTCCGCTGGGTCGTATTCGAGTTTATCGAGCAGTTTGCGCAGCTCGTCGTAACAACCTTGAACGTCGCCGATTGCGTAACATGTCATGAAGATATCGGGTTTCCGTGGGTGGCCTGGGGCATGGCCGGTCTTTCTGTACGTTTGTCATATCGATCGCCGTTTCCGGGCGATATCCGGATATTACCAGAAAGTCAGCTGTTTTCCGGTTGCCGTTTATCGCAGTTGAGTTTTTGCGTGAAAGCACGCATTCGGCGGCCTGTGATTCGTTTGCGGGCATGCTGGCCCCCGGCGTAACCCACGGGAAATGGGGAATGCCGGGGGCATTTCCAGTGCCCTGCCTCGGACATCCCACGGCTTAACAGGTCATTGAAAAATGGCATTTTTCAATGACCTGTGTGCGGTACAGGGATGTACCGCCATTTTCGATGTCTGCAAGTCATTGATAATGAAGAAGCCGGGAAATCGCATTTTCCGGTTCCGTCGTTGAAAAAGTCTATGGAAGGACTTTTTCAACATCCTGCTAAACGCAGGAAAACTTTCCCGCCATTTTGCTTCTGACATGCTGTGAGGAGGCCCTGGGGCCGCCTCCACAACGAGCAACCCCGGCCAGGGGCGAAAGGAGTGCGCGGCTTTTGGCTGGCCGTGGCTATATGAGTTCACACAGCCGGTCGATCTCGTCGTCGCGCAGACCTGGAAATATCGGCAGTGACAGGGTCTCGTGGCACAGTTGTTCCACTATTGGCAGACTGCCGGGGCGGTAACCCAACGCGGCATGTACCGCTTGCAGGTGCAAGCCTTGCGGATAGCATTGGCTGTTGCCGATCTGGTGGCTGTTCAGCATCTCGCGTAATGCGTCGCGGCGTGGGTGGCGGATGGTATACAGGTTGAAGGCGTGTTGGCCGTTCGCCGGCAATGACGGGCAAACACAGTCAGTCGTCGAAAGTCGTTTGGTATAACGGTTGGCGATGTGCTGGCGGCTTGCGATGGCTGCATCGAGGTCGCGCAGCTTGATGCGCAACAGCGCTGCTTGTATGGCATCGAGTCGGCTGTTGTAGCCGACCTCTGCGTGGATGAACGGCGCCGTGGCGCCGTGGTTTCGTAATCGCAGCAGCCGTTCGTGGGTCGTGTCGTTGCTGGTGGCGATCAGTCCGCCGTCACCATAGCAGCCGAGTACCTTGGTCGGGTAGAAGCTGAAGCAGCCGCAATCACCCAAGCTGCCGACTTTGCACCCTGCGTGTTCCGCGCCGAATGCCTGCGCGGCGTCCTCGATAACTTTCAGGCCATGATGCTCAGCCAGCGCGGTGATCGCGTCCATGTCGGCGGGATGGCCGAAGATATGTACCGGCAGGATCGCGCGGGTCGCCGGTGTCATGGCGGCTTCGATGCATTCTGGATCGAGGTTGAAACTGTCCTCGCGGATGTCGATGAATACCGGCGTCGCGCCGACCAGGCTGATTGCCTCGGCGGTGGCGTAGAAGGTGAAGGGCGTGGTGATGACCTCGTCGCCGGGTCCGATGTCCAATGCGCGCAGTGACAATACCAGTGCTTCGGTGCCGTTTGCCACGGCGATCGCGTGGCGCGCGCCGAGGTAGTCGGCGGCTTCCTGTTCAAAGGCGCTTACTTCCGGGCCGAGAATGAAGGCGCCGCTGGCGCCGGCAGCGTCGATATGCGCGAGCCATTCATCGCGTAGCTCGGTGTATTCCTGTTGTAGACGCAGGTAGGGGATGGGCTTGCTGGCTGAATTCATGCGCTGATCTTTCCTTTGACTTGCAGGGCGACATCGAGCGCGGCGAGGCCGTCCTCGCCGCTGACCAGTGGGCGTGAGCCGCTTCGGCAACAGTTCATGAAGGCGGCGATTTCCGCGTCTAGAGGCTTGACTGGCTTGATTGCGACGCGCTCGGTGACGATCTCTGGCCATTTCTGATCATCGCGCGGCTCCGGCCAGGCCAAGTCCAGGGTCTGCTCGATGAAATCCAGTGATTGATAACGCTTGGGTTCGAAGACCCGGATGCGCCGCAGGCGGGTCTCCGAGACGCGGCTGGCGATGACATTTGCTACCGCGCCGTTGGCGAACTCCAGCCGGGCATTGGCGATGTCGATGTGTTCGGTCAACACCGGCGTGCCGGCGGCCGAGATATGCACGATCTCGGATTCCACCAGCGACAGGATGATATCGATGTCGTGGATCATCAGATCGGAAACCACATCGACATCGGTAGCGCGATCGACGAAGCCGCCCATGCGGTGCGCCTCGATGAAGCGTGGTTGCTGGATGCGTTGCGCCAGCGCCATGATGCCGGCGTTGAAACGTTCCAGATGGCCGATCTGGAGTATCACGCCGGCCCGTCTGGCCGCTGAGACGATGGCTTCCGCGTTCTCGCGACTGTCCGCGATCGGCTTTTCCAATAGCATATGGATACCTGCCTGGAGAAACGGCAGGCTGACCTCGCGGTGCAGGCTGGTCGGCACCACGATGCTGACTGCGTCCAGGCCGGCGTCGATCAACGTGGCGGCATCGGAAAAGGCGTGGCAGCCGGCTTCCTCGGCGACCTTCTCGGCGGCTTCGGTATGGGTGTCGACGACACCGACCAACTCAGCGCCCGCCAAGCGCGACCAGATCAAGGCATGGAATCTGCCGAGATAGCCGACGCCGACGACGCCGACCCTGAGGCCTTTTGACATGTGTTGATCCCGTGAAATAAAGCGCCCACTGTACCATATCGGCAAGCGCTTGCCGCTGTCTGCGGGCGGGAGAAAACCTGGGATGCCATAATGTGAAAGTTGCCTGTTCTCGACTGCCCGCGATTTGTCCGCAGGAACGCCGTGAATGCTTCCGACAGGCTCCAAGCAGGATGTTGAAAAAGTCCTTCCATGGACTTTTTCAACGACGGAAGCGGAAAATGCGATTTCCCGGTTCCTTCATTTTCAATGACTTGCCGTCATCGAAAATGGCGGTACATCCCTGTACCGCACACAGGCCATTAACATGAAACCAATGGGCTCTGTTGCGCCTGTCTCGAGTATCCGGTGGCCGAACCGCAGTCAACTTTCATGATGGTCAGATGGCTAATCCGTGGGTTCAGCGGTTTTTTCGGCGTCTTGGTCCGTTGTGGCCTCTGCATCGTTTCCCGCTTCCTTCGGTTTCTCTTCCTCCGCGCCGGCCTGCTTCAGCCGTTCCGTCACCTCGGCCGCGTGGACGCCGGTCGTTGCGCGCGCCAACGCGGTCAAGCCCATATTGTTCTTCAGGTTCACGTTGGCGCCGGCTTCGATCAACAGGCGGATGATCGTGATCCGTCCGCCGGCGGCAGCGTCCATCAGCGGGGTATTGCCAAGGTTGTCGGTCTGATTCGGGTTGGCGCCGGCGCCGAGCAATGCGCGTGCGCATCGGGTATTACCGAAATAGGTCGCAAGCGATAGCGCGGGCTTGCCGGCGGGGTTCTTCGCGTTGACATCCGCGCCGTCCGCGATCAGATCTCTCAATTGTTGGTAGCGGCCGAGGGATGCCGCTGCGAGCAGCGAGTCGCCGTTGCCAGCCTGGCTGACAGAAAGGTAGAGCAATGACAGAAATAAGGTAGCAATACGCGGGGTCATGATGGCAGGTCGGAGGTGGTAGTCTGAGTTATAATCGGCGGTCAACAACAAATTTTCAGTGATATCTTTCGCGGCGATCACCGTTCGGCGGGCGGTCGGCGAAAGTTTCACCTCATGTCGGGTAGTGAACAGCATGACAGAAGTGCCAGAAAAACAGATCGTTGTCAGTGTCGAGACGCAATTTATCGAAGACCAGTCCGACCCAATCGATGATCGCTATGTATTCTCCTACACCATTACGATACGCAATTCCGGATGCAAGCCGGCCCGGTTGTTGACGCGCCACTGGATCATCACCGACGCGAACGGCAAGGTGCAGGAGGTGAAGGGCAAGGGCGTGGTTGGCGAGCAGCCGAATCTGCAACCAGGAGAGGCATTCCGCTATACCAGCGGCACGATGCTGGAAACGCCGGTCGGCAGCATGCACGGAAGTTACGGCATGGTGTCCAGTGACGGTGAACTGTTCGATGCGCGTATCGAACAGTTTATTCTGTCGATGCCAAGAACCCTGCACTGATCGCAGCCTTACCGTAGACGAGAAAAAGCCAGTTGAAGGGCTGCTTCAACTGGCTTTTTTGTTGGCTGGGGAACAAGGATTCGAACCTTGGTTGGCGGAGTCAGAGTCCGCAGTCCTGCCGCTAGACGATTCCCCAATATTTGGTCCGATTCCCGCTTGGTAGGGCAAGCGGGATGATGCGATCAACGTTTCGAGTACTGAGGACGCTTGCGCGCTTTGTGCAGACCGACCTTCTTGCGCTCCACCATGCGCGCGTCGCGAGTCAGGAAACCTGCCTTGCGCAGCGTGCCGCGCAGGCTCTCATCGTAGTCGGTCAGCGCGCGGGCGATACCGTGACGCAGGGCACCGGCCTGGCCGGTGATTCCGCCACCACGTACGGTGGCCTTGATGTCGACCTTGTCCGTCATCTCGGTGACTTCCAGCGCCTGGCGGACGACCATGCGAGCGGTTTCGCGACCGAAAAAGGTTTCCAGGCTGCGGTTGTTGACGGTGATCTGGCCGCTGCCGGCCGTCAGGAATACGCGCGCGGCCGAGGTCTTGCGGCGGCCGGTACAGTTGATCGAGGTATCTGCCATAGTCTTGGTACTCTAATGAATCAATGCCGAAACAGTCGGCTTCAGACTTCCAGCGCCTTCGGCTGCTGGGCGGAATGTTCATGCTCGGGGCCGGCGTAGACGCGCAGCTTCTTGAACATGGCGTGACCCAGCGGGCCTTTCGGCATCATGCCGCGCACGGCGTTTTCGATAACGCGCTCAGGCGCCTTCTCCAACAACTTCTCCATGCTGATGGATTTCAGGTTACCGATATAGCCGGTGTGATGGTGGTACATCTTGTCTTTCATTTTGTTGCCGGTCGCGTGGATCTTCTCGGCGTTGACCACCACGATGTAGTCACCGGTATCCACGTGCGGGGTATATTCTGGCTTGTGCTTGCCACGCAGGCGACGGGCGATCTCGGTTGCCAGTCGTCCAAGGGTTTTGCCGTCGGCATCGACCACGAACCATTCGCGGCGTACATCGGCGGGCTTTGTGCTGACCGTCGTCATCTGAGACTCCACACGGAGGTTGCTAAACCAATTCAGTAAAAAGGGCGCAAATTGTACGCCAGAAAGAACAAACCCGCAAGCCCTCGGCGCCAAGGCACAGGGGGCTCGCGGGTGGCGGGAGTATAGCCTTATCAGTCGAACACCGCCAGTCCGCTGGGTACGCGGCTTGGTACGGTGCCGCTCAGGTCGATGCAGCGCTGATCGGTCAGCGCGTGCAGGAAGGTGACGATCTGAGAGACTTCCTTGTCGCTCAGCGATACCGGCGTGATCTCGATCGCGTCTTCGATGCCCTTGCGGCGGGTCGCGTCGCCATGGACAACCAGATCCTGGGCGTCGAGGTCCGCGCGCGATGGTAGTTTCAGTTGGCTCGGATCATAGTTGTTCAGGGACGCGATGGCATCCAGGTGGTGACGGACCATGCCCTCCAGACTGCTGAATGCGCCGTCGTGTCCCCAGGGACCGGTCTGCGCGACTTGACGCAGGGAGGGTGTGCGGAATTTGAAACGGTCGGCGCTGTTGCCCGTGACCCGTTCGCGGCCGAAGTCGTCGTGGCCATCACCATGACCAGCCTGGTTGTCACCCTTGCCGGGACCCACCTGTGGCACGCCGATGGCATGGAACTGTTGGTCGGTCAGGAATTTGCCACTGTGGCAGCTTGCGCAGCCGGCCTTGGTATAGAACAGGAT
>Ga0256841_1002067_pt1 | contig 16405 bp, 14 predicted proteins | sample 356308metaG_FD_185971 | JGI IMG/M metagenome (GOLD analysis project Ga0256841, IMG submission 185971) | Hydrothermal vent microbial communities from Mid Atlantic Ridge, Atlantic Ocean - 356-308 | ecosystem: Environmental > Aquatic > Marine > Hydrothermal vents | place: Atlantic Ocean: Mid... | reverse complement strand
AGAAGAAAATTATTTTTTTAAATTATCTAAATACGCACCTCAGGTAGCTGAGTTAATAAATCAAAATAAAATAAAAATATTTCCTGAAAATAAAAGAAAAGAACTACTTTCTAGACTAGATCAGGGTGTGGAAGATATTAGCATTTCTAGACCTAAAGAAAAAATAAGTTGGGGTATTGAATTTCCTAATGATCCTAATCAAGTTATTTATGTGTGGGTGGAGGCTTTATTAAATTATATCTCCTCGCTTTCTATAAACAAAAAAGAATATTTTTGGAGAGGACATACAGTACACTTATTAGGAAAGGACATAAGTTGGTTTCATAATGTTATTTGGCCTAGCTTACTATTATCTGCCAAAAAGAATTTATTTAAAGAATCTTTTGTACACGGTTTTTTAAATGTTGGTGGTCAAAAAATGAGCAAAAGTTTAGGTAACGTAATTACTCCCGATCATTTATTAAAGAGGTATGGATTAGATGGTTCTAGATATTTGATTTTATCAAGTTTACCTTATCAAAACGATTCTGATGTAACTATGGATTATTTTGACAATAAATATATGTCCATTCTTTCTAATGGCTTGGGGAACTTAGTTTCTAGGGTAACTAAATTATGTGAGATTACTAAAAAAACCTATAATTTAAACTTAACTAGTTCTTTGCAAAATCGATTAGATTTACAAAAAATTGATTCTTTAGTTAAAGAATATCGTTTACAAGATGTATGTTTTTTATTTGAAGATCAAATATCTTTTTTAGACAAAGAATTACAAAAAGCAAAACCTTGGGAAAATTTAGACGATTCTTACGATTTTTTACAAGATATTCTTTTGCATCTTTTATTTTTAATAAATACTTTTAATTTTATTTTTCCTAAAACATATGAACGTATTCTCTTGCATTTTAATCTTTTAAGTAAACAGAAAACAAAAAATTATGTTGGGCATTTAACAAATCTTTTTCCACGTTTAAGTTAATGTTATTATTTATGGGTTTTTATATAGATACTCATTTTCATTTATTTTTAGATGATTTTAATTTAAAATTTACACCAGAGGAAATTATAAAAGATTCCTTAAATAAAAATGTTCTTAAACTATGGTTGGCATCTACTAACAAGAGAGATATACTTAAAAATTTGAATTTTTGTACAAAATATCCTGATAATCTCAAAGCTTGGGTTGGATTCCACCCTGAAAATGTTTTGGAATACGACATTAAATTCTTAAAGAATATTTTAAAAAATTCCAAATATGCTGATTTAATTATTGGTTTGGGAGAAATAGGTATAGATTTAGATGATTTTGTATTAGAGTTGTTCAAAAAAAATGGGTTATCAAATAAGAATCTTTTATTGTCTCAACAAAAAAAGGCTTTTTATGAACAAATAGAATTAGCTTTAGACTTTAATTTACCTTTTGCAGTACATTCGCGTAAGGCTTTTAAACCTACCTTTGATGTTTTAAAGAGTTTTACAAACGCACATTTTGTGTGGCACTGTTATAATTTAAACAAAGATCGTACTATTAAACTTTTAAATACTTTTAAAAACATATACTTTGGGTTTAATTCTATAATTACATATAAATCGGGGGAGTATGTACTGGATTCTTTGAAATATATACCTTTAAACCGTATCTTAGTAGAAACAGACGCTCCTTTTTTAAGTCCCCGACCTTTTGTTTACAAGCATAACACTCCTATAGGGGTTATTCCTGTATATACTAAAATTGCTAAAATATTTAATATTTCTACGGAATCTTTGCAAGAAATTGTTTATAAAAATGCATTAAGTTTATCTAAATTACAATAATGAGTGAAAAATCTGTACAAAGACTTTTATCTTTTATACCCGGTTTTTTAACCTGGTTTATGTTATTATCCCCCATAATTGTAGGTTATTTTTTTCCAGGAATAGTTGTATTTATTTTAACCTTTTTAACCATTTATTGGGTTTATAGGTCTATAAATGGTGTTTTAGGTTTATTATATGGGTACTTTCGATATAAAAAAGAGTCTAAGATTGATTGGTGGAAAAAAGTACAAGATTTAGATTTTGAAAAATTACCTAACAAATCTGATTTACCTAAATCCTTAAAAGATTTAAAACATTTTATAATAATACCTATTTATGCCGAGCCTTATAAAGTTTTAGAAGAGAGTTTTAAATCAATAAATGAATCAAGTGTACCAAAATCTTCCATATTAATAGTATATGCTATTGAGGAAAAATTTAAAGACAGGGTTATAAATGATATTAAGTTAATACAAAAAAATATAGATCCTAAAAAACAAATAAAGATACTTTACTACGTTCATCCTCAAAATATAGAGGGAGAGGTTCAAGGTGTGGCTGGTCCCAACAGAGATTGGGCTGCTAGGCACGCTATACAGGATTTAAACTCCCAAGGGGAAGATTTCAATAATTATATTTTTCATACCTTTGATTCAGACGCTAGGTTACATAAGCATTATCTTTCTCGTATAACGTATGAATATTTAACCACAAAAAGACGCAAAAATTATTTTTACGAAACAGCTGTACATATCTTTGATAATAATACTTATGATGTCCCTGTAATTAATAGAGTTGCTGCTGATGCTATAACTATAGCTTTATTGGCTACTTGGTCTACTTTAAACTGGCCTACTACTACTGTTCAAATGGATACGTTCTCCTGTTATAGTTGTGCTCTAACTACCGCAATAAAAGCAGATTTTTGGGATCCAAGTTTAGGAATAGATGATACTATTTTTTATTGGAGAGCCTTTAAAGCTTTAGATGGTGATTTTGAAGGAAAACCTTTTTTTATACCCATACATTTAGATGCCACACAAGGAAGCGGATATTTGAATTCTCATGTTAGCCTATATAAGCAACAACTTAGGTGGGGTTGGGGGATAATTGCTTTTCCTCTTTCTATTGTTTTACTAAAAAAAGCCCAAAGGGCCACCCTTTTTGATAAAATTTATCATATATGGAACACTATAGAACATTTTGTATTGCTTAGGACCTTAGCTTTTTTACATACTTTTGGTTTTGTATTACTTACATTTATTAATGAAAATATAAAACAGGCTAATTATGCATATGCTGTGCCTAAGCTTAATAGTATTTTATTAACTATAACTATGCTTGGTACAATACCTGTTTTTTATATTAGATTAAAAATAAAAAAACCCATGCCTAAAACATGGTCCTTGTTTAAAAAGATATTAATTGTTTTAATAGAGATACCAGCTCTTTATATAAACTTATTAACTTTTTCTTTTGTACCATGGTTAGAGGCCGAAACAAAAATGATGTTAGGAAAACGTTATAAATCCCTTTATTATACTTCTAAGTTTAGATAAATATGTTTTTTTTAAAAAATTTTTTTAAAAAATATACTTTAAATAGTTTTTCCATCAAAAAAAATGAAGAAGGAGGAGACCCTGTTTTAATAAAAACTTTTAGTGACAAGATATTAGGTGCTTCTAGCATTATATTTATGCTTGGTTTTATATATTTGCTTTTTTATTTTAAATACTTGCCCGAACAAATACCTTTATGGTTTTCTTTACCTTGGGGGATAAATCTTTTATCTGTAAAAAAATATATTTTTATAATTCCATTTTTAAATCTTTTAATATTATGTTTTGCCTATTATTTATATTACTTTTACCAAAAATTCAATGTAAAGGAGATTGCATATTTTATATCTTTCATTACTTTATTTAGTAGTTTACTTTTAAATTTTTCTTTAACTCAGGTAATTAATAATTCAAGATTAGCCTATTTTTCTTTAGGCTCTTGGTTTAACACGTTTTTTATTCCCTCCTTATTGGCCTTTTTAATAACTTTTATTTCTTCTAAGATAGTTATTAATTATGCTAAAAATTTAAAGATAATAGAATATCCTAGTTTACGTAAGGAGCCTGGTAAGGTTTTGCAAAAGCCCACTCCTAGAGGGGGTGCTATTGCTTTTTGGATTGGTTTTGCGATAACCAGTTTATTATTTGTTGGTTATTCACAAAGAGTATTAGGTTTAGTACTTGGTACTTTTATTACTACTTTAACAGGTTATCTGGACGACCGCCTAAAATTAGGCTATCTATCGCGTCTGATTTTTTTTATGCCTTTAGCTATTTTAATTGTGGTTTTGTCAGGATTTATTATGCTTTATATACCTAATCCTTTTGGTAATCCTATAAAGTTGGATTTTTTGCGATATACTTTTTCGCTTTATGGTACTCATTCTATTGTTATTTGGGGGGCTTTATTTGCCTTTATATGGATTTTTTGGCTTTCAAATATGCTTTCGTGGAATAATGGGATTGATGGACAGTTTGTAGCTATTAGTTCTGTGGTTGCTTTGGTTATTGGATTATTGTCCCTTAGGTTTGATTCTTTATCTTATGAACAATTATTAAGCGCAAAAATAGCTTTTATAACTTTTGGAGCTGTGATGGGTTTATTTTTTGATACCTTTCCTCCCCAAAAAATAATTTGGGGGTTTGGAGCTACTTCCTTAGGTCTTATTTTAGGAGGACTTTCTTTGCTTTCTGGTACCCGAGTAGCTACAGCCTCTTTAGTTTTAATTTTACCCTCTTTAGATACTTTATACGTAATTTTTGCGCGTATTAAAAACAAAAAATCTCCTTTTAAAGGTGATAGGAACCACTTTCACCATAAACTTTTAGATTTAGGTTGGTCTAAAAGAAAGATAGCTTTATTTTATTGGTTAGTTAGCATTACATTTGGTTTAATTTCTTTGGTTACTTCTGGAAAGACAAAAGCTTTATTTTTATTTACTTTTTCTGGTCTTGTTTTATTTTTTATAATATTTGTCCGAAATACGGTATCAACTTATCTAAAAAAGACCAAAAAAGTAGCAGTATAAAAGCTATTTGGATTGTATATCCCCATTTCCCGGGTACATGCGTTTGTATAAGTTTTTGGAATAATGTAATTTCTTTGCATAGTTTGCAGTTTTTTTTTAAAATAACATAAGGAATCATTAAAAAATCTGGTAAATTTGCAATTAATCCAGATGCTACCATAAGATAAAACTGATAAATATCTTTTGCTATCGCCTTAGAAAATAATAACAAAAGAGCTGTTCCAATTATTATTTCAAAAAGCATAATTAATTTCATAATTTTATTTGATTTTCTAGGGCTTGGGTTGCTGTGTGGGGCTACATCAAAAAGAAAATGGCTAACAAAGGATAAGGGTAGGGCTACAAATGGATTAGGAAATACATAAGCAATGCTAGCTCCTATGATAGAATGAGGTGTATATAACATAAGTGTTGTTTTTTATAAGTTGATAAATATACTATAATATGATTGTGAGTTTGTTAAGGATTAATAATTTTAAAAAAACCACTCTTTACCAACTTATAAGAGAGGTACGCCCAAGACAATGGTTAAAAAACGGTTTTGTATTTATTCCACTAGTTTTTAGTAAAAAATTTTTTGAACTTTCCTCTTTAATCCCTGTTTTAGAATCTTTTTTAGCTTTTTCTTTTGTAGCATCTTTTGTTTATATAATAAACGACTTAAAAGATTTAGATAAGGATAAATTGCACCCCATTAAAAAAAATAGGCCTTTAGCAAGTGGTTCTTTAAGTGTGGCATTTGGCTTAAAATCTGCCATAGTATTTTTATCTCTAGCTTTATTTATTTCTGCTTTAGTAGAATATTACCTTTTTTATTTAATAATTTTTTATGTTTTATTACAGCTTGCGTATACCTTTATTTTAAAAAAATATATTATAATAGATGCCTTAACTGTTTCTTTTGGATTTATTGTTAGATTATTTGCAGGAGGTGTTGCTGCGGAAGTTTCTATATCTAGCTGGTTGATATTATTTGTAATTGGCCTTTCTTTATTACTAGCTTTTGGAAAAAGGCGGGGAGAGCGTACTGTTCTTTCTGAAAAAAATATAGATTTATCTACAAGAGAAACACTTAAGAGTTATCCTGATTATTTATTAAATTCTATGATTTCTATGTCTGCTGCGTATACTATAATTACTTACTCCATATTCACTTTTCAAACATCTCCAAATAACAAAACTCCTTTACTAATAAAAAATCTTTTACCAAGTACACTTCCCTCACCTAAGTGGATGATGTTTTCTATACCTGTAATGATTTATATAGTTGCCCGCTATCTTTATGTTATTTACGAAAGTAAGTACGCGGAATCCCCAGAAAGGGCTTTACTCTCGGATAAGCCTTTATTAATATCTATTGGTATTTGGGGTTTGATGATTTTTGTTTTTTATTATATTTTGGGCACTGTTAATCTTTAGAATTTTTTTTACCAAGTACAATAAAAAAAATTATTGCCGAAAAATTTATAAAGGATAGTAGAGGTATAGTTACAAAACCGAATAATTTAAAATAGGTCTCTTTGCAGGGTATTCCGCTATTACATTTAGTTATTGTTTCTTTTATTATATTTAATTGTAATAAATAATGGTATAGTGCTATTGCCATACCAAAAATAGCTAGGGGAAGTACATATCTTATGCCAGCATTTTTATCTTTATTTATAAAAGCCACTAATGATATTATAGTAATTGGATATAAAAATATTCTTTGAAAGTTACACAATTTACAAGGTATGTAACCTAAAACCTCGCTAAAATATAAGCTTGCTATAGTTCCTGTTAAAGATATTAAAAATATTAGATAGTAACAAAGTTGCTTTTTATTTTTCATTCAAATAGTCTTTCTTTTTTATAATTTAATTTAGGTATACCTTTGGGCCAACAGTGTTTTTTGTAATCACAATTAGTACAGTTTCTGTATTCTTTTGTCTTTGGAAATTTTTTGTTCTTTATATCCCTCATTGTTTTTATTATCAGTGTTTTCAATTTTTCCACATCTTCTTTTGTTATTTCATATTCTTCTTTTTTTAGTTTGTTATTACTTGTTTGCTCTACAAAATCTAACTCAAACTTTTTAGCTTTATATTTAAAGGTTCTGTCTAAATCACATAATATTTTGTAAAATATTAATTGTCTTTTTAAATCTCCCGAACTGTTTTGGGTGTTACCTTCTATTTCATTTCGGCTTTTAGGCTTTCCTGTTTTATAATCTACAATCTTAACTAATCTATTTTTTTTATCTATTAAATCTATTCTGTCTACCTTTCCTTCTAAAGGTATGTCATTTAGATAAATTTTGCCTAATCCTTTTCCAAACCATCTTTCTATATATTCTGGAGTTTTAAAATCGTTTTCATATGTAATATAATATTTGTGCAATACTTTTTTTCCTTTCTTCCTTAAATCTTCCTTTTCAGTTTCTGTTAAAGGTTCCTTTTCTAAAGCTTCTAAAAATGCTTGTTCTAATATTTTATATTTTGGTGTTTGTTCCATATATATTAATTCTCTAAAAAATCTTTCTAAAGCTTTGTGTATTGCAGTACCAAAGCTTAATTGTTTTGTTTTTGCTCTTGGCGTTCTTAGTAAGTTATTTAATTTAAATTTATAAGGGCATGTTAAATATGTATTTAATGCAGTTACAGATAGTTTAAAATCTTTAATAATGGGCTCTAAGAATTCCTCTTCTTTTTTATTAACTATTACATCTTTATTACTTGAATTATTTTCTAAATGAGCTTTTAAAGCTTTTTTTATAAAGGTTTTTGTTTCTAGTTTTTCTACTTTTATCTTTTTTAAATTTTTCTTAGGTAATTCCAAAAAAAACATTGAATATTCCCCTTCTTTTTGTCCCTGTGGCGTATAATATTTTTTTGACCATGTTAAATAAACTTGCTTTTTAGCCCGGGTTAAAGCTACATAAAAAAGCCTTCTTTCGTCTTCGTTTCTTTCTTTATTTTGTTCTTCTTTAGGTGCATATTTTAAAATATTTGGTAATTCCAGTTCATATCTCTTTCTTGCATTACCCCATTTTTTGTTAGTAAAACTATATAAAAATACATATTTAAATTCTAACCCTTTACTTTTGTGTGCTGTACTTATATTAACTGCATTGGAACTTGTCTCAAATTCGGCCTCTTTAATAGGTATATTAAATTTTTCCATTAAATCTAAGTTTTTAATAAAATCTTGCAATCTAAAGTTTTTTTGAGATTCCGTCCATTCTTGCACTTGTTTATATAGAGTATTAATTCGGTTTAGGAGCTCTAAATAATTTGGTTGTTTTAGTATATAGTTTAAGTAACCAGATTCTTCTAGTATAAGTTGGAAGGTACGATTAAATAAGTGTTCCTTATTATACTTATGCCATTTGGGAATTAGCCCATTTACTAAATCCAAATATTTTTTAGGGTATTTTAAATCTAGTTTTTTAAATTCTTTATTATTTAAAATTAAATCTACTATTTCTATTCTTTTTTTAGATGCTTCTCTTGCTATTTTTAGATTATCTAAATAATCAAACTCAAATGTTGGGTGGCTTATAAAGTTAAAAAAATTCAATGAATTTCCATGTTCTTTTATTTTGTATATAGTTTTTAAAATATCTATAAAGTTAGATACTTCTGGACTGTTTAAAATGTTTTTACCTCCTTCTAGTTTAAAAGGTACTTTCAAATATTCTAAAACGTTTATTATATCTTGAGTGTCATTATTATATCTAACTAATACTGCTACCTCTTTTGGATTTACCCCTTTTTTAATTAAATTTTTTATTTTTGTACCAATATAGAAGGACTCGGTAATATTATTGCTAAATTCCCCATATTTTATTTTTTTATTCTGTAATTCTTTATTTTTTGCTATTAGTTTTTTATTTATAACTTTAATATGTTTTTCTAAAGTTATATTGTTATTTCTAATCATTCTTCTGGAGGAGTCTAGTATAATTTGGGTAGAGCGATAATTATTTTTTAATGTAATTAATTTCGTATTTGGAAAGTCCTCTTTAAAATTTAATATGTTTTCTAAAGATGCTCCTTGAAATCTGTATATAGATTGTTCGTCATCTCCCACTACAAAAATATCTGCATTTGGCCCCCAATAGTTAGTGAGATTTTTTACAAGTAAATATTGGGCCGAGTTTGTATCTTGAAACTCATCTACTAAAATATACTGAAATTTCTCTTGATATTTTTGTGCAAAATCTTTATTATTTTTTAATTTTTCATTAACAACGTTTATTATATCTTCAAAATCATAAAATTTTTCCTTTTGTAGTTCTTTTTGATACTCTTTATATATTAAATTTAATTCCAGTTGTTTTTTGAGATTTTTTAGTAGGGTTCTTTCTTTATATTTTAAATCTTCTTTTTTTTCTAGCATTTCTATTTCTTTTTTTAGATTAGTTGATATTCTATCGTATTTTTTTAAAGTTATACCCTCTCTTTTTAAAGTTTTAATGGCCTGAATAACTAAATTTACGTACCATAAGGGATCCCCAAAAGGTCGTAACTCTGTTATTTCTTTAGATAATCTTTCTAAAATATTTTGTATAATTTGTGTTTGCCTTAGTTCTCCTATAGGTTTGGCTTCGTGATTTAACATAAATATGTCGGGATTTTCGTTTATTAAGCTTAATGAAAATGAGTGAAATGTATTTATGTTTATATAAAATGCGTCAGGGCCTATTATTTTGTTTAATCTTTCTCTCATTGCTTTAACTCCGCTTTCTGTAAAAGTTAAAGCTAATATATTTTCGGGGTTTGTGTCTGTTTTAAGTAGTATGTTAGCTATGCGCAACGCCAATATTTGGGTTTTTCCTGTTCCAGGTCCTGCAATTACCATTACTGGTCCTTGCAAAGTGTTTACAGCTTCTTTTTGGGCCTTATTTAATCTTTTATATTCCTTTAAAAAAATATTTTTATATTGTTGCATAAGTTATTAAATATATTTGAGTATTAATTATAATATAGATTTTCCCACCTTTATTGTTTTAAAGCTCTTTTTGTTTTAGGAGGTTCTAATTTTGTTTGTCTTTCTGATTCCTCAATTTTTTTGAAGGCTCTGTTTAAACCCGTAAACCTAGTTTCTGCAATTTGCTTATAGTTTTTGTATACACTATCAAAACTTTTTCCTAAAGTTTCAAATTCTTTAGAAAATCTCCCAAATTGTTCTTTTAGAGCTTCTATATGTTTTAAAACTTGTCTAATATTTTGCTCAAAATAATAATTTCTGTACCCTTGCATAATAGTTCTTGCAATGGCATATAGGCTAAAAGGCGATGCTATTATAATTTTTCTGTTAAATGCTTCTTCTATTAAAAGGGGAAATTCTTTATTTATATAGCTAAAAACCCTTTCGTTAGGTATAAACATTATTGCAAAATCCATAGTTCCTTCCTCTACATTTATGTAATTTCTTTTAACTATTTCTTTAAGCCTGTTTTTTACATCTCTTTCAAAACCTTCTTTTAAAGTCCTTTTTTCTTCAACAGATTTTACTTGGGTCATTTTCATTATTTTTTGATATGGAAATTTTACATCTATATTTATCTTTTTTTCTTCTGGTAATAAAATAACTACATCTGGTCTTACACCACTTTGCATACTTTCTTGTGTAACAAAGTGTATTCCCTTTTCTAATCCAGCGCTTTGTAAGATGTCTTCTAATATTTTCTCTCCCCAATCTCCACGTAATTGGTTGTTGCTTAAAATCCTAGCTAATTGTTCTGTATTAACCTTTAAATCTTGTGTTGTTTTTTGATGTTCCCTTATTTGTCTACTTACATCTGAAAAGTGTTTTAGTGTTTGTTTATTACTTTCCTCCAATTCCTTTTGTCTTCTTCTTAAATCATCTTCAATTCTTTTAACTAGTTGTTCTATTGTTTCTTTTTTATTCTTTAAATCTGTGGCAATTGTTTCTTTTTCTGAAGCTAAAGTATCTTTAGCTATTTTAGTTAATTTAGTCATTGCATCTGCAATAAGCTCGTTGTGTATGTTTCTTAATTCGTTTTCCTTGTCAATACGCTCTTTTTCCCTTTTTTTCTCCAGATCTTTTTTGAACCAAATTAAAAAACCTAGTATTATTAGAGTGGGTATAATTAAAGTTACTAAATTTATGACTAAATCCATAAAAATTCCTAAATTTATTATAAAAAGCTTTTTAATATGTATTATCTCTTTAGTAATTCTAGTATTAATTATTCAAAATACAAAGCCTTTTGAAGGTTATTACTTTGTTATTATTTTATTACTAGCTTTATTTTTGCTTTTGTCTCATCTTTTATCTTTAATTTGGTTTTTTATAAGATACAAGGGACAGGGTAGGGTTTGGTATCTAAAGTTAGATTCTTACAAAAATGCACTTATTTTATTTAATCATATAAGTTTGTTTATAGTTTTGCTGCTTTTTTTAAAATATATTAAATTTTTTTCTTTAATCAGCGTTTTTTTGTTGTTTTTAATAATTGTATTTAGTTATTATTTGTTAAAAAAGGCAAGGTTTTAAATTATGTTTTAACACATAAATTGTTTCTAGGTTATAATATATTTATGACTTCTGCCAAATTAATTATTCCTACAGCTTTAAGCTATAACAAAAAAGAATTCGTCTTTTGGGTTAAAAAGCTAGAACCATTTTTTAAGAGTATTCATTTAGATATAGTAGATTCTTCTTATGGGAGGGAATCTTGGTTTGATGAGTTTATAACTTTTGATTATCTTAAATCTTTTAATAAAATCATTATTCATTTGATGGTTTCTGACCCTTTTGATTTTTTGTTTAATAAATCAAAATATTTAAAAAAGAAAAACACCATTTATTTATTAAGATATAGTTCATTAGGTGAAAATATTAAAAATAAATTGATGCGTCTAAAATCTTTAGATTTTAACTTAGGGTTATTTTTCAATCTTACAGATAGCATGGATTTGCCTTTAGAACATTTGCAATATTTTTCGGAATTTATGTTTATGTGTGTAAAAGCTGGTAAGTCTGGTTCTAAGTATAATCCAAAAGGGTTAAAAAATTTGGATGACTTTATCAAAAAATATGACAACTTTTTATTAGATACAACCTTAAGTGTTGATGGGGGGTTTAATGAATTAACCTATCAAGAGTTCCTTTCTAGTAAGGCTTATGTTATTTATACTAATTCTTTTTTAAAAAAGAATGGACCTAAAGAAGCTTTAAACAAATTATCAATTTTGGCTAATCAATGTAGCTCTAAAAATTAACTATGAAATTAAGAACTATATCATTTTTTGGCGGGCATAATATTTCTCCCAAGTCCTCAGAGTATCAGGCGGCAAAAGAAATAGCAAAATTTTGTGCAAGGCGTGGTTTAACCATATTGAACGGAGGCGGACCTGGTATTATGCGTGCTTCTACTGAGGGGGCTCACTTAGGAGGTGGAGAGGCTATTGGTATAACCACTTACTATGGAGGTTTTGGGAGACCTAATTTTGAGGGAGTTGACCCTAAGAATAATTTTGACAAGGAAATAATAGCAGATGATTATTTTGAAAGGACAAAAAAACTTTTAAGAATGGGAGATATTCATATTATTTTTAAAGGAGGGCCAGGTACTATTAGCGAATTTGGAATGACTTGGATAATGAGTAGTATTCATGAGGGAAATAGCAAACCTATCATTCTTTACGGTTCTTTTTGGCGAGATATTTTTGATGTGCTTTCTAAAACTATGTTAATACGACAGGGGGAGGACGTTTTGTATAACATTGCTACAAATACGGAGAAAGCCAAAGATTTAATTAATGTTTTTTTATCTAAATAAATATAATAATGAGTCACTATAAAGATCTTGAAGAAATAGCTAAAAAAATACGTCAACTTATAATTTTGATGCTTTTAAAAGCAGGTAGCGGCCACCCTGCCGGTGCACTAGGTTTGGCTGATATTTTTGCTTACCTTTATTTTAAATATTTAAGGTTAAATCCTAAAAATCCTCAAGATCCTACTAGAGACTTACTTTTTTTATCTAACGGGCATACTTGTCCTGTTTTATATGCTTCTTTAGCCCTAAAAGGTTTTTTTCCTCCAAAAATGTTAGGTAGTTTGAGGAGTTTAGGTTCTCCCTTGGAGGGTCACCCCATATTTGGTCTTTTGCCGGGTGTTGAAAACACTTCTGGTCCACTTGGACAGGGCTTGTCCCAAGCAATTGGGTCTGCTTTGGTACATTCCCAACGTGTAGTTTGTATAGTTAGTGATGGCGAGTTACAGGAAGGGCAAACATGGGAAGCTTTAATGTTTGCAGGTAACAATAGAATTAAAAATCTTACTATAGTTATTGATAGAAATAATATCCAAATAACCGGTTCTACCGAAAATGTTCAGCCTTTAGAACCTTTAAAATCTAAATTAGAATCTTTTAATCTTGTAACCTATGAGATAGATGGTAATAATTTTGCTCAAATTGAGGAAGTTTTTAAAAAAAGAGAGGTTATAGATAAAACAGTTGTGATTATTGCTAATACCATAGCTGGAAAGGGTGTTAGTTTTATGGAAGGTAATTTTGAATGGCATGGTAAATCTTTAGATACAGAAGATGCAAAAGAAGCGTTAGCAGAGTTAAAATCATTGTAAATTTTTTAAGTTACTATATGGCGTTAATAAAGCGTTCTACCAGAGATGCTTTTGGCAAAGCTGTTTTAGCCTTAGGAAAAAAATATTCTAATGTATATGTATTAACAGCTGATCTGCGAGATTCTTTAAGGGTATCAAAGTTTGCCGATTTATTGCCCAATCAATTTATTGAATGTGGTGTTGCTGAACAAAATATGGTTGGCATTTCCGCAGGACTGGCTTTGCAAGGGAAGGTACCTTTTGCTACTAGCTTTGCAGTATTTAGTCCCGGAAGAACTTGGGATCAATTAAGGGTTAGTGTTTGTATGAGTAACTTAAACGTTAATATTGTTGGAGGTCATGGTGGGCTTTCTAATTATAAAGACGGAGGATCTCACCAAGCTTTAGAAGATATAGCTATTACAAAAGTATTGCCTAATTTAAAAGTGATTGTACCTTGTGATTATAATCAAGCCATAAAAGCCGTTTTACAAGCATATAAAGACTCCTCACCTTGGTATATTAGATTATCTGCTACTAAAACTATTGATATAACTTTAGAAACACAAAAATTTGAGGTGGGCAAAGCACAAATTTTACGAGAGGGTACTAATCTTACTATAGCATCCTATGGACCTATTTTAGAAAATATTTTAGAGGCTTCTAAAAAATTTGGTAACAAAATAGAGGTTTTAAATTTTCATACTATAAAACCTTTAGATAAGAACACACTTTTAAACAGTATAAAAAAAACCAAAAAAATATTAATTATAGAAGAACATCAAAAGTTGGGTGGTTTAGGTTCTTCTATAGCTTTATTACTATCTGAAGAATTTTCTAAAAAGTTTAAACTAAAAATTGCGTCTATTCCTGATACTTTTTCTAGAAGTGCAAAGAGCTTAAATGATTTATATAAAAAGTTCGGATTTGATGTTGATTCAATATCAAAAACTATTGAGGAATTACTAAATTAGTATACTAATATTTTTACAAGCTTTTCCTGGTTATTCAGATTATATATATTTAATGTTTTTCCTGTTATCTCAGCTAATACGTTTGTACCTTTAATTACTATTGCTTTTTTTCCAAAAAAAGAATCCTTTTTTAACTCTTTTTTATTTTTACCTTTAATTGTTGTTTGTATCTCAAATAAGTTTGTTGTTTTTTCCTCTATTTTAAAACTATTTACTCTATATGTTTTAGCTCCCAAAACACTTATTTTTTTGTTAGGTTTTTGCTTTGGCAAAAAATAAAAAAAACTAAATGCAGGTAAGCTAATGAAAAAAGACAATATTAAAAATGATACAAAGTATAGAGGTATTTTTTGCGTCATCTTATTTTAAAAATTTTATATTCCCGCTCTAAATCTATTACAAAAATAATTGTTGCAATTATGTTTAGTATAAATGATACTTGCACTACCCATAAACTGGTTATTCCTATAATAAAATGTATAAATATTAATAAAAATGTAATCCAACTAAATCCAAGCCATACAAAAATATCAATAAATAAGCTTTTTGTGTCTGATATTAAATGCGCTAATTCTTGCATATGCAGCCACGCACTTAAGACAGGAGAAATATGTGATTTATGAAAAAAAAGCCCTTTTATTAACAGCCAAAATAAAAATGAAAAGACACTTAAAAAAGTAATTATATTAGAGTAATCATTTGCGCTTATAAATAAATCTAAATTATTAAATCTAATAGAATTTTCACCTAAATAAAAAGTTAAATTGTATATCTTAGAAAAATACAAAAGGCTTATTATTTTAGTAGAAAATATTAAAATAGCAGGAAAAAAAGCTGTTTTTACTGTATTGATAAATAAGCTTGTTTCTAGTGTTTTTATTAGGGCAGACATTATCTAGATTATAGGCTTTTAGGTTTTAAAAGGCAATATTAATTAAGTTAAATGTTTATTGTTTTTGTTTTATTTGCCTTAGGTAACTTCCAAATACCCAAGCATCGCCTTCTTTATACTTAATTTTATACCACTCTCCTTGTTTTTCTAAAACAGTTACTTTATCCCCCACATTTAATTTTCCTAATAATTCCCCACTTACGGTTGGCTCCTTACGAACATTTAGGTAGCCTACACCTGTGTTTGTTACTTCATATGTATCCTCTTCATTATTACTAAGTGAAACATCTTCTTGCACCAGATTTTTTAGAGTTTCTTTTGCTTTTTTAGTTAATCCTGGTGATTTTTCATTTTCATTATCTAAATAAGCTATTTTTAATGGTGATTTTGGTTTTTCGCTTATTTTAACCTTTTCTTTATTTAGTATATCTCCCTTCCCGTTGTATAAAGATCCTTCTGTATCTATAAAGTAGTCAAAATAGTTTATAGTTTCTTTGTCAAAAGAAGTGGCACCTCTTGTGTCTAGCCAGTAAGCTAATCCGCTGGCCCATTGTGCTGAATTAGTACCTTTAAGGTATGGGCTTGATAATATGTAAACTGTATAATATTCGTTAGCTTCACCTTTTTTTATTGTTTTTGATATAGGATTTAAAAATAATTTTGTTGTTATATTTAAGGTATATCCCTTGTATAGTTGTACACTGGTATTTTGTGATTGATAGCCCTCTTTTTCTATAACAATATTATATTGGTTGGTACCGCTCTCTAAAATTTCCTTTCTTGATTTTGTTAAAGGGGTTTCTCCAATGTAATTACCATTTATAGAAACTTTAGCTTTTTGAGGTATAGAGCTAATAAATATTCTTTCGTCTGAATCGTTATTTTTATCAAACCATAAAACAGTATCTGATGAAAATGGTTCTGAAGTTCCTAGATCTACGGATACAGATGTAACTGTATTTGGAGATAAAATTATCTCTTTTTTAAACTGATTGAACTGATTTTTTACGGTTATTTCTGCAGAATCTGCATTAATCTCATAATCGGATAACGGTGTCTTACCTATTTCTTTAC
>Ga0256841_1002066_pt1 | contig 16408 bp, 11 predicted proteins | sample 356308metaG_FD_185971 | JGI IMG/M metagenome (GOLD analysis project Ga0256841, IMG submission 185971) | Hydrothermal vent microbial communities from Mid Atlantic Ridge, Atlantic Ocean - 356-308 | ecosystem: Environmental > Aquatic > Marine > Hydrothermal vents | place: Atlantic Ocean: Mid... | reverse complement strand
CTTCCATCCCCGTGGCGAGCAGTCAATCTCTTGGGGTGGATCCCAAATATCGAGAAGCCGCCTGTTTTGCTGCCCTGGGGCGCAGGGCACTTCTGAATCTTCCCGGGAGCTTTCCCAATACCACTGGAGTCCGAAGCCCTACGGTTTTGGGCAAATGGGCCTTCCCTTCCCGGCCTTCATCCAAAAGAGGAAAGGCCGTCTGAATCTCCCATAACTGCGAAGGAAGGAGCTTCCAGAGCCCGATGGAAGCTCTGGGACAAGGCCCCGGAAACAGGATCTTTGCACAATCTTTTGACCTTCTTTTGTCGGGAGGGCTCGGAATGGGGTAGTCTTCTTCGCCTGGAAGCCGATGAGCGTTTTCTGGAAACTCCTTTGGAGGACCCAGAGCACTCCTTGACCTCTGGCGAAGCCGATCTAGACTAGGGCCTTCCATTTTTTTTTGGTCAGCCCCCAAATCCTGAATGGGAACTACTTTGGGAAGTCCAGAAACGCTTCATCAGCGGGGTTTCCTGGGTAATGATGCCCTAAACTCGACATTTTCATCCCGGTTCCCCCGGGGTAACCACAGCCCGATGTAGGAGGCCGGTACACATGGTCCACGGTTTCGGTCGCAGCCTGTTCGCACTTTCCGCCGCTGCTCTCTTTGGTGTTTCTTCAGTCCACGCGCAAGACGCGCAAGACTCTTTCAAGGAAGGAGTTCGTCTCCTCAGGCTCGGAAAAGAGGACGCTGCCCTCAAAAAATTCCAAGCTGCCTTGGCCGCTGATCCCTCCAATGAAGAGGCGTATGCCCTCTGGAAGGACCTGGACTACACAGTCTGGGCCCAGATGATGGCCAAGAAAGGTGATTTCGCAAAAATCGCAAGGCATTTCCTTTCCCTGGCAACGGTTGAGCGCAAGGCGCGCTCTGCAGACCCGGATCGGATCAAGCCTTTGGTCGAAAAAGCCCTCTCGGATGATTACGAAGTCCGCCGGGACGCTCTGGTCAAGTTGGCTACTGAGCATGGCGAGTTTGCCGTCCCTTACTTCGTAGACGCTCTGGCTGATTCGGACAATCAGAGTCGGCAGGTGTTTGCCGTGACGGCTTTGGAGCAGTTGGGTCGCCCTGCGACCCTTCCGACTCTCGCCCTGCTCAAGAGCGACAATCGGACCCTCCGCTTGAATGCCACTGCGGCGCTTCTCTATCTCAAAGATGAGCGGGCTCTTCCCGCCTTGAAGCTCCTGTCCGAACAAGACAAGGACGCTGGCGTTCGCGAGGTCGCGACCAAGGCCGTTGCCAAGATTGGAGGCAATCGCGTCCCCTCGAGCTTGGCCCTCTTCCTGGACCACTCCCACCGCTATCTAAAGGGTGACCCCATCCTTCTCCAGGATGGCGATGTAAGTCCTGTGCTCTGGAAGTGGACCGGGGGTGCACTGAAGTCCCGCCCCGTTCCCCATCAGCTTTTTGGCTTGGAACTGTCCAAAGAGGCGGCTTATGGCGCCCTGGATGTGGATCCAGCCAACTTTGATGGGATGGTGGCCCTGACCCGGGCTTATATTGCAGAGAAGACCGTGGCGGAGAACACTCTTGCCCGAAATCCCGATGACGAAGGATTGAAAGCGGCCAAGGCTTCCATCGAAGAGATGGGGATCAATGTCCTGGCCAGCGGAACCAAGGTCATGCGGACCGCAGCTCAAGCCGACATCCAAGAAGGGATGATTCCCTCAGCCGTTGTCGCCCTGCGCTCCCTGAGCACCCTGGAAGATCCGAAGCATTTGGACGGATCTCCCCTCCTTTCCGCCCTAAAAAGCTCTGACAAGCGGCTTCGCTATGCCGCGGCCCTCACCCTTTCGGGAATGAAGGATGCCACCATGGCTCCTGACCTGAAGGACCTTGTGGTCTCCACCCTGAGTCAGGCTGTTCTGGAACAAGCGGTGCGGGTTGTCAAGGTCATCGACCCCAATCCCGAAAACCGCAAGGTTGCCATGGAAGCCAGCAGCAAGGCTGGCGGCGTCTTTGTGGAGGGGACTGCGAGTGCCAAGGAAGCTTTGGCGGATCTCAGTATTTTCCCCAATGTCGATGTGCTTGTGGTCAACGAAAAGCTGGACACTCTGACCCCCTTCGATGTGATCAACTACGTAAACAACACGAACACTCTCTCCGGGATCAAGATCATCCTTGTGACCAATGATGTGGCCAAAGCGCGTGAGACCTATGGTGACAAGGTGCAGGCCTATATCAAAGGGCCTCTGACCGGTGAAGCCCTCAAGAACCGAGTGAACGAAGTCCTCAAGGGGCTTCCCCTGGACGAGAACCGGGCGCGGGCTTCGGCCTACGCTGTTTCTGCGGCCAAGGCCCTTGCGGACTTGGACTCCGATAACTACAACCTTTCCACCGCGACCAAGCAGCTCTTGGCCGCTGCGAAACGGGATCCCAAGGTTGCGATTCCTGCCCTCAAAGCCCTCGGCAAAGCCGCCGGCAAAGCCGCGATCCCCGAGCTTGTCAAGATCCTGGTGGACCGGAAGGCTGAAACCGGTGTCTGCGCCGCTGCCGCAACCGCTCTCGGCCAGACCATGGAGCGAGCGCAGTCGGCACCGAAAAACGCGATCCAAGGTTTGATTACGATTGCGACTGACCGGTCTTTGGATTCCAAGGTTCGCGCTGCCGCTGTCGCGGCGCTTGGGAGGGCTCCTCTCGTTCCTGGTGAGAGGACCAAACTCCTGCGGGCACTCCGCGTCGATCCGGGTGCTGATTCCGGCGGAGAAAACGAAGGCTGAACGAGCCGCATCCAATGACCCGGGATTCCTTCAGGGGTTCCGGGTTGCGAAGAAACCCCTTCTGAGTTTCAAAAACCCGGGAGGGGTTTTCTCTGTACTACGAGGCTACACTTCTCTTTATGACAGGCGCAGAAGAATGGGTCCTTCAAGGCGGTCAAATCGTCTCTCCTCAGGGGGTGATCCGGGCTGACCTCCACATCCAGGATGGCAAAATAAAGGACATTGGGCCAGACCTTTCGCTCTCCCAAGAACTTCCTTGTATTGCCGCTCAGGGTTTCTTGGTGTTCCCAGGCCTTGTCGATCCTCAGGTCCATTTCCGTGAACCAGGACTCGAGTGGAAGGAAGATTTGGCCAGCGGTTCTCTCGCGGCAGTGGCAGGTGGCGTCACTTCTTTTATGGAAATGCCCAACACCAAACCTCCCACCACCAGCCCAGAAGCCTTGAAGGACAAGCTTCGCAGGGCTTCGGGTCGCTGCTATGCCGACTATGCTTTTTTCCTCGGGGCAAGCGCTGAAAATGCCGATTTTTTGGGGGAGTGGGAACAAGCCGAAGGTTGCGCAGGGATCAAAGTGTTCATGGGATCTTCGACAGGCAATCTTCTCATTGAAGATGATGCCACACTTGAGAGAGTCCTTCGCTCGGGAAGTCGCAGGGTGGCCATTCACAGCGAAGATGAGCCAAGGCTCAAGCAACGCTATGCCGAGGTGAAACCTGGGAGTCCTCACCGCATCCACCCAGAGGTCAGAGATGTGGAAACCGCCCTTAAAGCCACGAAGAGATTGCTGAGGCTCGTGGAGAAAACGGGGCGCAAGGTCCACCTCCTCCATGTCAGTACCGCCGAAGAGTGTGATCTTCTTCGGGAGCGGGATCTCGGTGATCTTGTGACCGCCGAGGTCACTCCGAACCACCTTTTTCTGGAAGCGCCCGCTTGCTACGAAGACTGGGCCAGCCTGGTGCAGATGAACCCACCCATTCGCGATCGGCGACATCTTGAGACGATCCGCCAGGCCTTGGTCGATGGGGTCATCAGCTGTATCGGTTCAGACCATGCTCCCCATCTCCTCGAAGAAAAGAATAAGCCCTACCCCCTCTGTCCTTCCGGCATTCCCGGTGTCCAAACCATTCTTCCTCTTCTTCTGATGGCGGTTCGAGAAGGCTGGATGGACTACCCCAAAATCGCGGAAATCACCTCTCAAGCCCCTTCTCGTGTCTATGGACTCAAGTCCAAGGGCATCCTTCAAGCAGGCATGGATGCTGATTTTGTTCTTGTGGATCCCCAATGGAAAAAGCCCCTAGCTCTTTCCTGGATCCGCTCCCGGGCTGCATACAGCCCCTATGTCGGTATGATGACCCATGGTTTCCCCATCCAAACCTATCTTCGAGGGAAACGGGTCTTTGATCTGGATCAAGGTCCTGGGGAAGCTCAGGGATCTCCCCTGGTGTACCAGTGAGAAGGAGTGGTTTTGCCCTTTTCTGTCCTTCCCCTTTTTCAATGGTTCCATTGAAATCATCCATTCTCTGAAGGAGAACAAATGCAACTCATCCCAAAACTCCCCTTCGTCTTTTGCCTGTCACTTCTTTTTGCGGGGGGAGAGGCCAGCCTTGCACAGGCTGTTCTGCCACAGAGTGTTCTTGCAAAGGGCGGCCTGGCGCAGCGTGGTTCCGCAGAGAAAAATAAGATGGATGCCTTCAATCGAGCCATCGCGAAGCCCTTTTACGATGTGGAGGCTTGCCGAACCCAGGACCGTGCTGTTTGGGCCTATGGATGGAATTTCGCGCTCCTCACCGCTCTGCAATGCACCGGCAAAGCTAGTGAAGAAGTCATGAACAAGCAAATCCAGGCCGTTCGTCAGTTGGAAAGGGGGCTTGGGGTGGTGACTCCCGATCTTTTTTCACGGGCCGGAAATAAGGTGCAGAGAACTGTCGCTGCGGTTCTCTATTTTTCGAAAGGGCCAGGGTACCGATTGAGCCGGGAGATCTCCAAGAAACTTGGATATCGATCGGGGGCTCTTTTTGAGTTTGCGATCAAAAGCGGCCTCCTCATGGTCCTCTATTCGGAAAAGGGGGATCTTTCCAACCAGAGCTTACTGAAAGCCTTGGAGCGTTCTTCCCTTGTCGCGGGAATTCCTGATCGCTTGGTCGATCCTCTTCGGAAAGGGATTCAAAGCCGGCTACCCTACAAGGAAGTCAAAAACAGGGTTTTTTCTCAGGCTGCCAAGATCAAGACTTTTCTCCGAGGCAAAGAGACGACCCTGCGTCCTGTGGTGAAGAGTGTGGGACTTCTCCCAGCCCTTGTAAGGGATTTTGTGACTCCCTTTCTCAAGGTTTACCCGAAGTCCAAGGACCCAGAATCCAAAAATGCGTTTCGATTCAGGGGGAACATGTTTTCCTTTGGCATCGACCTTTCTTTGGTGAGTTTCCAGCGGGCCCAGGGAAAAGACGCGTCGGCAAAGCTGAAGAAGCTTCGTGCGATCAGCAAAGTCTTTGGAGTGAAGTTCCCTCCCTTTGTTGGGATCGGAGGGAAAGCCTTTGATGATCCCCGGAAAGGAACCGGGACCATGAGGAGCTTACAGGCGACGACTTTTTTGCTGAAGGGGGGAGCTCCTCAGCTCGCCAGGGCCATGGGAAAAAGAAAAGGGCTTGGGCATGCCGCCGCTGCGGTGGAGTTGGGGATCAAGGCCTTCCTCGCCAGCCGCTATCAGAATGTCTATAAAAACCATCTCGATCGGATGGACCGGGAGTTTGAGCGCTTGGGCCGAAAGCTGTATCTCCCCTCGAGGACCATTGTCAAGTTTCAGGGGATTTATCGGGAGAAGGATGCAAGAAAGAGGGCTGGAATCGTGATTGGTCTGATGAGAGAACTCAAGGAGATGGGGGCAAAGTAAGAAGGGCCCCTCCTGTTTTTTCCTGGGAGACGGTTTTCCCCTGGGTGAATGGAATCGGGGATTCTAGGATTTTCCCATGCTCGAGTCCCTGGATTATGTCGTTATTGTCCTCTACCTCTTGATTGTTGCGGGGATTGGCTTTTGGGCCAGTCGAGGACAGCGCAACACTGAAGATTATTTTCTTGGGGGCCACAAGATTCCTTGGTGGGCTGCGGGACTTTCTCTGATCGCCACGGCCACCAGCGCTCTGACCTTCATGGGCGCTCCGGTCCAATCGCTGAAGGGTGATTGGACCTACCTCCAACTCTCTTTTGGAGGGATCATCGGCTACTTCCTGGTCGCCCATTTGATCATCGGGGTCTACTACAAGGCCAAGGTCTTTACGGTCTACGGATATCTCAACCAGCGATTCGGCCCCTGGACTCGAAATATGAGCGGGGTTTTGTTTTTTATTGGAAGAAGCCTGGGGAGTGGAGTTCGCCTTTATGGGGCTGCGATCGCCTTAAATGTTCTGGCTGGGATGGATTTCTACCTGGCCATTGCTGCGATCTCCTTTGTCGCCGTTCTTTATACGATCGCGGGAGGGATCAAATCGGTGATCTGGACCGATGTTCTCCAAGGACTCTTGCTGTTCGGGGGGGGGATCATCGCTGTCTGGTATCTGGCAGGTTCCGTGGAAGGAGGCTTTTGGGGGGGGCTTCAACGGATCCATGAGTCCACTTGGGCTCCTGGGGGAACCTCTTCCCATGGGGATCCTTCCTCACTGGTTTCAAAGTTGAGGATCTTTGATTTCAGCTCGAATCCCTTAAAGAACTCTTTTTCTTTCATTGGTGGAGTGATTGGGACCATCTTCATGACGATGGCGATGTTCGGCACCGACCAGGACATGATCCAACGGACCTTGACTTGTAAGGATTCCAAGGACGGCAAGCGCTCGATTTGGCTGAGTGCTTTCCTCAACATTCCTATCGTTGTTCTTTTCCTCCTTGTTGGCAGTTTCCTTTGGCTGAAGTTGGGAGGGGATGAAGGTGCTTCGAAACTGGCGGCTTTCCTGGCCGACAAGGCCCATGAAGCGGGGAAGGGAAAGGGCTTTGACTATATCTTTCCCTACTACGTTCTTACGAATCTCCCTGCGGGGATCAAGGGCATGATCATGGTGGGACTCTTCGCGGCAGCCATGTCCAGTCTTGATTCGGCGATTGCCGCCCTCTCCTCCACCGCTGTGAAGAACTTTTGGGAACCTTATTTTGATCGAGGCCGAGATGAGACGCACTATCTCAAAATCTCCCGATACTTTGCTGTCTTCTTTGGAGTGGTCCTTACTGTAGTGGCTGTTGGGGTCTATTGGACCAAATCTTCAGGAAGTGCCCAGGAGGGGTTCGGGGTGTTGATGCTGGGGCTCAAAGTTCTCTCCTGGATTTTCCCTCCGCTCCTGGGGATCGTGCTTTTGGGGATTTTGACGAAAAGGGGGACGGATTTAGGGAATGTGCTGGCTTTTACCCTAGGGATTGGAACCTTGCTTTTTGTGGAGTTTGGGATGACGGATAAACTTTGGGGCTGGGTTTGGAACTCCGTCTTCGGGACGATCATCAGCTTTGGAGTGGGGGCCTTGTTTCCCGGGGACCCAAAGCGCATGGTTTCTCAGGAGAGCCCTGAATGAATGATGCCAAAACCCCCCCCGGCGGGGCGCGCCTGATGGTGGGGTTCCACGGGACAGAAGGAACCGAGGAGCTTAGGGACCTCCTGCTGGAGACTGGGGCCCTGTCGGTCATTCTGTTCACCCGAAACCTTGTGGATGCTTCTCAAGCAAAGGACCTGATCGCGGAAATCCGAGCCTTGGTCCCTTGGCCCCTTCTGATCGCGATCGACCAGGAGGGGGGCTGTGTCGTCCGTCTTACTAAGGGAGTGACGGTTTTTCCGGGGAACATGGCCTTGGGCGCGGTGGGGGACCCTGGTCTTGCTTTTGCCCAGGGCCGGGAGTCCGGTCGCCAGCTTTCGGCGATTGGAATCGATCTCAACTTGGCCCCGGTGGTGGACCTCCAGACCAATCCCCAAAACCCGGGAATCGGGATCCGCTCCTTTGGGAGCCACCTTGAGTCGGCGCGTGCGCTCGCACGAGCCTTCATCGATGGGCATCTCCAAGAGGGAGTGGCCTGTTGCCTCAAACATTTTCCCGGAAAGGGAGCGGCTTCGGTGGATGCCCATATCGACCTGCCTGTCCTGGATCTTCCGGTGGAGGAGTTTCGAGATCCTCACCTTAAAATTTTTGAGGATCTCTGCGAGGGCCGAGAGGATATCGCCCTGATGAGCACCCACATTGTGGTCAAGGGCTTGGACCCGAAGAATCCAGCGACCTTCTCTCGGGCCGTCATGCATGAGTTGCTACGAGAGGGTCTCGGTTTTCGCGGTCTCAGCATTGCTGATGACCTCGAGATGGGAGCGATCGCCAAGTACCACAGCATCCCTGAGGCTGCACTGAGGGCGGCTGCCGTAGGCCATGACCTTGTCCCCATCTGCCACAGCGGGGAAGCCCAAAGAGCGGCCGCCCAGGCCTTGAACCTTGGGCTTGAGGAGGGCAGCCTCGACCCCGAAGAACATCGAGAGGCTTGCGTCCGGATTACCCGGTTTGCCGCCCGCTCCAAGGGAGGGGCCTTGATCCATCCCGCCGAGGGGGATTGTCTCGCAGCTGCATTGGCCCAAAAATCCGTTCACCTGTTTTCCGATCCTCGGGAGCTCCTTCCCATTCCCGATAGGGCTTCGCTTTTGGTTCTTGCCACCGAGCCCTTTTCGGTTGTGGGAGTGGAAGAGGAGGCGGATCAGGATTTTGGGGGGATGCTCAAAAGGGTGATCGCCGCCCCTCGTAGGGGACGCACAGAGATTCGGACTTTTGGAGCTGAGTTGGATCCAAAGAGGGTCTCTCTGCTCCTCCCGAGTGCCGAGGGCTTTGACCGTGTAGTCCTCATGACCTGGAATGCTCTTGGGATCCCCGCTCAACGCTTTCTTCTCGAAGAACTCTCCCGTAACCTTGCGGATCGCTTGGTTGTGGTCCACTCGAGGAATCCCTTCGACCAGGTGTTCGTCCCCGAGGGAGTGACTGCGCTCACGGCCTTTGGGTATAGAATCTGTCAATTCGAGGCGATCGCTGCCGTTTTAAGAGGGCAGGCGAGAGCTAAGGCACCTTTCCCCGCAGAATGGAAATGAAACGTAGAAGCCTCCTGTTTCTTCTTCTCCTGATCTCCGCATTGTCATCGGCTTGCTCCTTTTTGCCGAAGCGGCTGGAAGATATCCATTACGCTATCTGGGTGACTCGCTGGGATTATCGGACGGAATCCGATGTCCGGGACATCATCAAGAATTGCGCGCAGGGTGGCTTTGACACCGTTCTCTTCCAGGTTCGAGGGAATGGGACAGTGTTTTACCGTTCAAGCATTGAACCTTGGTCAGAAGAGTTTGATTTCCAAGATCCCGGATTCGATCCCCTAGCCGTTGCTTGCGATGAGGCGGGAAAGCAGGGGATTGCTCTCCACGCTTGGGTCAATGCCGTTCCCGGTTGGAGAGGGATACAGCCTCCGACCACCCGGGATGGAAAGCCCTTTTTGCGCCAGCTGTATTACCGAAGGCCAGGTTGGTTTTTGAAGGATCAATATGGGAATCGCCAGCCCTTGCAGAAGGATTATTATGTTGCTCTCAATCCTTGCCTCCCCGAAGTGCGAGAATACATTGCCTCCATTTGTGCAGAGATTGCCGCCCGCTATCCCGTTGCGGGGATCCACCTCGACTACATCCGCTTTTTAGAAAAAAAGAAGGATGCCAAGGGACGCCCCCTGGACTATCCCCGGGATCGTGTCACCGTAGGTTTGTTTGAACGCAGCGGCTTTTCGGTGACAAAAAACCCCGAAGCTTGGGAGCGTTGGAAGACAGAACAAGTCACCAAGTTGGTGGCTCTTTGTCGGCGGGCGATCCGTCGAGTCAACCGAAGGGCGACATTGACCGCAGCGGTCATGCGGACTCCCGAGAGGGCCCTCAAGCAAGTCCATCAAGATTGGCCGACCTGGGTGAATAAGGGATATGTGGACGGCGTTTTCCCTATGCAGTATGACCGCAATGATGAGCGTTTTGCTATGCGGGTCAAAGCCTGCACTGAGGCCGTTCCCGCGGGTCGGCTCATCATGGGGATTGGGGTCTATCTCCATAAAGATCCTGCCCAAACGCTCAGGCAGATGGACATTGCTTTTAAAGCTGGATGTCGCGGCGTCTGCTTTTTTGCCTATACTTCGTTTTTCAAGGGAGCCCAAGGGGATGCTGAGCCTGGAAAGGCCAAAAACCCCAAGGATCCCGCGTCACCCTCAGAGGCCTTGCTTCGGAGCCAAAGAAGGATGAAGATCCTCCCTCGGCTTCAGAGCTTCCCCAGCAGGGTGCATCAGAAGTCGCGATAGAAGCGTCTTTTTAAGAACGGACTTTGACTAAGGAGGAGGATCGGGGCTGGTGTCCCGCCTGGTCTTCAAAACCAGTGGTCGGCGACCCGAGTCGTTGACGGTGGGTTCGATTCCCATCCTTTTCCGCCATTTTTCCAGCCTTTCCGTATTCAGGCCCGTTGCCTCAGGGTAAATTTTGCTTTAGCCTGGAAGGTTTTCCTAAGCACTATCCGCGGTCTTCGGGTGGATTCTCAGACGAAGACTTTGTGGCTAAGGTTCTCGATTCTCTCAGTCCCTCGTTTTTTGGAGGCTCCTTTCTTATGAAATCTTCATTACTCCTGCCTGCCGCTGTGCTCACTTTGTCCAGCCTGTCCTTTGCCCAGCTGAAATACGTGGTGGTTCCTGCTTCAGCTGCAAGCGCTGATGGGTCCAGCTACCATTGGTGCCCGACGCGCTACAACCCGAACAGGACCCAGTGTTTTTATTCCGCTAAAACGGTTGGAACCGGTTTCAGGATTTTCCGGTCCATCGGGATCCGCAGTGACGCAGCCCGTACCACCAGTGCTGTCAACAAAAGCTGGGATATCGAAATCCAAATGGCCAATATCTCGCAGGCTCCCGGCAAGCAATCCTGGAGGTTTTCCAAGAACTTGGTGGGGGGGACCAAGGTCTTTCCCCGCAAGAAGATCAACCTCCCCGCTCCCAAAAAACCGCCCGTAGGCAAGCCCGCAGCTTTTGTGCGCATTCCTCTGACGAAGCCATTTCTTTACAAAAACCAAACCTTGGTCGTGGACTTCCAGACCTTCGGTTCGAAAGAAACCAAATACTGGTATGTAGATGCCCAAGATTACACCCTGACTGGAAATGCTCCCGACTATGGGGGAGCAAAGATTACAACGACCTCCTGCCCGACCAACTTCACGATGTATCGCGCTGGTGGGAACTGGGTTGGTGGAGCTATCGGGTACTATGGGTATTCTCGCGTTCAGGCGAACACGGCCAAGCCGGGATTCCTGATCATTGGTGCAAGCAACACCAAATGGGGCGCCTTCACCCTTCCATTGGATTTGACGATTGCTGGTGCGAAGGGCTGTAAACTCGGGGTCAGCATGGACCTGCTCATTCCCACCATTACGGAGAAGGCCCGCGCCGACGGTTATGTCTCCAACGATGTAGACATCCCGAATATTCCTTCCCTGGGTGGCTTGACGATCCATGCCCAGTACATGGTGATCGATGCGGGCTATAACAGCTTGAATCTGCGCTTTTCCAATACCTATTCCAACACCATCGGCAAGCATGGTTTCCCCAAGGCCATGGAGGGATTCATGCTTTACAACTATTACAGTCAGCCCACCTATGACGTCGGGATCTATAACAAGACCCGTGCACTCGTCCTTGAGCTTGGGTACTAAAAAAAGAATCTCCTGAGTCCTGGGCCTGGGAGCAATCTCCTAGGCTCAGTTTCTCAGTTCCCGGAGATGTGCTTGGATCCCTTCTCCGGCTGCGGACTCCTCCCCAAACGCAGCTGCCCACAGGCCGCGTTTCGGTCGCGTCCTCTGCGCCGACGCACGGTCACTTTGAGTCCTTCATTTTGGAGAATGTCTCGGAAGCGGTCCACTCGATCCGGCTCGGGAGAGTTGAGGTTCGGGATCTCCTCCACCTGGTTCCAGGGGATGAGGTTGATGTGACCACGCTGTCTGTGGAGGAGGCGGGCCAGTGCACGGGCATGCTGCGGTTCGTCGTTCCAGTTGCGGAGGAGGACGATCTCAAAGGTGGGTTCACGCCCGGTGGCCCCAAAATAATCTTGGCTGGCCCGGACAAGACTCCTTGGGTCTTCGCTAGCTGTAGGAACAAGGCGCTTGCGCAGCTCTCCGTCAGCCGCGTGAAGTGAGAGGGCGAGACCAAAAGGGTGCCCCGACCTTGCAAAGGCCCGGATGCGGTCCGAAGTTCCTGAAGTCGAAACGGTAATTCGCCTGGCGGAAAAACCAAAATGCCCAACAATGTGGTCCAGGGTCGGAAGAAGTTCTCCCAAGTTCAGCATGGGTTCGCCCAGGCCCATCACAACGATATTGGTCAGGGGGGATTCGCCGAGTTCTTGCCGCGCGAGGAGGAACTGTTCGAGGAGTTCGGTTCGGTTGAGATTGCGGCGGACTCCGAGCAAGCCCGATGCGCAAAAGATGCAGGCGATGGGACAGCCTACCTGAGTGGACATACAGACGGTGTTACGCTTGCCGTCGGGGATGAGGACCATCTCGATGCTCTCTCCGTCTTCAAGACCGAGGAGGTATTTTGTGGTCCCCTCATTCCCAGTGGAGCGTTGAAGAACGGCGGTACTGGAGAGGGAGATGCGTTTGGCGAGCTTCTTTCGAAGCGCTTTCGAGAGATTGCTGATTCGATCGAAATCCAGAATCCCCTTTTGGTGGACACATTCGGCCAGGATGCGGCCATGAAATGGTTTACCACCCTCCTCCACGACGAGGTCCCCCAAGGCTTTGGGGGAGAGCTCTCTAGCCAAAGGAGGACGGCCCGGGTTTTCGCCCGCAAGCTCGTCGAAGGACATCAGGCGCTCTCGCGCTCCTCCGGTTCGGGGGAATCCGGGGGAAGGGGGGGACGCTTGCGGGGTTTCCTGGGTTTTTTCTTGGGCTCTTCCGTTTTCAGGGGGGCAACCTTGGGCTTTTCCTTCCCAAGAACCGCTTCCTTATGGATCGTAACCTGGATGGCTTCCTTGCTTGCGAGGCCCGGGAGCTGAAAACGCAAGTCCATGAGGAGATCCTCGATGACCGAGCGGAGAGCCCTCACTCCGGTTTCCCGCTTGAGGACAATCCCGGCGATTTCCATCAATGCCTTGGGAGTGATCTCCAGCTTGCTCCCTTCCATTGTGAAATAGGCCTGGTATTGCTTGATGATCGCATTTTTGGGCTTGGTCATGACCTGGACCAAATCTTCCTGAGTCAGTGAGTTCAAGGTCGCCACAACCGGAAGGCGTCCGACAAACTCGGGGATCAGGCCGAATTCAATGAGATCCTTTTGGTCCAAATGGGTGAGGAGGCGGTCCCTTTCGGATTGATGGGGAGTGCCACCCGCATCAACCAGAATTTTCTCTTCTTCCTTGGTTTCTCCGAAGCCGATCACTGCATGTCCGAGTCTCTTGGAGATGGACTCTTCGACACCTGTGAAGGTTCCTCCGCAGAGGAAGAGAATATTTTCAGTGTTGAATTGAATGTAGGACTGCTCTGGATGTTTCCGCCCACCCGCTGGAGGGACATTGGCAACGGTTCCTTCGAGGATCTTGAGCAGGGCTTGTTGGACCCCTTCGCCCGAGACGTCCCGTGTGATGGAGACGTTTTGGGTCGTGCGGGAGATCTTGTCGATTTCGTCGATATAAATGATCCCCTGCTGGGCGCGCTCAATATCGAAGTTTGCAGCTTGAAGAAGCTTGAGGAGGATGTTCTCAACGTCTTCGCCGACGTATCCGGCCTCGGTCAAAGTCGTGGCATCAGCGATGGCGAAGGGGACGTCCAGAATGCGTGCGAGAGTTCGTGCAAGCAAAGTCTTGCCAGAGCCCGTCGGTCCCACGAGGAGGATATTGGATTTTTCAAGCTCCAGGTCGGGATTGTTCTCCAGTTTGGATTGCAGGCGCCGGTAGTGGGAATAGACAGCTACTGAAAGGACCTTCTTGGCTCGTTCTTGGCCGATGACATATTCGTCGAGAGCCTTGCTGATCTCGGAAGGGGTGGGGACAGCCTTGGTTTGGAAGCCCTCGTCTCCTGTGACTCGAGGGCGCCTCTTCCCGTCCTCTTGGAGGATGGTGTTGCAGATATCTACGCACTCGGCGCAAATATAGATCCCGGGGGGGCCTGCAATCAGAGGGCGGTCGAGCTGATTGCGGGACTTTTCGCAAAAGGTGCAGCGCTCAACGCTCTTACCGCGATTACCATTTTTTGCCATGCGGGGGGACTCTCTAAATCCAGGGAGAGGGGAAGAGGATCTACCACTCTCGGGTTTCCATCAAATGTTCCAAGCTGGCCATTGTAACCCTTGAAGATGGACCTGGGGTAAGGAACTGTGAAGACTTGGAGAAAAGTCTGGATCCTTATTCCAGGGTGATCACCTCGTCCACCAGTCCGAACTCCTTGGCCTCAATGGCTGACATGTAGTAGTCGCGATCGGATTGTTTTTCAACAAATTCAGGATCCTGTCCCGAGTGCGTGGCCACAATCTCGGCCAGAGTTCTCTTGAGCTTGAGGATCTCCTCAGCCTGGATGTTGATGTCCTGGGCTGTCCCCTGGACTCCTCCCCAGGGCTGGTGAATCATAATCCGCGAATGGGGAAGCGCGAAGCGCTGCCCCTTGGTCCCGGCTGCCAGGAGAACCGCTCCCATGCTGCTGGCCTGGCCGATGCAGTAGGTCGCAATGGGACAATGGACAAACTGCATGGTGTCATAGATGGCCAGTCCCGCCGTGACTGAGCCGCCGGGCGAATTGATGTAGAGGTTGATGGGCTGCGTCTTGTTCTCCTTTTGGAGGAAGAGCAGCTGAGCGATGATCACATTGGCCAAGGGGTCCGTGAGCTCGGTCCCCATGAAGATAATCCTGTCCTCGAGAAGGCGGCTGTAGATATCGTAGCTTCGTTCGCCGCGACCCGTTTTCTCGACAACGTAGGGGACGTAATAACTCATGAATGTTCGCTCCTGTTTTCCTGGATGGGCTGCTTTGTATCTTTGCTACGTTTTTCTCTTTGGCTTTTGGTCTGGCAATCTTTTCCGCAATCTATAGCCCGCATCTTTCCCGGACCCAAGAAATCATCCAAGATCCGCTCCCACCGAAGACCTGGGGCCAACCCGGATTCTTCGAAGGAGCGGAGATGCGGCTTAGGCTTCTTTCTCCGCCTCTTCTTGATCGCTCCCTTTCTTATCGGTCATCTTCACAGTTTCTCTGAGGAAATTCCGGACCTTCCGGTTCATCAGCTCCAGGCGCAATTCCCCAAAGAGGTTGCGGGTTTCAAACTCCTTTTGCACATCATCCAGAGAGACTTTGTTTTCGGAGGCGATGACCTGCAGCTCGTTTCGGACATCGGTCTCGGTGACAAAGAGTTTTTCTTTTTTGGCGATCGCCTCAATCAGAAAGAGGTTGCGAATGGTCCGGCGGGCGTCCTCTTCGGCTTCGGCCCGGGCTTCTTCGGCCTGGGCCTTGGCCTGCTCCTCTGTCGATCCCTGTTTTTTCAGTTCCTCGATGAACTGTTTGAGACGTCCCTCCGTCTCTTCTTCGATGATCTTGGCGGGGAGGTCGAAGGGGTGTTCGGCGAAGAGGGCGTCCAAAGCTTCCTCCTCGATTCTCCGGTGGATCTGGCGTTTCTTCTCCTCGCCCATCCGGTTTCGCAGTTCCTTCGTCAAGGCTTCAAGGTTTTCAAACTCGTAACCCTTGGCGAACTCGTCGTCGATCTCGGGGGCTTGAAACCTGAGGGTCTCGAGAAGTTTGAGCTTGAGAGTCCCCGTTTTTCCCCGGGCCTCTTCTTTTTCAAAGTTCTCGGGGAAGGTGATGGGAAGTTCGATTTCCGCACCCTTCTCCTGGCCGATGAGCTTGGCCTTGAACTCCTCTGCGTCGGTCCCCGCAACGGGGATCCCTGTGTGGATCTGGAGGCCTTTTCTTTCGAGGACAGGTTCTCCATCCAAGAGGAAGGTCTGGTCCACCCGGACAAAGTCGCCGTCCTGGACCGGTTCTTCGATGGATCCAAGCTTTCTCTTTGCTTGCGCCAGTTCCTGGAGACCGTTTTGGATCTCTTCATCAGTGATCTCCGTCGGTTGGCTTTCGATCTCAATCTCCTTGATCTTGCCGACCTGCACTTCAGGTTTGATCTCCAGCTCGATCAAGAAGGTAAAAGGTTTATTCACATCGAACTCTTCTTCCCCAAGCTCCACCTTGGGGGTGCCGATGACATCGAGCTTTTGCGACGTGATGGCTTCGCGAAACCCCTTCTCGACCAAGTCCTCGCGGGCCTGGGCGATGATGGCATCCCCAAATTGCTTCTCGAGGATTTTTCTGGGGATCTTTCCAGGCCGGAATCCCTTCATTTGGTACTGCTTGTTGGCAGTCACATAGAGTTCCTCCACGTGGCTCTTGACCTGGTCCGCGGGGAGCGAGACATTGAGTTTTTTCCGGCAGGGACCGAGTTCTTCAACCTGGACTTCCATCGTTTCCTTCTCCAAAGGATTCCGAGGAAAGGAAGAAGGCGCTGTCGTGGCCCGAATCCTTCCCTGGGGTTAAATTCTGAGGGGAAATAGGGTAGGGCTTGGGGTGGGGGAGTCAAGGGAGAAGGGGGCTATGGGGCCCTCTGAAATGGGACGGAGGGACA
>Ga0256841_1002065_pt1 | contig 16409 bp, 13 predicted proteins | sample 356308metaG_FD_185971 | JGI IMG/M metagenome (GOLD analysis project Ga0256841, IMG submission 185971) | Hydrothermal vent microbial communities from Mid Atlantic Ridge, Atlantic Ocean - 356-308 | ecosystem: Environmental > Aquatic > Marine > Hydrothermal vents | place: Atlantic Ocean: Mid... | reverse complement strand
GAGCAGGGCCAGCCACACCAGCAGGGCGATCGGCAGCCATATGGCGGCGCCCAGGAAGAATGGCCGGAAGCCGTTCTGCAGGAGCGGCCAATCCGCAACCCGTGCGCGCCATCCATGGCTCGTGGACATCGGAGGCGAATGCTGCAACGCGCGTTCCTCTTCATGCGCCCGGTTTCCGGCGGCGGCCATGTTATCGCCACAGTCGCTCCGCCCGCACTTGACGGCTGTCAATTCCCGGCGCCAGCAGGGAATGGTTCGGGGTGGCCGCTCGGCGGCCGGGCTGCAGGGAGGAGGATGGCATGAGGGGCGAGGTCGTGGTGATCGGAGGCGGCATCACCGGGCTCGCGGCCGCATTCGAGCTGGCGGTCGCGGGCTGCCGCGTGACCCTGTTCGAGGCCCGCAGGCTCGGGGCGATGGCCTCGGGGGTGACCCTCGGCGGGGTGCGGCAGTCGGGCCGGCATCCGGCGGAGCTGCCGCTGGCCCGGGCGGCGGTGGCCATCTGGCGCGAGCTCGAGGATCTGCTGGAGGCACCGACCGGGTACCGGCGCACCGGCAATCTGCGGCTCGCCCGCACACCCGAAGAAGCGGAGCATATCGCCGCCATGGTCGCCGAGCAGCGGGCGGCGGGCCTCGACATCGCCCTGCTCTCGGATCCGGTGGAGATCCGCGGGCTGGCGCCGCTGCTCGCGGAGGGGATCGTGGCGGCCTCCTTCTGTCCCGGGGACGGCCAGGCCGAGCCGGGGCTGGTGCTCGCCGCCTATGCCGCGGCGGCGAGACGCGTCGGTGTCGCACTGCGCGAGGGCGAGACGGTCCACGGGCTGGAAGTGCGGGGCGGACGCATCGCCGGGGTGCACACCGGCAGCGGCCATGTCCCGGCCGATGCGGTGGTCGTCGCCGCCGGCATCGAGAGCAACGCCCTGCTCGCACCGCTGGGCCTCGCCATCCCGATGACGGTGCCGGAGGTCGCGGGCTTCCGCACCCGCCCCGTCGGTCGGTGCCTCGGCCCGGTGCTCGGGGTCGCCAATGCCGAGATCGCGCTGCGGCAGCAGCTCGACGGCTGTCTGCGGGTCACCGGTGCGGCCGGCGAGGGCGGTGATGGCAGGGCGGGTGGCCCGCGCCTCGCCGGCTTTTCGGCCCTGCTCGCCAGCTTCGCCTCGCTCCTGGAGGGTGCCGCCGAGTTCGTCCTGGCCGAGACCTGGGCCGGGTATCTCGACCAGACGCCCGACGCGTTGCCGGTGATCGAGGCCGTTCCCGGGATCGACGGGCTGGTCCTGGCCTTCGGCTTTTCCGGTCACGGCTTCGCGCTGGGCCCGATCGCCGGGCGGCTGGTCCGCGATCTGATCGTCGCGGGCAGATCCCGCCTGCCGCTCGACGCGTTTCGCCGCGACCGTTTCGGGCGAGGGGGTAGCGGCGCGGCCGTCACCCTTCACGGCTGAGGCCGGGGCTCTCGGCCGCAGCAGAGAAGACGAAGCAGGATCCGGTCCTCGTCCACCGGAACCGCCGCTTTGAAGGGGCCGGCGGCGAAGCGCAGGGCGATCCGCTCGGCGGGGACGCCGGCCGCCACCAGCCGTCCGGCGAGCACCTCGAAGCGTCGGATCGCCCGCTCCCAGACGGCGATGGCCAGGGCGTCCCGGCTCACCGCATGCCTGCCGCGGGCGGACAGCACCACATGCCAGTCGGCGGATGGCGGCAACGCCCGCACGGCCCGGTCGAGCTGGGCCACCAGTACCGCGAGCTGCTGCTCGGCATTGCGATCGAGTTCCGCCGAGCCCGGTCGGAAGAGGATTTCGCCGCCGACCCGGGCCGTCGAGCCGGTCCGGCCGCCGTTCTCCCCGGTCGAGCCGGGGGAGACAGCGTTCTGGCGTGCCGACGCCTGCAGGAGCTCCCGCTCGAGCAGGCGGATCCGCGATTGCGCCTGCCACAGCCACAGGGAGAGACCGAGGATCGCGGCCAGTGCGAGGCCGGCGAGTGCCCGCCAGACGCGCCATCTGGCCCCGCCGTTCGTCGGCCGCCGGCGGCGCTGCCGCGTTCGCTCGCGCGACGCACCTCCGTTCGGTCCGCCGCTTTTCGAACGGGTACGCAGCCGTGCCTCGTAGGCCGCCCGCTGCAGCGGATCGCTCAGCACCGCATAGGCCTCGCTCAAGAGGCGGAATCGTTCGGGATCGACGCCCGGTCCCGCGCGGTCGGGATGGAGCCGTTTCGCCCGTTCGCGATAGGCGCTTTTGATCTCCTCGGCGGAAGCGGTGCGCTCGACGCCGAGAATGGCATAGTAATCCCTGAGCGGCTCGCCGGTTGCCATGATCCTGTCCGGTTCAACGCGAGAACGGCGCCAGCAGGCGCCGAACTTGCCGTGGTCGGCCGTTGCGGGCAAGCTTCGCCCGGTCGTCGATCGGAGGAATCGAAGCGTGTGGCAGGATTGGCGGAGATGCCCCGGATCCGTGGCGGGGCCGCGGCCGCTGCGGCCGAGGGGCGCCCCGGCCGGTCGCGACTATCAGCGCGCCCGCTTCTATCGCTGGGAGCAGGAGCATGTGCTCCGCCATCACGCGACACCTCTTTCCCTCGCCGCGTGTCGGGCCCTGGTCGAAACCGCCTATCGCTGGCTGGAGCCCGAGGCCGCGCGCCTCCCCGGATGGCGGCCGCCGCTGGTGGGCGACGGGCGTGGTCGTCGCCATGCCTGCGGCTCGCGGGAAGTGATCAAGTTGCCGCGCTGGGCCCGCACCGCCCCCATCGTGCTCCACGAATGCGCCCACGGGGTCACCCCCGACAAGCACGGACCGCGGTTCGTACGGGTCTATGTCGATCTTCTGGTGCAGTTTCTCGGTCTCGCGCCGGTGCCGCTGCTGGCCAGCCTCGGCGAGGCCGGCATCGATGTCGCCGTTCCGCTGCGATGCGGGATCAGTGGGAATGGGGCTGGTGGAAATGGCCGGGGGCGGGGCCGAAAAGCCGCGTCTTGACCCGCTCGGCGATGCCGACCACGCCGGGGGCGAGCACTGCAGCGATGTCGACGCCCGCGCGGATCGCGTTCCAGTTGACGAACCACCACTGCCCGAGAACCTCCCAGCAGCGCAACCGTTCGCCGAGCGGCAGTGGCTCGCGGCGCACCATTCCGACATACTCGGCGTAGAGGCGCCAGGTCGGGAACACCAGCCGACCGGCCCGGCTCGCATCATGCCAGCGCATGCGTTCGGTCAGGCTGGCATGCCGCCGGGTATAGCGATTTTCGTGCTCGCGCATCTGCACCAGCGGCTCGTCGAGCTGCAGCAGGCGACCGCGCAGTGCCATCTGCGCCAGGAAGGCGCGGTCGGCGCCGTGGAACGGCCCGTGCAGGAGCGAGTTGGCCATCGCCGAGCGGCGCACCAGGCCGAAGAAATCGACGCAGGAATGCGAGCGCAGGATCATCGCCGCGAACCGCTCGGAAGGTGAGTCGCGATCGGCCGCGCGCAGGCCGCTGTCGTAGAAGCCGATGCGATCGCCGCTGCCGTCGATATACTCGACGATGGTGTTGCAGAGCACCGCATCGGGCGTCCGGTCCAGCGCCCTCACCGTGGCCTCGAGATAGCCGGGCAGGATGCGATCGTCGTGGGCCAGCCATTTGAAATAGGTGCCGCGTGCCGCCGCCCAGGCCCGGTTGTAGTTGGGTGCCGCGCCCAGATTGCGCGGATTGTGCAGGTGGACCACACGCCGGTCGCCGGCCGCGAGATCACGGATGATTTCCGGCGTGCGATCGGTGGAGGCGTTGTCGGAGACGATCAGCTCGAGATCGCCGAAGCTCTGATCGAGCACGGAACGCATCGCCTCTTCGAGATAGTTTTCCCCATTGTAGACGGGGATGCCGATGCTGACCCTGGGGGGTGTTTCGCGCATACACCGATGTCCGTTTCCAACTGCCTGTAGAAAACAATATAGCGGGACCGCACCGGAGATTTCCAGGGGTCCGACATCCTCGGTGCCGGAGAAGTGGCCTGGCCGCCACATTCGGGTGCGCCCGCAGGAGGAACTCCGCGGATTGTGGCGATGTCGCCGGCAGCACGCACCTGGCCGCGGGGTCAGCCGATGATCCCCGCCGCACGCCAGTCGGCGATGGCTTCGGGCGTCGCCCCGATGAGCTCCCGCAGCAATTCCTCGGTGTGCTGGCCGAGAAGGGGAGGCGGATGCCGATAGTCGGGCGGTGTCGCGCTCATCTTGACGGGGTTGGCGATCAGCGGAACGGTTCCTCCCCCGGCCAGGGGGTGGGGCAGGTCGATCCGCATGCCGCGGGCCCGCACCTGCGGATCGGCGAAGACCCCGGCGATATCGTTGACCGGACCACAGGGAACGCCCAGATCGGCCAGCCCGTCCACCCATTCGGCGGTGGTCTTGCGGCGCATGATCGGAAGCATCCGCGCATACAGCGCGCCGCGGTTCTCCACCCGTGCGCTGTTGGTCGCAAAGCGCGGATCGGCGGCCAGCTCCGGAGCGCCGGCGAAATCGCACCAGCGACGGAACTGCCGATCGTTGCCCACCGCCAGGATCACCCAGCCGTCGGCGCTCTCGAAGGCCTTGTAAGGGACGATGTTGGGATGCTCGTTGCCGAGTCTGCGGGGTACCCGGCCGGAAACCAGGTAATTGACGCCCTCGTTGACCAGCCAGGCGACCTGGCTGTCGAGCAGTGCCATGTCGATATGCTGACCCTCGCCGGTGGCATCGCGATGTCGCAATGCGGCCAGAATCGCCACCGCCGCGTACATGCCGCACATCACGTCGGCGATGCCCACTCCGACCTTGAGAGGTTCGCCGTCGGGCTCGCCGGTGATGCTCATGATGCCACCCTGCCCCTGGGCCAGGAAATCGTAGCCGGCGCGCGGCGCGAGCGCACCGGTCTGCCCGAAGCCGGTGATCGAGCAGTAGACGAGCCGAGGGAATTCCCGCCGCAGGTCCTCGTAGCCGAGGCCGTATTTGGCGAGACTTCCGACCTTGAAATTTTCCACCAGCACGTCGCAGCGGGCGATCAGCCGGCGGGCCAGTTCCTGTCCTTCGGGTCTCGAAATGTCCAGGGCGAGCGAGCGCTTGTTGCGGTTGGCGCAGAGATAATAGGCGCTCTCGCTGGTCGGCCGGCCCGCCGCATCCGTCACATAGGGCGGCCCCCAGCGGCGGGTGTCGTCACCATGGCCGGGCCGCTCGATCTTGATCACATCGGCGCCCAGATCCCCGAGGAGCTGGGTGCAGGTGGGCCCGGCCAGAATGCGCGTGAGATCGAAGATGCGGATCCCCGAAAGTGCGCCCGTGCCGCTCATCGTCAGGCCTTCTGGAGATGGTCGTCGCCCGGCTGACTAGCGCAAGCGAGGGGCGCATCACAAGCGCGCCCGATCAGGAGCCGGCGAGCGGCAGGCCCTGCAGGGCCGAGCCATGGGCGAAGCCCGAGGAGAGCGCCCAACCGGCGATCGCGCCGATCAGCAGCGGATCCCCCTCGCTGGCGGTGTTCGGGCGATGGGCGCGCCACAGGGCGAGCAGGAAGAAGGCCAGGGCGGCATAGCCCGCGCCCGCTTCCCAGGCCGTTTCCATGCCCGCTTGCGGCAGGCGCATGAGATAGAGCGCGACGGCGGCCAGGGCGGCGAGCCCGAGCGCCAGATCGCGCCGGGCCGCAGCGTGGTTCGGGGACCGCGGTGCGAGGTTGCGGTGCAGCAGCAGATCGCCCCGGCCGACGGCCAGTTCGGCGAAGACCGCCACGGCGCCGGCCCAGGCCACCAGATCGAGGCTGCGGGTCATGCCCAGAGCGATGGCTCCGGCGTCGAATGCGAGGGCGGCGGCGAAGGCCGTGAGCAGCAGGCGCGCCAGCAGGGGCAGCGGCGGCACGGCGTGGCGGGTGGCGTGACAGAGCGCCATCACCGCCGCCAGCACGGCGATGCCGGGGGCGGGCATGGCGGCGATGGCCAGACCGAGCAGCAGAAAGGGAAGACCGAAGATGCGGCCGCTGCCGCCCTCGCCGCCGCCCGAAGGGCGGCGGCAGGCGGCCAGCAGGCCCGTACCGAACAGGGTCAGCAGCAGGCCGAGAAAGGCGAAGGCCAAGGCCAATACCTGCTCCGTCGCCAGCGGCCCGCGGAAGAGAAAGGCCGGAGCGACGGAGAGCAGCACCACCGGCCAGCCCCGGGCCGGTACCGCGAGGCGCACCGTCAACCGCTCCGGCTGCGGCTTGGCGACGGCGGCGCGTTCTCCCCGGCTGCCCATGCCACCATTGCCGGCAAGACTGGCCACCATCCCGGACATCGCCGTGCTCTCCTCGCTGTTGTGGAGCCCCGATGCCCGGGATGGTGGACCAGGATGGTTAACGAACGGTTAACCGCAGAGCATCCGGCTCAGGGCAGCAGCAGGAAGATCTGCATGTTGCCGCGGAGGATGGTCAGTGCGAACACTTTCCTGGCCTGGCGCACGCGATTCTCGAACTCGGCCAGCGACCCGACCGGCTCGCGATTGACGGCGAGAATGATATCGCCCGGTCGCAGTCCCACCTGCCAGGCCGGCGAGCCGCGCTCGACATCGGCCACCAGCACGCCCTCGACGTTGCCGTGGGCGGGGTGGTCGGAGGGGATGTCGGTGAGGGTGGCACCGGCGAGCTGCGGTACCGCCTCGGCGCCGGCGATCACTTCCTCGGCGGGTTCGCCGATCACCACCTCGACCTGCTTTTCGCGGCCGTCCCGCAGCAGGGTGAGCTTGACCTTCTGGCCACGCTCCATGAGACCGATGCGGTTGCGCAGGTCGGTCGAGCTCTTCACCGGCTTGCCGTCGACCGCCACGATCACGTCGCCCGGCCGCAGGCCGGCGGCAGCCGCCGGCGAATTGGGCTCGACGCGGCTCACCACCGCCCCGCGCTTGCCGGGAATGCCCATCGCCTCGGCGATTTCGGGAGTCAGATCCTGGATCGCCACGCCGATCCGGCCGCGCCGTACCTCACCATACCGGATGAGCTGCTGCATCACCGCCCGGGCCATGTTGACGGGCACCGCGAAGCCGATGCCGACATTGCCGCCGGCGGGGGCGATGATGGCGGTATTGATCCCGATGAGTTCGCCCTTGGTATTGATCAGCGCGCCACCGGAATTGCCGGGGTTGATGGGGGCATCGGTCTGGATGAAGCTCTCGTAGTTCTCGGCGGCGATGCCGCTGCGGCCGAGGGCGCTGATGATGCCGGAGGTGACGGTCTGGCCGAGGGCGAACGGATTGCCGATGGCCAGCACCACATCCCCGACCTCGAGGAGGTCCGAATCCCCGAGCGGCAATGCGGTGAGCCGTTCGGCGGGGATCCGCAGCAGTGCGATATCGGTGGCCGGGTCCCGCCCGATGAGTTCGGCCTTGAAGCGGCGCTTGTCCTTGAGGGTGACGGTGATTTCCTCGGCGCCCTGGACCACATGATTGTTGGTGAGCACGTAGCCCTTCTCGGCGTCGACGACGACGCCCGAACCGGCGCTCAGCACCTCGCGCCGCGGCTCGGTGTCCGGCAGGCCGAAGAAGCGGCGGAAGAACGGATCGCGCAGCAGCGGGTTGGTCTGGGCGGGACGGATCGAGCGGACCGCGATGTTGACCACCGCGGGGGTCACGTGTTTCAGGACCGGGGCCAGGGTCAGTACTCCGCGCTCCTCGTCGAGCAGCGAGAGCTGGGCCTGGGCGGGGATGCTCGTGAGGCCCGGGGCCAAGCCGATCAGCAGGACGGCGAGCCAGACTCGGTATCGCGACATGTTTTTTCCTCCCTTCGGTGAGCGGAACGGGGGGCGACCGACCTGCGGGCGCCCGGATGGGACAGGGTATCTCCGCCTTTTATGTAGGTGCGCAGACGGCACCCGAGCGGTGCCCGCCATGCGACAAAAAAGCCGGAGGAACCCGAAGGTTCTCCGGCTGCAGCCGCCACGCGGCCTAACCTCGCGACGCCGTTTCCGGCGGATCGCATCGCCCGCCCGTCCCACCGGGCGACAGCAGGCCCATCACCCAGCAGGGCGGACAGAGCCAGAACAGCCAGGGCGCTGCCGCGAGCTGCGCCGCCAGCCACCGGGACGGCGGCGGAAACCTGCTCGGCAGACCGTTCACGCCGCCTTGACCTCGATCCGCTTGACGGGCTTCTGCGCGGTCTCCGGCTTGGGCAGGCGAATCGTCAGAAGACCCTTGTCATAGGTCGCCTCGGCCTTGTCCGGCTCGATCTCGGCCGGCAGCCGGATGGACCGCTCGAAGCGGCCGAACCGACGCTCGACGAGGAAGCGGTTCTCCTCCTTCTCCTCGCGCTCGGCCTTCTTCTCGCCGCGGATGGTCAGCAGATCGCCCCGGACCTCGATGGACACCTCCTCGGGATCGACGCCCGGCAGCTCGACCACCACCTTGTAGGCGTCCTCCGTCTCGAGGATGTCCACCTCCGGCAGCAGCGCACCCGCAATCGGGGTCGGGAACGGGAAGCTCCAGGCCGTCCGACCGCCGAAGAAGTCCTCGAACAGCCGATCCATCTCCCGCCGGAAGCTGGCGAAAGGATCGAACATCTCGTTCCGATTGGCCGCTACCGAACGGGTCGTCCTCGGAACCAGGGTCCGCACATCGACCATGGCTGTACCTCCTTTCCGCATCACCGGTTGCAACGAGCAGGACTTCCTCCGACCGATCCCCGGCTCCGGGCCACGGCGGACCCGGAGCTTCGGCGATCAGGCCGCTTCGGCCTCCTTGCCGCCGCTCTCGCGCGCTTCGATCTCCCGATGCTCGATCGTGCGACCGGCACCGCGGATCTCGATGCGCCGCGGCCGCAGGGCCTCGGGCACCTCGCGCTCGAGCTCGATGATCAGGAGGCCGTTTTCGAGCCGCGCCTCCTTCACCTTGACATAGTCGGCGAGCTGGAAGCGCCGCTCGAAAGCGCGACCGGCGATGCCGCGATGGAGATAGGTGACGTTGGCCGGCTCCCGGCGCTTGCCGCGCACGGTCAAGAGGTTGGGCTCGGTGACGATCTCCAGATCCTCCGGCCCGAAGCCGGCAACGGCCATGACGATGCGGTAACTGTCCTCGCCCAGCTTCTCGATGTTGTAGGGCGGATAAGACGTACCGTTCTCCTCGATCTGCAGGGCAGCATCGAGCGCCTGCCACAGCCGATCGAAACCGACCGTCGACCGCAGCAGGGGGGTGAGATCCAGTGTGGCCATAGATACCCTCCTTCGAGCGATAGCCTAGCCATCACAGACGCGGTCCCTCGGGTGGCAACCGCGATCTTTACATAATCACCGGGATTCCCGGCTTCAAGAGGGGGGCTGCGCGCGATCCCTCCAGGACATGGCCGCGCCCGCCAGCGGCAGCGCCGCCATGGTGAGCAGGGTGGGAAAGGGGCTGCCGTTGGAGAAGGCGGCGAGAGCGCTGCCGACCAGAGCGGGGATGAAGCTCTGCAGGACGCCGAGTGCGGAGACCACGCCGCCGACCGTGCGGCCATGGGGCTGCAGGGCCAGCGCCGTACTGTTGGAGACGATCAGGCTGAAGCAGAAGAAGAAGGCGCCGAATCCCGGAACCAGGAACCACCCGCTGCTCGGCCCGATGGCGGCCACACCGAGGTTGAGCAGACCGCTCGCGAAGGCGCCGGCGCTGCCGGAGGCGATCACCCTGGGCAGCGGCAGGAAGCGCACCAGGCGGGCGTTGGCGAGGCTGCCCAGGGCCGCGCAGGCGGCGGTGAGCGCGAACATCACCGCGAAACCGCCGGGGCCGATGCCGAACAGCGCCATGTAGATGACCGGCACATTGGTCAGATAGACGATCAGGGTGACGAAGGTGAGGATGGTGACGATCGCGTACCGGCAGGAGCGCCGGTTTCCCAGCAGCGCGCGGTAGCCGGCCAGAATGCGCGTCGGGTGCAGGGCTCCGGGATCGGGAAAACGGCGCGTTTCCCGTAGCTGCAGCGCCGTCCAGGCCAGCATGGCGAGCCCGTAGAGCGCCAGAAAGGCGAAGATCCAGCGCCAGGAGCCCAGTGCCAGCAGGCCGGCGCCGATGGTCGGGGCGATGATCGGCGCGGTGATGAAGGCGGCCATCACGAAGGACATCACCCGCGCCATCACCGCACCCTCGAACAGGTCGCGCACCACCGCCCGGCTGAGGATCGGTCCCGTCGCCCCGGCCAGACCCTGCAACATGCGCAGCAGCAGCAGGGTGTCGATGTCGGTTGCCAGCAGGCAGGCGAGGCTCGCCAGCACGAACAGGGCGATGCCCCAGAGCAGAACCGGCTTGCGGCCGAAGCGGTCGGACAGCGGGCCGATGAAGATCTGGCCGACGGCGAAGCCGACGAAGAAGCTGGTCACCGTGAGCTGGGCCGAGGCGAGGCTGCCGCCGAGCTCCGCCGCCACCGCCGGAATCGCCGGCAGGTTCACGTCGATGGTCATGGCGCCCATGCTCATCAGCGCCGAGACCAGCAGGATGAAGCCCGGCCTCACCGGGGCGCTGGCGGTGCCGATCGTCGCCGGTCGTCCCGCGCCGTGCGCCACTGCGATCGCTCAGAAACTGTAGTAGAGCTGGAACTCGACCGGGTGCGGGGTGCGCTCGACCCGTTCCAGCTCGCGGCGCTTGACCTGGATGTAGGCCTCGACGAGGTCGGGTGGCATGACATCGCCCTGGCCCAGAAAGGCGTGATCGGCTTCGAGGGCGGCCAGCGCCTCGGCCAGATCCTGGCAGGCACGGGGCAGATCCTCGAGCTCGACCGCGCGCAGATCGTAGAGATTGCGGTCCATGGCATCGCCCGGCTCGAGCTGGCGTTCGATGCCGTCGAGACCGGCCATGAGAATGGCGGAGAAGGCGAGATAGGGATTGGTGGCGGGATCGGGGAAACGGACCTCGATCCGCTTGGATTCGGGGCGGGCGGCGAAAGGAATGCGGATGGCGGCGGAGCGGTTGAAGGCGGCGTAGGTGAGCAGCACCGGTTCGTCGAGGCCGGGGCGCAGCCGCCTGTAGCTGTTGGTGGTGGCGTTGGTGAAGGCGTTCAGCGCCCGTGCATGAGCCAGCACACCGGCGATGAAGGAGAGGCAGAGCGGGCTGAGATCGGCGTAACCCTGGCCGGCGAACAGCGGCTTGCCGCCGCGGTGCAGGGACAGATTGACGTGGAGCCCGGAGCCCGGCTCGTCCACCAGCGGTTTGGCCATGAAGGTGGCACTCTTGCCATAGGAGGCGGCCACCTGATGGATGACGTATTTGGTGATCTGCAGGCGGTCCGCGCAGCCCAGCAGAGAGGTCGGGCCGCTGCTGAGCTCGCACTGGCAGGTGGCCCGGCCGTGACGGTGCTGGACCCGGCCGAGCCCCAGCGAGGAGAGAAGGGTCGCCACCTCGGCCCGGATCTCGGCGAGATGATCGGTCGGCGGCATCGCCAGATAGGCATCACCCGGTGCCGGCCGGTGACCGGAATTGCCGTCGGCGTAACTCTGCGACGCCGCGCGGCCGCTTTCGCTGGCCTGCAGCCGGTAGCCGTTGGCCATGCTGCCGATCTCGAGCCGGACATCGTCGAACAGGAAAAAGTCGAGTTCGGCCGCCAGCAGAGCCTCGTCGGCGACCCCGAGATCGACCAGATGGCGGGCGGCGCGGCGGGCCACGGAGCGGGGGTCCCGCTCGTAGCCGATGCCGGTGGCCGGATCGGAGCCGTCGCACAGCAGCACCAAGGTGGGCTGGGCGGTGAAGGGATCGACGAAGGCACTGGCGAGGTCCGGTTTCAGAAGCAGATCGGACTCCGAGACGTCGCGCCAGCCGGGGACCGCCGAACCGTCGATGAACAGGCCGTGCTCGAGGATCGTGGCATCGACACTGCCGGCGTCGATCGCCGTGTGTCGGAAGCGCCCGGCGAGGTCGGTGAACCGCAGATCGACGATCTTGATCCGTTCCTGTTCGATCCGCTCGAGGATCGTCTCGGGGCTGCTCATCCTGCCTGGTCCTCTGGTCTTTCGCGAAGCGGCGCCGACCGGCTGTCGGCAAGAGGCGGAGCTTGCCGCGGCGGCACGGCCCGATCAAGCCTCTGTTAACGATTTGCGGGTAGCATGGCGGGAGGAGGTGGTCGAGCCGATGAAATCCCTCTCGGCGATCGCTCTTCCCGGACGGGCCTTCGCGGGCGAGGATGTCTCGTTCCAGGGCCGGGGAGCTCCGGCAGCGCTGGCGAGGCTGTCGGCGGGCGGGCGGCTGGAGCTGAGGATCCTCGGGCCCCGCGACGAGGGTCTCCTGGTAGCGGCGCCGAAGGGACGCTTTCTGCTGGCGGCCGAGGGCGAGGCGCTGGCGGCGTTGCGCCGGTCGGTGACACCCGGCGGGAGCCGCATCACTCTGGAGCTGCCGCGCGGCTCGCCGGTCGACGCCACGGGCCGGGTGCCGGCGAGGCTGGTGGCGGTCGATGGCCGGCCGGTGGACATCGACATCTCGCTGCGGCCGTTCCCCACGCCCGGATCATCGGGCGACCGGTCTCCGGCAGGGCCGGTCCCCGAGCCGCCGGACCTGGTATCCGGTCCCTCGCCACGGCAGGCTCCGGGCCCCGCGCGCCCCCCCTTCGAGGCCACTCTGCTGCGGGGGGATCGCCCGGCCGCTCGTCTCGCGGTTCGTCTCGAACCGGCACCCGCGGCCAACACCGCCGGCGTTTCGCCGGAAGTTCCCGATCTCGCGCCTGCCGCCGGAGGCCGCGGCGCAGCGTCGCCGCCGCCCACCGCCGCCAACCCTTCACCGCCGCCCAGCACCGTCCCGTCGCGCGGCGCCAGCCCACCGTCACCAGCTTCCCCTGCCGGCGCGCAGACCGCGGCACCCCCCGTGCCGGCAGGCTCGCCGCCGCCGCCCGTTGCCGGGGCACGACCGCTGCCCACGGTCGAACCGACGGCGCTGCGGCCCGGAGTCCCCCCGCCTGCCCCACCAGCGCCTCCGCTCGCGACGGATCTCCCGCCGACGGCGGTCGTCACCGGACGGGATGCAGCCGGACGGCTGCTGCTGCGGCTGTCCGAAGGAGCTCCGGCGGGCCTGCTGCGGATCGAGGAGCCCGGCCTCGATGTACCCCGGGGCAGCCGTCTTCTGGTGCAGGTGGTCGGCCGAGGCGGGAGGGGGACGGTGGAGATGGGCCGGGAAACGGTCCCGCAGCCGCCGACGGTGCCGGTCGCCGCCCCGCCTCCACGGATCGTCATGACGGAAGCCGGGGCCACGTTGCGCCTGTTCGCCTATCTGCTGCGCCGGGAAGCCGCGGGCAGCGGCGAGCCGGCCGATTCTCCCGGCGGGCGTGTGGAGACGCAGCCGCCGGTGCCGGGGCGACCGGCGACCGGCACGGGGGTGCCGGAAACGGGCACGCTGGTCTGGCTGGCCGGAGCCGGCGAGCCGCTTTCCCTGCGTGTCGGGGCACGGGCCGAAGGGGACGAGGGAGCGGAGGAGGCGGGGCAGCGCTGGGTCTTCGCCCTGGAGCTCGCCGCCTACGGCGCCCTTCGCCTCGAACTCTGGTCGCGCGGCAGCAGCCGGCAGCTCACGGTGCGCAGCGAACGGCCGCTGCCGGAGGATCTGCGGCGGCAGATCGCGGATCTGTTCGGGGCGGCGCTGGAGATTTCGGGCAATCGGGGGTGGCTGCTGTTCACCGGGCTCGCCCGCGGCGCAAACGGTGCCGCCGATGCGGCAGGCGGCGGCATCCTCGCCTGACGACCCGGGGCGACGGTATCAGATGGCAACCGCGTGGCGCTGCGTGCCGGGCTCGAGATAACGATCGAAGGCGGCGGCCACCAGCCGCAGCAGGGGGCGGTTCTCCGGTGGCACGGTGATCCTGGTGCCGTCGAAGCGGGCGATGCCCAGCGCCACCAGACGTTGCATTCGCTCCTCGTTCGGGGCGAGAAGCGGCCGGGCCACGCCCTGCACCGCAGCGATCCGGTCGAGATCGACGCTGCCGAAACACATGATCTGCTCGATCACCACCCGGATCGCCCGATCGGTCGCACGCAGCCGCAGCCCGCGCGCGACCGGCAGCCGCCCGGCCAGCACCTCGCGCCGCCAATGCCGCAGATCCGCGTGATTCTGCACATATCCGGCCGGCAGTTCGCCGATCGCCGAACTGCCGAACCCGAGCAGCGCATCCGCCGGATCGGTGGTGTAGCCCTGGAAATTCCGCCGCAGCCTGCGCTCGGCGAGGGCGCGGGCCATCGAGTCCCCGGGACGGGCGAAATGGTCGAGGCCGATCGCCACATAGCCCGCCCGCTCGAAGCTCTCGGCGATGGCCTCGAACTGGGCGGCGCGGGCCTTGGCATCGGGCAGGGCCTGCTCCGGGATCAGGCTCTGGTGCCGCTTGAGACGGGGCAGATGGGCATAGCCGAACACCGCCGCCCGATCCGGCGCCAGCGCCAGGATCTCGTGCGCGGTGCGACGCACGGTGGCTACCGTCTGATGGGGCAGGCCGTAGAGCAGATCGACCGAGATATGGTCGATGCCGGCCGCACGGAGCCGGGCGACGACCGCGGCCACCTGCGCCACCGGCTGGATGCGGTTGATCGCTTCCTGCACCCTGGGATCGGTGGTCTGCACGCCGAGGCTGGCACGGTTGATGCCACCCTCGGCGAGGGCCGCCACCAGTTCGCCGTCGACCATCCGCGGATCGAGCTCGATGGCCAGCTCGGCATCCGGCAGGAAGGCGAAACGCTTGCGCAGATGTCCGAGTAGCCGCTCCATGCCGCGGGCACCGATGATCGAGGGCGTGCCGCCGCCGAAATGGAGATGGATGACCGGCATCACCGCCGGCAGCCGGGCCGCCACCAGATCGATCTCCGCCTCGAGCTGCGCCAGATAGGCGGCGATCCGGTCGGCCCGCCGGGTGATGAAGGTGTGACAGCCGCAGTACCAGCAGAGCTGGCGGCAGTAGGGAATGTGGACATAGAGGGAGAGGCGCGCCTCGGGAGTCAGCGCCGCCAGCCAAGCCGCATATTCCTCACCGTTCACCCCGGTCGAGAAATGGGGGGCCGTCGGATAGCTCGTGTAACGCGGCACCCGTTCCCCTTCGAACAGGCGGATATGCTCGGCACGCATGGGCCCGGTCCGTTCGCGCAGCACAGATGCACAACAAGATGATCCTTCGCAGGCGGTTTGCCATGCGTCAAGCTGCCCCTGTGCCGGCCCGCGGCTCGACTGCGAGGCGGGCGCTCCCTATCTTGTCCCGCCAGTCCCGTTCGGCGACAACAAAAGTCGATCCGTGGCCGGGAGGCGATGCATGACGCGCAAGAAAAGCCGGACGGAACGTCCGGTTCACCCCATCAGGCGCCTGCTCACGCCCATCGAGGAGTTCCTGCAGACCGAGGCGCTGGGCGGCGTGGTGCTGATCGCCACCGCCATCCTGGCGCTCCTGTGGGCCAACTCGCCCTGGGCGGATCTCTACGAGGCGCTCCGCAAGTTTCCCATCCGCATCGGCTTCGGCGGTCTCACCCTGGCCGAGCCCTTCGCATACTGGGTCAACGACCTGCTGATGGCGATCTTCTTCTTTCTGGTGGGGCTCGAGATCAAGCGGGAGCTCCTGGTGGGCGAGCTCGCGGGCTGGAAGAAGGCGGCGCTGCCGGTGGCCGCGGCGATCGGCGGTATGGTGGTGCCGGCGGCGATCTATACCGCCTTCACCTTCGGTACCGAACAGATCGTCGGCTGGGGGGTGCCGATGGCCACCGACATCGCCTTCGCCGTCGGCGTACTGGCCCTGCTCGGTTCGAGGGTGCCGGTGGCCCTCAAGGTGTTCCTGCTGGCCCTCGCGATCATCGACGATCTCGGGGCGGTACTGGTGATCGCGGTCTTCTACACGAACGAGCTCAACAGCGGCTATCTGGCGCTGGCGGTGGTGGCCTGGCTCGTGGCCTTCGCCTATGGCGGCTTCGGCGGCGGACGTGCGGCGGTGTTCGCCGCGATCGGTCTGGTGCTGTGGTTCTTCACTTTCGAATCGGGAGTTCACGCGACCATCGCCGGCGTCGCCCTGGCCTTTACCGTGCCCATCGCCCGCAATGTCGATCGCCGGACCCTGATGCAGGAACTGGCGATGCGTCCGAGCGGCGGCTTCGAACAGATGGAGATGAGCATCGGCCATGCCGCCGACACGCTGATCGCCGCGCGCAGCCCCCTGCATCGCTTCGAGCATGCGCTGGCACCCTATGTGGCCTTTCTGATCATGCCGCTGTTCGCGCTCCTCAACGCCGGCATCGTCTTCGGCGGAGAGAGCGGTGGTTCCCTGTTCTCGACGGTGATGCTCGGGGCCTTTCTCGGCCTCGTTCTGGGCAAGCCGGTGGGCATTCTCGGCGCCTGCTGGCTGGCGCGGGTGACCGGCATCGCCCGTGTCCCGGAAGGCATCTCCGCGCTGGCCCTGCTGGGCACCGGCTTTCTCGCCGGCATCGGCTTCACGATGTCGCTGTTCATCGGGGCGCTGGCCTTCGGAGAGGGACCGGTGCTCGATCAGGCCAAGCTGGGCGTGCTGCTGGCCT
>Ga0256841_1002064_pt1 | contig 16427 bp, 16 predicted proteins | sample 356308metaG_FD_185971 | JGI IMG/M metagenome (GOLD analysis project Ga0256841, IMG submission 185971) | Hydrothermal vent microbial communities from Mid Atlantic Ridge, Atlantic Ocean - 356-308 | ecosystem: Environmental > Aquatic > Marine > Hydrothermal vents | place: Atlantic Ocean: Mid... | reverse complement strand
CAAGGCGTTCAAGCAGACCGGAATTACCTTGGGTGCTCGCCACCTAAAGTTAGGGGAAATTTTTTTCGGTTGTCCGCCGGCTGCTTAACTTAGACGTTAGACGTTATCGGCAAAACAGAACGTGAGAAATCAGCATCATGCTTAACCTTGATAAGTCTCCTTACATACTCGACGAGAAAGCCGAGGAGGAAATTACTAAAAAAATCATGGAGCTCGAAGAACGCGTTGATCTTTTAAGGCGTACAGGTATGCTTACAGACGAAACTCTCGTCAACTATTATGGTGAAAAACGCTTCGAGCAGGTAGCCGAATCAAATGCCATTGAGGGTAGCACATTATCTGTTGGAGAAACTGAATTGGCGATTCTCAAAGGGATCACCATTACTGGCCATGATCCGGGTTATATACGCGATGCTATAGCGTTAGATAATGCCTTACAGCGAATGGCCGAAATGGCAAGGGAGAACAAATCACCAACAAATATAGAACAACTTCTTGAGCTTCATTCGTTGATACTAGGAGATAGACCAAGTGCTGGCCACTTCCGAAATGAGCCAGTAAGGATAAAAGGCTCTGATCATAGGCCCCCTAAATACTGGAATGAAATTATGGGTCAAATGGACGCGTGGCAGCAATGGTCTGAAGAAAATCAAAACGCCCCAGCGATACTTAGAGCAATTATTTTACATGCATGGCTTGTGCACATTCACCCGTTCATTGATGGAAATGGACGAACTGCAAGGGCGATTACAAATCTCGAGCTAATACGAGCAGGTTATCCTCCAATAATTATAAAGAAAAGAGAGCGTGATCGATACATTGAAGCCTTATCCGAATCTGATGCAGGTGGTGATATTAGAGGTTTTTTTGAACTTCTTATTGAGCGTATAGAAGGCTCACTAACCGGCCTTGAGCTTTCGGCAAAGCAAAAGCAGGGATATAGCCCAATACAAGAAAAAATACGCAAAAGGCAAGAGCAACAACTTAATATTTGGGATGCTAGTGTACATCTCCTTGTGCAAGCCATAGATCATTTCTTGCACGAAAATATTGATGCTGTTGGCGGTGATGTTTATATAAAAGAGTTTGAGTCACCATTAGATCTTGAGGACTACATAGCGTTATGTGATCGAAGAACCGCTCAGAGATCTTGGGTTTTTATCACAAACATCGTTATACCCGGATTACCGAAACAAGTACGACTAGCATATCTTGGGTACCGAACGCCCGCAATGTTTCATAAATTGGGTGATGAGGGTGGGCCTTCTATATTTTGGTCAAAGAAAAATGAAAGTGGTTACCCAAAATGGCTGAGGACAGAAGAACAGGCTCCATTTGCAGTGGAAATTACAACTAAACAAGGAGCAGGCGACGAATGGTATGCAAGAAAAATAGACGGCACTATATCTAAGTTAACCACGACCGATCTTGCAAAGAATATCGCGAGGAGCCTTGTTGAAATAGCGACCGATAACAAGTAGCTCCAGTGGATAGCAAAAGCGTCTCTCGTTCCTCGCTCTGCCTTTTGCTGCCACTGAGACCAACGTTAGCGATGAATAAGATATGACGAAGAAAATAATTTTTGTTGCCGGGATTCATGGGGTTGGCAAAACATATCTGTGTCAAAGACTTAAAGAGTTAATGGGTGTTGACCATTTTTCAGCCAGTCAGTTAATAAGTGAGTTTAAGAGCGAGAAATTGAGTAGTACGGATAAAAGTGTTAAGAATATCAACAACAATCAAGAGCTACTTTTAAGAGCCATAGAAAAATATATACAACCAACTAGACCTACATTGCTTGACGGGCATTGCTGTTTGCTGAATTCAGATCACAAAGTAGAGCGAATTTCAATAGAGACATTTATAGGAATTGAACCATGCTCAGTCATCGTGCTTTATGATGAAATCAGTAGTATCGTCAAAAAAATATCTGGAAGGGATGGTGTTTCTTATGATACTAAGCTTTTGTCCTGTTTTCAGGATGAAGAAATAAAATATGCTAGAGAAATTGCTGAACGCTTACGTGTGCCATATTTAAAATCTAGTGTAGATAAAGGACTTGATAGTGTAAAAGATTTCATTGGAAATCTGAACATTGGCATGGATAAGACATGAGAGTACTGCTAGATACCAATATTTTGATTCATCGTGAGGCTAATCGAGTCTTAAATGAGGATATAGGCACCTTATTCGGTTGGTTCGATAAGCTACATTATGAAAAATGTATACATCCTCTTTCATTGTCAGAAATACAAAAACATAAAGATGATGAAATTGTAAATACTATCAGGGCTAAAATCCAAAATTACGCTCTTCTCAAAACAGAAGCTCCTGAGTCTCCAGAAATTGAGACTATTAGGGACAAATATGACCGCGATGAGAATGACGCAATTGACACATCTCTATTAAAGGAAGTATTTGCTGAGCGCGTAAATTATCTTGTAACTGAGGATCGTAAGATCCACCAAAAAGCAAGCGACCTCGGAATAAGCGATCGCGTGTTTTCTATAGATAGTTTCCTTGAAAAAGTCACTGCTGAAAACCCCGCTCTTGCAGAATACAAAACTTTATCGGTCAGAAAAGAGTATTTCGGGAACATTGATATAAATGATAATTTTTTCGATTCATTTCGCAGAGACTATCAAGGATTCAATAAATGGTTTAACTCAAAGGCTGATGACACGGCATATATTTGTCGTTCTGATGAAGGTCAAATTGTTGCATTTTTGTATGTAAAAGTAGAAGGTGAAGACGAAAACTATTCAGATATAAATCCAATATTTGACAAAAAGAAAAGGCTAAAAATAGGGACATTAAAAGTAATATCAAATGGGTACAAGCTTGGTGAGAGATTTCTAAAAATAATATTTGATAATGCACTGCGTAATAAGGTGGATGAGATTTATGTCACGTTATTTAATAATACTGAAGAGCAGGAGAGGCTTATAGGTTTGCTAACTGACTGGGGGTTTTATCACTATGGGGAAAAACATACCCCAACAGGTAACGAACAAGTCTTTGTAAAAGATTTTAAACCAACTCCAAGCGCAGCACATCCAAAAATAACATATCCATTTATAGATAGAAGTAGACGGTATTTCATTGTCCCAATATACCCACAATATCATACAGAGCTATTCCCTGATTCGATCCTTAATAATGAATCACCGGATGATTTTATTGAAAATCAGCCTCATAGAAATGCAATACAGAAAGTATATATTTCTCGATCATTTTATAAAGATTTAAAGCCTGGTGATGTGATTGTATTCTATCGGACAGGCGGTTATTACAAGGGTGTTGTTACAACTATTGGTGTTATTGAGAATACAATAATAAATATCCAGCACGAGAGCGATTTCATAAATCTTTGCAGGAAAAGAAGTGTTTTCACTGATGACGAGCTAAGAGAACACTGGAATTATAATCCTCGAAACAGACCATTTATTGTAAACTTTCTGTATATATATTCTTTTCCCAGAAGGCCAAATTTACAGTCTCTTATTGAAATGGGTGTTATTCAAGACACATCTAGTGTTCCTCGTGGTTTTGAAGAAATAACAAAAGATCAATTTGAATTAATTTTAGGAGCGTCAGATACAGATGAAAGTTTTATTATCAATTAAGCCTAAATATGCAGAAATGATACTTTCGGGTAAAAAAAGGTACGAATTTCGTAGGGCAATATTTAAAAAACCAGGCATTAGGAAGGTGGTTATTTACGCATCAAGTCCAGTAAGTAAGGTTATCGGTGAATTTGAAATCGACGATATTTTGTCATTGGATATTCATGAATTATGGCTTCTAACAATGGAGCACGCTGGAATTGATAAAGAATTTTATGACCGTTATTTTTCTGGCAAAGAAGTTGGTCACGCAATTAAAGTGAAAAAGACAAAAAAATATTCTGAACATAAAGATTTACGAGAATTTAATGTTAAACGTGCCCCGCAGTCATTTGCATACATATAAAATCGCTAACAAACGCATGCACACGGACAAAATAAAGCTGCGCCGCTTCGCTATGCACCTTTATTTTGCCGGTGGTGCGAGGCGCCGATGGATCCCCACAAAATCAAACCTGATTCTGCTCCATTATTTAGAGACTTAAATCATCGGACACCTCAAGCAGATCTATCAGATAGATTATGTAATCCTGTCGGCGGATGACCTCGAGAGCAAGGAAGGAAATAGACAAAACATTGCGATCAGAGACGGTATTGGCCTGGAAATGTCGATGCCATCCCTGTTGTTTTGCATGGAGACCGATCCACCATAAGCACACCGTCGCCAAGACGGCAATCAGAAGGAGGACGTTCAATCGGTCGGTATTTTTGGAGCGACTAAGTGTAAAGCCAAATCCAAATCGGTCGCTTTTCAGGTCACGGAAGCATTCTTCGATTTACATACGCTTCCCGTATAGCTTGATGATTTGTTCAGGAGATACATCATCAGGAGACATGTTTGAAGCGATAAGCCATGGGTCTTTCTGTTGTTTCTTGAAATAACGGCTGGCTCTATGGCGAATGGAATGCACCACGGACCGTTTCTCTTTGCGGCCTTGATTGGGTTTCTTGTACAGATATAAATGACAGTCGTAAGGTTTTCTGCTGGAGACTTCGGCAGGCCCGAGGTACTGGATTTTGCTGTTTGCCCGATAATACAGGTTCTCGGTAGGCCGCCATTGACGGCGGCTGTGTAGCCGATAATTGATACTGTTTCGGATCCTGCCGACCCAGTGCCAGCCCAGATCCTCGACAGCCTTGAACCAGGGACCACGGAAACCTGCATCAGTATTGATGATTGGTTGACAATCCGAGGGCAGGAGAGACTGCAATTCCTTTAGGAAGCATTTGTGAGTCCTTGGGGAATTGTACTTTTTGAGAGGATAGACACTTTCGTAAATCGGGATTGCACGTCCATCAACAGCGAGAGCGGCACGGGTCAACATCAGATGGTCACATTCGATGATGTCCGACCAGTCAACGAGGATCATAGGTCGTGAGTTGTTCTGGCAAAGCTGTTGGCAAAGAGAACGATAGATCACAAGCCGTTCGTTGTGCAGGAAAGGGTTGGAAAGCAGCCGGTCCATGCGTTTGATATTGTGTTTTGTCAACGCAGGACTGTTAACGTGGCGGCAGAGGGCGGTAACCGTAAGCAAAGCACCAGAAAGTAGTGCATCAACGCCTGCCAGGAGAGCTGAGATGCGTTTCTTGTGAATACGGGTTTCTGTATTTTCAAGAATTTTATGCAATAATTTGAGTGCGCGCATCGTGTTTTCCTATTGGGTTAAAAGTTTGGCGACTTCCATTAGATCAGAAAGCACAATGCGCGTCTATATTCCTGATTTCAAAATACTTTAGGCTGGATTATGTGGGGATGCCTTAGGCTTTATCGTTATATGTGTCGTTAAGGGAGGCTTTATCGTGTTGGTACGCAGGTTTGCAACTAATATTATTCTGATTCTGTTATTGTCTGCGTGTGCAAGTGCAACATATGTTCCGCCGTCACACGTTAATAGAACAAATGATTATCAGGTTATTGTTTATCAACCATATGATGTTGTATGGAAGAAGCTCATCCAGTTTTCGGCAAAAACATTTTTTTCAATTGATAATTATGAAAAAGAATCTGGTCTTATTACGCTGAGCTTTGGTTCAAGCTCACCAGAAGAATTTGTCTCAGGTGGGGAGTGGAAATACCAAGGAATGAATGGAGAATTTTCTGGTGATTATGTTGAGTTTTTGCATAAATTTTACAGGGCAAAATTGCAAGGAAAAATGAACATAGTTGTTTCAAGTATTGATGATAACAAAACAAAAGTTGCTGTTCATGCAAGGTATGTATTAACGGTCCCTCCTACACAAAATTCGAATGGGGATACGTGGGCATTTGATACTGGAAATTGTGCTACGGTGAGGGTAACAAACCCGGCGCCTGGTACGCCATCAAATAGAACGGTTTGTCCAACATATGTTGCTGAAAAGTCTATAATCTCGGCAATCAAATGACATAACAAGTCAATCAACCTTGACGCCAAACTCAGCACTGTGCGCTGAGTTTGGCGCAAGTTATCTTTGTCGTTAGGGGAAATTTTTTTTGGTTGTCCGCCGGCTGCTTAACTTAGACGTTATGTGCTAAATAGCCAAAGGGTGGGGTTATGAGTAGCTATCAAATACATATATTTATTAGCCATGCATGGGCTTATTCAGAACATTACGAAACTTTATCAAGCTGGATTTTTGGCGAAAATTGGTCCGTTGGACAGGCTTCATTATCTTTCCTTGATTATTCTGTTCCGAGAAATGACCCAATTCACAATGCTGCAAATGATGCCCAGCTAACAGAAGCAATATTCAATAAGATAAGCCGAAGCCATGTAGTGGTTATTCCTTCTGGAATGTATGCCGCATATAGCAGGTGGATTCAAAAGGAAATTCAAGGCTCAAAAACATATGGCAAGCCTATTCTTGCGGTTAATCCATTTGGTCAGGAGCGCAAAGCTGGAGTTGTTTTAAATAATGCGGATGAAGCTGTTGGTTGGAATAAAAAGTCAGTAATTAATGGAATATGGAAGTTATACAGAGAGTCCAGCAAATAAAATGAAAGAAGAAGAATATATTACTGATCGATTGGACGACCAAATTAATTGGTATAGTAATAAAAGCAAAACAAATCAGACATGGTTTAAGAGATTAAGGCTGGTTGAGATAACGGCAGCAGCTATCATACCTTTCTTGGCTGGTATTGGCCCGATTATCCCATGTTACCAACTAATAATTGGTGTGCTTGGAGTTATTATCGCGGTTTCTGCTGGGCTCTCTTCGCTGTATAAGTTTCATGAGAACTGGATCGAATATAGGACAACATCAGAAACCTTAAAACATGAAAAATATTTATATTTAGCTAAATATAGCCCATATGATTCGGAAGATGCATTTTGTAAGCTCGTTCAGCGTGTAGAAAGCTTGATTTCAAAAGAAAATTCACAATGGTCAAGGCATGTTGAAAAGACAAAAAGCACATAACAAGGCGCTCGTTCGGACGCAAACTACGCTGCGCTTCGTTTGCGCCGCACAGCTTGGTCGTTATGTGTAAAAGGAGCGAACAAAGTGCTTCTGTTCGATCTTCTAAGAGTTAATGCGCCAAACATTAAAGAAGAAGACTGTAAAGTCCATCTTGCAGTATGGAATGGCAATGAAGATCCGATTGATGTCTTCTTAGCGGGTGACTTTGAAGAATGGCAATCTTGGCAATCGAGAAGGAATTTTGAACGGAAATATATTATTTCACTGCTAAAGCTTCCGGGTGCAGATAAATGGTTATTTGCTGGTGGGTTCAGATCGGAAGGGAGTACCTATATCGAGAAGGAAAAGTATTATAGGTATAAAACATCTGAGCTTGATGAATTCAAAGAACTTGCCGGAAGGCTGGTGATAATGTTCAGTCGCTCTGGGAGACAGTCGTATTTGAATGCAGAGAACTGGTCTAGCGGAATGACTGTTGCTGAAATAAGGCCAGAGAAGATGGTTGTCGAGGAGTTTTCTGGCTACAACAAAGTAAATCTTTCACATAAAAGATTAGAGATAATCGTTTCGCAGTGTATCGAGTCATGGAAGTCCGCCCTGTCAAATGTTTCAGGTGTTTACTTGATAACAGACGCAAAAACAGGGAAGTTGTACGTCGGCAGTGCAACAGGTGATGGTGGGATTTGGGCGCGATGGTGCGCATATGCGGAAAATGGGCATGGTGGTAATCGCGAGTTAATGGCTGTCCTTTCTGAAAAGGGCAAGGGCTACAGCGATAATTTTCAATACGCGATTTTGGAGATTGCAGATACGCACACAAGCATTAATGACGTTTTAGAACGAGAATCGTACTGGAAAGATGTCTTCTGTAGCAGGCAGCATGGTTACAATGCAAACTGATAAAACACATAACAAGGCGCTTCACCTGTCCGCTATTCCGCTGTCGCTTCATAGCGGCAGGTGAGCTTGGTCGCTATCGCGCGCGCCGTGTCCAGGGTGTGACGGCCAGCCTTTCTTTGCCATTTTCCACCCCGATCTCCTCGTCCGTCAGATAGCAGGCCGGATCTTCGGCCCAGAAGTTACCGGTGAGTTGCCAGGCACGAACACGGGTGTTGCCGCCGCAGATGGCCTGTTCGCGGCAGGCGGCGCAGCGGCCTTCGAGGGGGCGGGGACGGGATTTGAGCCCGGCCATGAGGGGATCGGTGGTGTCTTGCCAGATGGCGGAGAAGGGCCGCGCCTTCACGTTGCCCAGGTCGTAGTCCCACCAGAAGGTGTCGGGGTGGACGTTGCCCAGGTTGTCGATGTTGGCGATGTTCACGCCGGAACTGTTGCCGCCCCAGCGTTCGAGCAGGGTGCGCAGGTGATCGGCACGCTCGGGGAAGCGTTGCTCCACCCAGCGCAGCAGGTAGACGCCGTCGGCGTCGTTGTTGCCGGTGACGAATTCACGCTGGCGGCCGGCTTCGAGATCACGCAGGCAGGTTTCGAACAACAGATCCATGGCCTCGCGGGTGAGGCGATGGACGGCGTCGTCCTTGCGGTTGCGGTTGCCGCGCCCGGCGTAGTTCAGGTGGGAAAGGTAGAACTTGTCCACGCCTTCAGCCTCCATCAGGCGCAGCAGATCCGGCAGTTCGTGGGCGTTGTCCATGGTCAGGGTGAAGCGCATGCCGACCTTGATGCCGGCTTCGCGGCACAGGCGGATGGCGCGCAGGGATTCGTCGAAGGCGCCGATCCGGCGGCGGAAACGATCGTGGGTTTCGCGCAGGCCGTCGATGCTGATCCCCACGTAGTCGTAACCGATGTCCGCCACCTTGCCGATCATGGCCTCGTCGATCAGGGTGCCGTTGGTGGACAGCCCCACGTAGAAGCCCATGGCCTTGGCCCGGCGGGAGATGTCGAAGATGTCGGGGCGCAGCAGGGGTTCGCCGCCGGAGAGGATGAGCACGGGCACGCCGAATTCGCGCAGATCGTCCATGACCGTGTAGACCTCGTCGGTGGTCAGTTCGCCGGGGAAGTCCTTGTCGGCCGAGATGGAATAGCAGTGCTTGCAGGTGAGGTTGCAGCGGCGGATCAGGTTCCAGATCACCACCGGGCCCGGCGGCTCGCGGTGCGGGCCGAGGGGTTGGGGGTCGAGCACTTCCTTCAGGTAGCGGCTGATCCGGAACATGGTGGGTCTCCTGGGTTCATGGGCCCTCACCCCGTCCCTCTCCCAAGGGGAGAGGGGGCCCTTCGACGAGGGTCGTACAACAGCAAGACGGATCTCATTCCCGATATGCCGGCTCCGCTGCGCTTGAGCCGGCCTACGTTGTGGCAGCACGTCGTCATGCCTCTCACCTCGTCCCTCGGCTCTCGCCACTGCCGAGGCGCAGGCCGGTTTTCTTGAGGATGCGGCTGCTGAAGAGGATGTCGTGGGCGCGGCAGGCATCGCCGAGCAGGTCGGCGATCTGTCGGGCCTGTTGCCGGGCTTCCTCGCGGCTGCGGGCGTGGACCATGGCGAAGAGGTTGTAGGGCCAGTGGGGCGGATGGCGGGGCCGGCGGTAACAGTGGCTGACGAAGTCCAGGGCGCCCACGGCCCGGCCCAGTTCGTCCACCCGGGCGTCGTCCACGTCCCAGACGGTCATGCCGTTGGCGGTGTAGCCCAGGGCGTAGTGATTGGGCACGGCGCCGATGCGGCGGATGGCGCCGCGTTCCTGCAGGCGGCGCACCCGTTCGAGCACCTCGGCTTCGCTGCTGCCCACCTGTTCGGCCACGGCCTGCCAGGGCCGGGGCACCCGCGGCAGGCCGGCTTGGGTGGCGCGCACGATGCGCCGGTCCAGGTCGTCCAGCAGCAGGGGCAGATCGGCGGGCACGGCGTTCATGCGCTCAGACCTCCAGCTTCAGGCGCAGGTGGTATTCGGCTTCCTTGGGCATATCGTACACCGGCAGGCCGGTGCGTGCGGCAATCTCGGCGTTGAGCCGGGCGATCTCCTCGGGCCGTTCGGTGGCGAGGACGAACCACATGTTCAGTTCGTGCTCGCGGCGGTAGTTGTGGGCCACTTGCGGATAGGCGTTGACGAGTTCGGCCACCTCGTCGAAGCGCGCCTCGGGCACGGCCATGGCCACCAGGCTGAAGGCGCCGCCAAGGCGCTCGGCGTCGTACAGGGGGCCGAAGCGGGTGAGCACGCGGCGGGCCAACAGATCCTCGAGACGGGCGAGCAGTTCGGCTTCCTCGAGGCCCAGTTCGGCGGCGACCTCGGCATAGGGCCGTTCGCTCAGGGGCAGGCCGTCCTGCAGGCGATTGACGATGGCCCGGTCGAGGGCGTCGAGGCGCTCAGGCATCACGGGCCTCCGGGGCATGGTAGAGGGCGCCGCGCTGCTTGAAGCGGCGGCGGCTGAACAGCACGTCGTGGGCGATGCCCTCGAGGCCGCATTCGCGCACCAGGCGTGCGATGTTGGCCAGCACTTCGTCGCGATCCCGACCGTGGATCATGGTGAAGAGGTTGTAGGGCCAGTCGGGCAGGCGCCGGGGACGCCGGTAGCAGAGGGTCACGAAGTCGAAGCGGCCCATGCAGGCGCCGAGGGCGTCCACCTGCGCGTCGGGGATGTCCCAGACGGTCATGGCATTGGCCCGGTAACCCAGTTCGTGATGGCGCACCACCACGCCCAGGCGCTTGATCACGCCGCTTTCCAGCAGGCGGTGCAATCTTTCGATGACCTCGGCTTCCGGCAGGCCGATGCGTCGGCCGATCTCGGCATAGGGCTCGGGCACCAGCGGCAGGCCGGTCTGGATGGCGGCGATCAGGGCCTCGTCGTCCCCGTCGAGCACGGCGGGGACGGGCCAGCGGGCCGGCTTGCGGGTCACCTTCATGTCCATTGCAGATCGAATCCCAGATCGATGTGATAGTCGGCCAGCATGGGCAGGCGCAGCAGCGAACGGCCGGTGCGCCGCTCGATGTCGTCGAGCACCCGGGCCAGCGCCGCTTCGTCTTCGGCGGTGACCACGAACCAGAGATTGAAGCGGTGCTCGCGCTGGTAGTTGTGGTTCACTTCGCGGTAGCCGTTGACGATGTCGGCCACCGTTTCCAGCTCGGCCTCGGGCACGGCCATGGCCGCGAGGGTGGAGGCGCCGATGCTGTTGGCGCGAAACACCGCGCCCACACGGCTGACGAAACCCCGTTCGCGCAGCGCTTGCAGGGTGTCGATGACCTCCTGCTCGCTCACGCCCAGGCGTTCGGCGATGGCGGCGAAGGGCCGCGGCACCAGCGGCAGGCCGTGCTGGTAGTCGTTGAGCAGGTGCTTCTCCAGCGGTTCGAGTGCGGCGGCCTTGTCGAGAGGGGGTTGGCGATGCATGGCTGTTCCTAAATACAAGTTCCGAATACTGGACCACTTGGGCAAGAGTGCCTGATTCCAACACCGCCCTCTGGGACGGAGAGTCGTTTCGTGACACGCCGTGAATACCTCCCTGTAGGCTCGACGGCCGCCTCCCTGCGGCCGACGGTCACGAAACGACTCTCCGTCCCAGAGGGCTCAGTGCCAATGAACCATGGTCTGATATTTGGAACTTTCATTCAGAGGCCGATCCGGTCAGCGCGGGCGGTCAGAAAGATCCCGCTGGGTTTGGGCACGCGGTGCCGGGCGAGGATGGCGAAGGTGCGGGTGTCGTAGACGGTCACCCGGTTGTCGTCGCGGGCCGAGATCCAGACCTGTTCGCCGCGGGGTGTGAACTCCATGTGCAGCACCGCCTTGCCGGGCTTGAGGGTGCCGACGATTTCCAGGCTGTCGGTGTCGATGATCTGCACCGTGTCGTTGCGCGGGAAGGCGAAGTTGACCCACACCTGGCGGCCATCGGGCCGGGCCATGACGAACACCGGCTGGCCGTGGACGGGAATCGCGCCCACCTGCTTCCAGGTGTGGCGATCCACCACCAGCACCTCGTAGCGGCCCACGGCGGGCAGGAAGGCGTAGTCTTCGGTCATGGCCCAGCCTTCCAGATGGGGCATCTTGTACACCGGCAGCTTCTTCTGACCGAGCCCGTAGCCCTGGAGGATCCGCCGCACGCCCTTCTCCGGGTGCCAGAGATCCAGCAGGGCCAGGCCGTCTTCGCCGAACAGGCCGGCGATGTAGTAGCGACCGTCGGGGGTGATGAGGCCATCGTAGGGCTGCTTGCCGATGTGGCGGAACTTCGTGATGAGAGGTGTCTTGCCGTGGCTGAAATCGGCGATCCAGATCTCCCCCGTGTCATACAGGGAGAACACGAAGCGCTGGCCGGGGGCGTCCACCAGGCCCACCACCTTGGAGCGCCGCTCGCCGTAGGCGCTGGCCGGAATGTCGGCCACCGGCTCGAGGGTGGCGGCATCGAAGACCCGCACGCCGCCGGGGGTGTAGTTGGAGACGGCGATGAGCCGTCCGTCCTGCGAGATGGCACCGCCGATGCTGTTGCCGGACTGGAGGAGGCGTTTTTCGAGCGTGGCGGTGAGCAGGTCCACCTTGCTCAGGCCGCCGTCGCGGCCGAACACGTAGGCATGGCGCTCGTCCCGCGAGTAGACCACCGAAGCGTGAGAGAGATCGCCCAGGCCGGTCACCTCCCCCAGCAGCGTGCGGCCGGTGGTTTCGAGGATCCGCACCGCGCCGCTGGCCCGTTCGATGATGAGCCCCATGTCGCCGGTGCCGCGCAGGGCGGGGGGGGCGGCGCAGGCGGCCAGCAGGAGGATCAGCAGGAACAGGACGGCTCGTCTCATCGGATTGCCTCGCCACGCAACAGGGTTTGCACCAGCCAGTCGATGTCATCGGCACTGAGCATACCGCCCCACGGGGGCATGGGGGTCCCGGGCCGGCCCTGGACGATGGTCCGGCGCAGGGATTCGGGCGACTTGCCAGCCAGGGCCTGTGGCGTGAGAGCCGGCCCCAGCCCCCCCTTGAGGGTCATGCCGTGACAGGAGCCGCAGTCCTGCAGGAGCAGATCGCGCAGCTCGTTCTGGCGGGCCGGCGAGGGCGCGGCCAGCACCGATGCCGGGACGAGGCACAGCCACAGCCCCGCGGCCAGCGTGGCGAGCGCCGCACGCCGGCTAGCCATGCCCTTCCCTCCGCACCACGGCCTCGGCGCTGGCCGCGGCGGGCTGGAACCAGTCCAGCGTGTCGGCCAGGCACACCACGCGGCCGATGACGAACAGCACCGGCGGCCGGCAGCCGGCCCGGCGCACCGTCTCCGGCAGTTCGACCAGGGTGGTGACGAGGCGCCGCTGGCGGGCGGTGGTGCCCTGCTCGATGGCTGCCGCCGGCGTGTCGCCGGGCAGGCCGGCCGCCATCAGGCGTTCGCTGATCGTGGCGATGCCGGCCAGCCCCATGTAGATCACCAGGGTCTTGTCGGGATCGGCCAGCGAGCGCCAGTCCAGTTCCAGAGGGCGATCGTCGCGGGCGTGGCCGGTGACGAACTGCACCCCGCTGGCCAGGCCGCGATGGGTCAGGGGAATGCCGGCATAGGCTGAGCAGGCCGAGGCGGCGGTGATGCCGGGCACCACCTCGAAGGGGATGCCATGCCGCACGAGAAAGGCCGCTTCCTCGCTGCCGCGCCCGAAGACGAAGGGATCGCCGCCCTTGAGGCGAACCACCACGTGATCCGCTTCGGCCAGGCGCCGCAGCAGATCGTTGATCTCGGGCTGGGGCACCGGGTGGCGGCCGCTGCGCTTGCCCACGCAGATCCGGCTGATGCCGGGGGGAATCTGTTCCAGAATGTCGTCTGACACCAGACGGTCGTACACGACCACATCGGCATTCTGCAACAGACGCCAGGCCTTGACGGTGAGCAGTTCGGGATCGCCGGGGCCGGTTCCGACCAGATAGACGCGACCTGTCATGCGCTGCCCTCCGCGTTTGCCGAAAGAGAAGCCGGTCAGGCGGCGCCCGATGGCGCCGCCTGCCGGGAAGACATCAGTAGATGTCGTGCATGGTGTTGTAGACGTTGAACTTGCCGGTCGGCGTGACCAGGCGCTTGTCCTTGATCACGGCCTTGAGCTTCAGGGTCTTGTCGTCGACGATGACGATGGCCGACTCCTGCTTCTTGCCGTTCCACACCGAGAACCAGACCTCGTCGCCCTTGCGGTTGAACTCGGGCTGCACGACGCGCTTGGGCCCCTCACCCAGTTTGGCCCACTTGGCGATGGGCAGCACCTTGTAGGGCTTGTTCAGGTTCTTCAGATCGAAGACCGCGACGCTATGGCTCTGGTTGGGATCCGGATTGAGCGGCGTGTCCACGTACAGATGCCGGGACTTGGGATGGGTCTTGATGAACAGGGAACCCCCACCCTGGCCCTTCAACATCCGCACCACCTTCCAGGCGTACTGCTTGTGCCGCCGGGGATCGGTGCCGATCACGGCGATGTTGTTGTCGCCCAGATGGCTGGTGGCCCAGACCGGTCCGTACTTGGGATCGACGAAGTTGGCGCCCCGGCCGGGATGCGGGATCTTGCCCACGTCGATCAGCCTGACCAGCTTGTCCTGCTTGGAATCGACCACCGCGATCTTGTTGGACTTGTTGGCCGCCGTGAGGAAGTAGCGGTGCGTGGAGTCCCAGCCGCCGTCATGCAGGAAGCGGGCGGCATCGATGCTGGTGATTTTCAGGTTATGCAGGTCGCTGTAGTTGACCATCAGCACCTTGCCGGTTTCCTTGACGTTGACGATGAACTCCGGATGCTGGTGGGAAGCCACGATGGCCGCCACCCGCGGTTCCGGATGATATTCCTGGGTGTCCACGGTCATGCCCCGGGTGGAAACGATCTTCAGGGGTTCGAGGGTATCCCCCTTCATGATCACGAACTGGGGCGGCCAATAGGTGCCGGCGATGGCGTATTTGTCCTCGTAGCCCTTGTACTTGGAGGTCTCCACCGAGCGGGCCTCCAGCCCCACCTTGATCTCGGCCACGTTGTCGGGCTTCTTCATCCACAGATCGATGAGATTGACCTTGGCGTCACGCCCGATCACGTAGAGGTAACGGCCGGAGGTGGACAGACGCGAGATGTGTACCGCATATCCCGTGTTGACCACGTTGATAATCTTCTTGGTGTCCCCATCGATGAGGGCGACCTGACCGGCATCCCGCAGGGTCACCGAGAACAGGTTGTCGAGGTTGTATTTGTTCATCTTGCGCTTGGGCCGCTTCTCCGGCGGCACGATGACCTTCCAGGTGGCCTTCATCTCCTTCATGCCGTACTCGGGCGGCACGGGCGGCTCGTGCTGCAGGTAACGGGCCATGATGTCGATTTCCTTCTCCGACAGTTCGCCCGAGGTGCCCCAGTTGGGCATGCCGGCCGGGGAACCGTAGGTGATGAAGGTCTTCAGGTACTCGGTCCCGCGCTTGAGGGTGATGTCCGGCGTCAGCGGCTTGCCGGTGGCCCCCTTGCGCAGCACCCCGTGACAGCCGGCGCAGCGCTGGAAGAAGATCTTCTTGGCGATCTGGAACTCTTCTTCCGTCATGGGCGGCGCCTTGGGCTGCGTCGCCTTGGCGCTTTCCGGGTTGATGGTGGAGGGCGCGCCCTGGTACTTCATCTCGGCCGACGAACCGCTCGGATGCTTCTCGGCGGCGAACGCCGATCCGGCCGTCAGCGACAGGACGAAGGCCGCGCCCGTCAGCAACATGGTGGAACGTTTCATGATGTGCCTCCCTCTGGCATGGAAAAGACAGGTGGATACCATGGTCATTTCTAGTCCCTGCCTTGCGGGGCCGCCTTGACGTACGTCAAGCGACATTTCTGCCATCATGTCTTCGACCTGGTCCGGTTCAGGCGGTGAGTCGGGCATACAGCAGGGGCAGTTCGCCCGGGAGATCGCTCGGCCGGCGGATCACCACGAAGCCGTCGGTGCCGAACATGTGGGGCAGGTAGTCGCCGCCCTTGGCGTCGATGGTCACGCAAAAGGGCTGCAGACCCTTGCGTTTCGCCTCCAGCACCGCCATGCGGGTGTCCTCGATACCGTAGCGGCCTTCGTATTGATCCAGATCGTTGGGCTTGCCATCGGTGAGCAGGAGCAGCAGTTGCTGGCTGGCTGGCCGTTTTTCGAGCAGCCGCGTGGCCTGGCGGAGGGCGGCGCCCATGCGGGTGTAGAAGCCCGGCTTGATGGCCGCAATGCGCCCGCGCGTGACCGGCCCGTGCCGCTCGTCGAAGGTCTTGAGCTGGTGGAAGCGGATGTGGTCCCGCCGGCGCGAGGAGAAGCCGTACATGGCGAAGTCGTCGCCGGTGGCCGAGAGGGCCTCGGCGAACAGCAGCAGGCTGTCGCGGATCACGTCGATCACCCGGGCATGGTTGCCGATCCAGGCATCGGTGGAGAGAGACAGATCGGCCAGCAGCAGACAGGCCAGATCCCGCAGGCCGCCGCGGAAGTCCCGGTACAGGCCCTGCTCCGCCGAGGCGTGGCCCAACCGTCGCTCGGTGG
>Ga0256841_1002063_pt1 | contig 16448 bp, 16 predicted proteins | sample 356308metaG_FD_185971 | JGI IMG/M metagenome (GOLD analysis project Ga0256841, IMG submission 185971) | Hydrothermal vent microbial communities from Mid Atlantic Ridge, Atlantic Ocean - 356-308 | ecosystem: Environmental > Aquatic > Marine > Hydrothermal vents | place: Atlantic Ocean: Mid... | reverse complement strand
CGACGGCGAGTACACGCGCAGGTATTCGCAGGGCAGCTCGAAGTGCGCGCCGTCGTCGAACTTGATTTCCAGCACGCGCGACTTCTGGTGCAGGTTGATTTCGGTTGGATGCGGGTGCGTCTGTGCCATGGGTGTCCTCGTGGGGTGGGGTGGGCGAAGCGAACCCCGCCTTGCTTCACTCAAAGAATGTACTTGCTCAAATCCTCGTCCCGGGCCAGATCCGGCAGCTGGCCGTCGACATAGTCGGCGTCCACCACCAAGGTCTGCCCGGAACGGTCCGCGGCCTCGAAGGAGGCATTCTCCAGCAGCCGCTCCAGCACCGTGTGCAGGCGCCGGGCGCCGATGTTCTCGGTGCGCTCGTTGATCTCCCAGGCGATGCGCGCGATTTTCTCGATACCGTCGCGGGTGAACTCCAGCTTCAGGCCCTCGGTGCCCAGCAGCGCCGCATACTGTTCGGTGAGCGAGGCATCCGGCTCGGTGAGGATGCGGGTGAAGTCCTCGACGCTGAGCGCCGCCAGTTCCACGCGGATGGGCAGGCGCCCCTGCAGCTCCGGGATCAGGTCCGAGGGCCTCGACAGGTGGAAGGCGCCGGAGGCGATGAACAGGATATGGTCGGTCTTCACCATGCCGTGCTTGGTGGTGACGGTGCTGCCCTCGACCAGCGGCAGCAGGTCGCGCTGCACGCCCTCGCGCGACACGCCGGCCGAGCCGCCGCCCTCGTCGTGGCGCTGTGTGACCTTGTCGATCTCGTCCAGGAACACGATGCCGTTCTGCTCGACGTTCTCCAGCGCGCGCAGCTTGAGGTCTTCCTCGTTGATCATGCGCGCCGCTTCCTCGTCGGTCAGCACCTTGAAGGCGTCGGCGATGCGCAGTTTGCGGGTGCGGGTGCGGCCGCCACCGATGTTCTGGAACAGGCCCTGCAGCTGGCTGGTCATTTCTTCCATGCCGGGCGGCGCCATGATTTCCACGCCCACCGGCATGGCGGATACCTCGACCTCGATCTCCTTGTCGTCCAGCCGGCCCTCGCGCAGCATCTTGCGGAATTTCTGCCGCGTCTCGCTGTCGTTGCCCTCCACTTCCGGCTCCGGGTTGAAGCCGGTGCTGCGCGGCCGCGGCAGCAGGATGTCGAGGATGCGGTCTTCAGCCGCTTCCTCGGCGCGGAAGCGCACCTTCTCCATCGCTTCCTCGCGCGCCATCTTGATGGCGGCGTCGACCAGGTCGCGGATGATGGATTCGACATCGCGGCCGACGTAGCCGACCTCGGTGAACTTGGTGGCCTCGATCTTGATGAAGGGGGCATTGGCCAGCCGCGCCAGGCGCCGGGCGATCTCGGTCTTGCCGACGCCGGTGGGGCCGATCATGAGGATGTTCTTGGGCGTGATCTCGCTGCGCAGGGGTTCGTCAACCTGCTGGCGGCGCCAGCGGTTGCGCAACGCGATGGCCACGGCGCGCTTGGCGTCGTCCTGGCCGATGATGTGCTTGTCCAGTTCCTGGACGATTTCGCGTGGGGTCATCTCAGACATGGGGCGGGTCTGCTTCGTCGGGGTCGAACCGGGCTGGCCGGGTGCTCATCGGGGTCATCGGGCCTCGCCAACGCCATAGTCCAGCTCTTCCAGCGTCAGGTTGTGGTTGGTGTAGACGCAGATGCCGGCGGCGATGTTCAATCCCCTTTCGACGATGCTGCGCGCGTCCAGCTCGGTGGTCTCCAGCATGGCGCGCGCCGCCGCCTGGGCATAGGGGCCGCCGGAGCCGATGGCCATCAGGCTCTCTTCCGGTTCGATGACGTCGCCGTTGCCGGTGATGATCAGCGAGGCCTCCCGGTCCGCCACCACCAGGAGGGCTTCGAGGCGGCGCAGCATGCGGTCGGTGCGCCAGTCCTTGGCCAGTTCCACCGCCGAGCGTACCAGCTGGCCCTGGTGTTTCTCCAGCTTGGCCTCGAAGCGTTCGAACAGGGTGAAGGCATCGGCGGTGCCGCCGGCGAAACCCGCCAGCACCTTGTCCTGGTACAGGCGCCGGACCTTGCGCGCGTTGCCCTTCATGACGGTATCGCCCATCGAAACCTGGCCGTCGCCGCCGACGACGACACGGCCGTTGCGGCGCACGGACAGTATGGTGGTTCCGCGGTACTGGTCCAAGCTGTATACCTTTTTAGTCGTGCCTGCGGGGCTGGCATTGTACAACAAGGGCGGGGCCCAATTCAGGAGAATCGGCGGGGAATTGACGCTGCCAGCCTATTTGCGGCGCGACCGGGGGTGGGCGCGGTCGTAGACCCGGGCCAGGTGCTGGAAATCCAGGTGGGTGTAGACCTGGGTGGTGGAGAGGTTGGCGTGACCCAGCAGTTCCTGCACGGCGCGCAGGTCGCCGCTGGATTCCAGCAGGTGGCTGGCGAAGGAGTGGCGCAGGGCATGCGGGTGCAGCCGAACCGGCAGGCCGTGGCGCCGGGCCCAGCCCTTGAGGCGCTTCTGTACGCCGGAGGCGCCCAGCCGGCCGCCGCTGCGGTTGATGAACAGCGCCCGCTGTTCCGGGGGGCAGCGCGCCGCGCGCAGCCCCAGCCAGGCGCGCAGGGCGGCGGCGGCCCTGGCGCCGACCGGCACGATGCGGGTCTTGCGGCCCTTGCCGGTGACGCGGGCCTCGCCGGCCTCGAGGTCGATGTCGTCCAGGTCCAGCCCCACCAGCTCCGCCAGCCGCAGGCCCGAGGAGTACAGCAGCTCCATGAGGGTGCGGTCGCGCTGCTGCAGCCAGTCGCCAGCCGGCGCGTCGAGGAGCCGGTTGACCTGGTCCACGTCCAGCGCGTGTGGCAGCCGGCGCGGGCTCTTCGGCGCCCGCACGTCCTGCGCCGGGTTGGCGTGGATGCGGCGTTCGCGGATCAGGAACCGGCAGAAGCTGCGCAGCGCCGACAGGCGTCGCTGTATGCTGCGGCCGCCCAGGCCGCGGCGATGGGATTCGGACGCCAGCATGCGCACGTGCTGCTGGGTCAGGGCTGTCCAGTGGTCGATGCCCTGGTCGTCGCAGAAGGCGGCCACGGCCCGCAGGTCGCGGCGGTAGTTGCCGAGGGTGTGCGGTGACAGCCGCCGTTCGTGGGCCAGGTGGCGTTCGAAGTCCTGCAGCCAGTCGTGGGCCTGCGGCTGCATGTGCGGCCTAGCGCGAGGCCAGCAGCTGGCCCAGCAGTTCGCCCAGGTTGCTCAAGAACAGGGTGCCCATGCCGGGGTGGAAGCGGATGGACTCGCAGCTGCCGATGGCCAGCAGGCCGCGCTCGGCCTTGTCGCCGAGGGGGACCACGGCGGCCGATTCCAGGGCGGCGGCCTGGTCACCGAACAGGTGCTCCAGCTGGGCCTTTTTCAGGCGGCCGCACAATGGCCGGCCGGTGGCGAACAGGCTTTCGAAGAGGGTGCGGGTCGCTTCGTCGTCGGGCAGAAGCCGGGCACCGGCCTCGCGCACCTGCGCCTCGTCGCGGCCGGACAGGTGCAGGGCGACCGCATCGGCGCGGAATTCGCGCCGCAGGTGGTCGTTCAGGGTGTCCAGCAGCGCGGGCAGGCCGTCCGTCTTCAGCAGCTCCAGGGTCAGGCGGTGCATGCGCTCGTTGAGACGGTCGTTGTCGCGCGCCACGTCGACCAGGTCCAGCAGCCTGGCCTTGAGTTCGCTGTTCTGCTCGCGCAGCAGCTGGATCTGGCGCTCCACCAGCGATACGGCTCGGCCGCTGGCATGCGGCAGGCGCAGATCCTCGAGCAGCTCGGCACGCTGTTCGAAGAAGTCGGGGTTGTTGCGCAGGTACTCGGCGACCTGCTGCGGCGCCGGTTCGGTATCGCTGCTGGTGGTGCTGGCCCGGGTCGTCGTCATAGTTCGATGCTGCCCTCGAATACGAAACTGGCTGGCCCGGTCATCATGACCGGCGTGTCTTCACCGCCCCAGCTTACCACAAGATCACCGCCGCGCAGTTCCACGGTGACGGTCTCGTCGAGCAGGTTCTGGACGCGGCCCACCACGACGGCTGCACAGGCGCCGGTACCGCAGGCCAGGGTTTCACCAACCCCGCGCTCCCAGACGCGCAGCCGGATGCGGCCGCGGTCCACCACCTGCATGAAACCGACGTTGACGCGATTGGGAAAGCGGTCGTGGTGCTCGATCAGCGGGCCGAGGCGGTCGACGGGCGCGTGTTCCAGGTTGGGTACTTCCAGCACGGCATGCGGGTTGCCCATCGACACCGCGCCGATCTCGAGCGTCTCGCCGGCCACCGCCAGCGCGTAGCGCGGCGCCCGCACCGTGGCCTGGAAGGGAATGTCGGCCGGTTCCAGGCGCGGGACGCCCATGTCCACGGTGACCTGGCCGTCGTCCCGGAGCACCAGGGTGAGGGGACCGGCAGCCGTCTCCACCCGGATGCGGGTCTTGTCGGTGAGGCCCTTGTCGTGGACGAAGCGGGCGAAGCAGCGGGCGCCGTTGCCGCACTGTTCGACTTCGCCGCCGTCGGCGTTGAAGATGCGGTAGCGGAAATCGGCCCCGGCTCCCTGTGCCGGTTCCACCAGCAGCAGCTGGTCGCAGCCCACGCCGAGGCGGCGGTCCGCGATCCGCCGGATCTGCGCCGGGTCGAGATCCAGCGCCTGGCGGGTGGCGTCGACGACCACGAAATCGTTGCCCAGACCGTGCATCTTGGTGAACTCGATACGCATGGCGCGAGGTTACGGGATCGTCACGGATTTGCAAAGCGTCCGCCTTGCGGCAGAATCCCCCGCATGGATACAAACGCCGAAACCCGCCCCGCTTCCGGCGTCCTGTCGCTGGACGCGTACCCGCAGGGCCGGCTGGAGGCGCTGCTGGGCCGCTACGGACTGGAACTGGTCCGGGTGGCGGAGGGCCGGCCGGTGCCCGGCAGTTTCTGGGGCGGTTCGGAGGCCGGCCTGATCGGTGCGCGGTTGTACGCACGCGGCGACACGCCGCTGCATTCCATCCTGCACGAGGGCTGCCATTTCGTGTGCATGACGCCGGAGCGCCGCGCCGGCCTGCATACCGATGCCGGCGGTGACTATGCCGAAGAGAACGGTGTGTGCTACCTGCAGATCCTGCTCGCCGACGAGCTGCCCGGTGTCGGCCGTGTGCGCTTGATGGACGACATGGACGCCTGGGGCTACAGCTTCCGGCTGGGTTCTGCCGCCGCCTGGTTTTCAGGCGACGCGGAGGACGCCGCGCAGTGGCTGCAGGTGCACGGGCTGATCGATGCCGCCCGGCGGCCGACCTGGCGCTTACGCGGCTGAGGCGGCCGCCGCGCGGCCCCACACCAGCAGGTGGCGGTCACCGAGTGCTTCGACGCGGAATCCTTCCTGGCCGGCGTCGGCAAGCTGCCGTTCCACCTCGTCCGGCCGGTAGGCCGCGCACAGCGAATGCAGGAAATCGTCGCGCAGCACCCCGGGCTCGCCGGCCGCGTATTCGTCGACCAGCCGCCGCGCGTCCCGTTCGCTGGCGGGCCGCCGCAGATCCATCACCAGCACCGGCGCCCCGGCGGCGGCGTGCTGTTTCACGGCCTGCCACAGGGTTGCAGGATCGGCCAGGTGGTGCAGCAGGCTGTTGCTGATGACGGCATCGTAGCGCTGGCGCGGCAGGCGTGCGCCGGGCAGGCGTGCTTCGACGAGGGTGACGCGCCCGGCCAGCCCCTGTTCGGCGAACTGGCGGCGGCCGATGTCCAGCATGGCGCGCGAACCGTCCACGCCGTGCAGCCGGCACTGCGGCCAGGCGCGCAGGAAGCGCCGGCCGATGTCGCCCGGGCCGCAACCGAGGTCCAGCACCGTGCCGCTGAATCGGGGCCCGAAGCGTTGCCGGAACAGCTCGATGAAGAGCTCGTGGGGTGCGTCGAAGTCCGCCTGGGCATAGGCCAGCGCCTGGTCCGGGTCCTCCATGAGTTCCGGCTCCGGGACGCGCTTCATCGCAGTTCGTCGGGGATGTGCTCGCCGGCCAGAAGGTCGTCGATGCGCTCGCGCTCGCGTACCAGGGCGCTGCTGTCGTGGTGTACCAGGACCTCCGCCGCCCGCGGCCGGCTGTTGTAGTTCGAACTCATGGTGAAGCCGTAGGCGCCGGCCGAGCGCACCGCCAGCAGGTCGCCGGGCTCGAGGGCGAGGTGGCGGTCCTTGCCCAGGAAGTCGCCGGTCTCGCACACCGGGCCGACCACGTCGTAGCAACGGCTCTCGCCGCCGTGCGGCGCCACCGGCACGATATCCTGCCAGGCGCCGTACAGCGCCGGCCGCAGCAAGTCGTTCATGGCGGCGTCGACGATGGCGAAATTGCGTTCGGGGGTGTGCTTGAGGTACAGCACTTCGGTCACCAGGATGCCGGCGTTGGCGGCGATGGCGCGTCCCGGCTCGATGAGGATCTCGAAGTCACGGTCGCCGAGGCGTTCCAGCAGCGGTCGCACATAGTCCTGCGGCGCCGGCGGCGCTTCGTCGCGGTAGCGCACCCCCAGGCCGCCGCCCAGGTCGAGATGGCGGATGCCGATGCCGAGTTCCTGCAGGCGGTCGGTGAGCGCCAGCACCCGGTCGAGGGCGTCGACGAAGGGCGCGGAGTCGGTCAGCTGGGAGCCGATGTGGCAGTCCACGCCCAGGATCTCGATACCGGCCAGGCCGGCGGCTTCCTGGTACACACGCAGCGCGCTGTCGACGTCGATGCCGAACTTGTTCTCTTTCAGGCCGGTGGAGATGTAGGGATGGGTGCCGGCGTCGACGTCCGGGTTCACGCGCAGCGACACCGGCGCCAGCACGCCGTGGGCGCGGGCGATTTCGTCGATGCGCTGCAGCTCCGCCTCGGACTCGACGTTGAAGCAGCGGATGCCCGCCTGCAGGGCGCGCTCGATCTCGGCGCCGGTCTTGCCGACGCCGGAAAAGACGACGCGGTCGGCCCGGCCGCCGGCGCGCAGTACCCGTTCCAGCTCGCCGCCGGAGACGATGTCGAAACCGGAGCCCAGCCGGGCCAGCAGGGCCAGCACCGCCAGGTTGGAGTTTGCCTTGACCGCGTAGCAGATGAGGTGCGGCCACTCGCCCAGCGCCCGGTCGAAAGCGTTCCAGTGGCGCTCCAGGGTGGCGCGGGAATAGACATACAGCGGGGTTCCGTGGCGGTGCGCCAGCGCCGTCACGTCGACGTGCTCGGCGAACAGGCGGCCGTCGCGGTAGTCGAAGTGGTCCATCGCCGTCAGCCGCTTTGCTGTTCGCGTTCGCCGCCGTGATCGGGCAGATACAGGCCGCCTTTCTGGCCGCAGCCGGACAACAGGAGGCCACCCACCAGCAGGGTCAGCAGCAGGAGGGTCGGTCGGCGGCGGCCGTGTCGCATGAGGGTGTCCCCGGCAGGTTTGACGTGGCGCCCAGTATAAAGAGGCGCCCGGTCAAACCCAAGCGCGGCACTACAGTTTGGCGGCCGCCGCCGGTAGCATGGCAGACCCCAAACGAGGAGAGCCTGACATGAGTGTCGAACCGCTGGATCGGCTGGAGATCGACCCCCCCGCACCGCCGCGCGGGTCGGTGATCTGGCTGCACGGTCTGGGCGCCGATGGCCACGATTTCGAACCGCTGGTGCGGCAGTGGGACCTGGTCGAGCGCCACCACATCCGCTTCGTGCTGCCGCACGCGCCGGCCCGGCCCGTGACCATCAATGGTGGTGCGGTGATGCGGGCCTGGTACGACATCCTGGACATGGAGTTCGACCGGCAGGAGGACGAAGCCGGCATCCGCCGGTCCGCCCGGCAGCTCGAGGCACTCATCGCCGCTGAAGTGGACCGCGGCGTGCCGCCCGGGCGCATCGTGCTGGCCGGATTCTCGCAGGGCGGCGCCATGGTGCTGCACACGGGCCTGCGCCATGACCGGCCGCTTGCGGGTATACTCGGCCTGTCGACCTACCTGCCCCTGGCGGCGACGCTGGAGGCGGAGATGAACCCGCTGCAGCGCAGCACACCGGTGCGCATGGACCACGGCGATCAGGACCCGCTGGTGCCGCTGGCGCTGGCGCGGCGCTCGATGCAGCGACTGGAAGCGCTGGGCATGTCCGTGGAGTTTCACACCTACGCCATGGGCCACAGCCTGTGCCCGGCCCAGATCGACAGCCTGTACGGCTGGTTGCTGCAGCGCCTGGGTCGGGTTTGATGCGGATCAAGGCGGCGTCCCCGCCGTGTCTGGGAAAATCGTGCCCATGAAACATTGCTGTTTCCACAATCTTTTTCTGGCCATCGCGCTGGCGCTGCCGCTGCTGGCGGCGGCCGCCACGCCCGACGGCGCGGCCCTGTACCGGCAGCACTGCGCCGTATGCCACGGCAGCGACGGCAGTGGTGGGGTGGGTGTGCCGCTGTCGCTGCCCGATTTCCTGGCCGTGGCCAGCGACGGTTACCTGGCGCGCACCATACGCAAGGGCCGGCCGGGCCGGGTCATGCCCGCGTTTCCCGGCCTGAGCGACGCGGAGATTCGCGCCATCGTCGCGCATGTGCGCGGTTTTGCCGACGTGGCGGCGCCGAGCTATGGCCAGGCGCCGCTGAAGGGCGATGCGGCGCGCGGCGCAAAGCTGTTCGCCCGTCACTGCGCGGCCTGCCACGGCGATCGCGGCCAGGGCGGCAAGGGCACGGGTGTCACCTTCTCGCGCCCGCGCGGCGCGCCCGTGATGGCGCCGTCGCTGGCCAATCCCGGTTTCCAGGCCGCGGTCAGCGACGCCATGCTGAAGGCGACGCTGTTGCGCGGCCGCCACGGCACCCCCATGCCCTCGATCCGCGAGCTGGGCCTGGATCCGGCCCGCGCCGACGACCTGGTCGCCTTCGTCCGCACCCTCCGGGTGCCGCCACCGCCACCGCTCGCCGACGATGAGCCGCATATCATCCGCTACGACTCGCCCTACGACGTGGAGCAGACGCTGGAGGCGCTCAAGCAGGCGGTGATCGGCCGCAACTTCCGCGTCATCCGCGTCCAGCCGCTGGATCAGGGCCTGGTGCCGGAGGGCCAGGAGGACGGGCGCCGGATCATTCTCTACTTCTGCAGCTTCTCGTTCCTGAACGAAGCGCTGGCCATCGATCCGCGCGTCGGCCTGTTTCTGCCCTGCCGGGTGACCGTGGTCGAGACCGCCGACGGCGTGCAGGTGATGAGCATCAACCCCAAGCACCTGAGCCACCTGTTCAACAACACCGAACTGGACGAGGCCTGCGAGCGCATGTACAGGCTGTACAACGAGATCATGGAAGAGGCGACATTCTGATGAGACGCTGGTTGTTGATCGCCCTGCTGCTGTCGCTTCCGGCGCGTGCCGCCGACCTGTTCATGGTGCGCTCCGAGCTGTCGTTCCCGGAAGCCATGGCCGTGTTGCAGGAATCCATACGCGCCCGGGGCTACCAGGTGTCGCGCGTGCAACGCGTGGATATCGGGCTGACCAAATCCGGTTACAAGACCGACAAGTACCGGGTGGTGTTCTTCGGCAAGAAAGACGAGATCGAACACATTGCCGACAAGCACATCGACCTGATCCCCTATGTGCCGATCAAGATCGCCATCTTCGCCGAACAGGACAACACCATCCTGTTGTCCAGCAGCTTCTCGCATCTGCGGCCCTACTACCGCGACGACGATGAACTGCTGGCGGAATTCGATCGCTGGGAGAAGGACCTGCAGGCGATACTGAAGGCGGTCCAGGACGCCGACTGAGTCAGTCGCGCCGCAGCCGCTGCAGGGCGGTGTTGATGCGCGCCTCGATGCGCTTCTTGCAGCGCAGGAAGTGGATGGTCTGCAGACCGGTGGTGCAGCCGGGATCGGCGCTGCTGGCGTCGATATCGGTGATGTATATGGGGTAGCCTCCCCGGCTCGGGCGTTTCTTCATGACGTATTCGGCGACCGCCTCGTAGAGCCGGTCGCCGTGCTCGAGCGCGCTGAACCCGCTGTCGTCGCAGTAGATGGTCAGGGGTTCCCCGCCCTCGTCGCCGGGAGAACCGATGACCTGGATGTCCAGATAGCGGTCGGCGCCCTGCAGCGGGGTGGCTGCAAGGTGTTTCACCTCGAAGCGGTCCTGACCGTCCCGGGTGATCTGGTAATACTCTTCGCTGACTTCCACGCTGGCAGCACGGCCCGCCTGCCCGGCCACGCTCTGCAGGCGGAAGCGTACCGACTCCAGGAAGCGCTGGTACTGCCCCAGCAGCGACAGCCGGTCATGGAAGTCGACGCGGTCATAATGGAGCGAGCCGCGCTCGTCCAGAATGTAGACCACCGCCTTGCCGGCTTCCAGGATGTAGAACAACTGCACCCGGTTCTCGCGGTTGTGTTCCATGATGACCGGCAGCGGTGAATCCTGCACCGTCATGGCGTCGAAACGAATCGGGCTGAAATCCTCCTGCGGCTGGCCCAGGTGATCGAGCAGCGCCGACTCGTTTGCCAGCTCGCGGTAGCGCGGCACCTTGTTTTCGGGCTGCAGGACGAAATAACGCTGGCCGACGCGCAGCGCGTAGCGCGCCTGCAAGCGCCAGCTGTTGTTGTAGAAGAAGCCGATGACGTCCCGGTACAGCGTTTCCAGTCGCCGGGCGATGATGGGCCCGCGCGACGACGAAAAGCTGAAGCAGGCGAGATCGACGGGCGCCGCGCCACAGTCCAGCGGCGCCCAGGCGAGGTAGTCGCACAGGCATTCCAGCAGGGCATTCCTGCCGCTGTAGGAAAACGTCTGCACCTCGCCCCAGCTCGTGGCCGCCACCAGTTCGAAGCTGATGGCCAGGTTCTCCCACTGGCCGCCGTAGCTGAGCGGGTCGATGCGCTCGCTGACCAGCTGCTTGCCCTGGCTGGTCAGCTTGGCCATGGGGTCGCGCGCCAGGTTGATGAACAGCGCCGCGTTGTCGATCCGGGCGGGCTGTCCCAGTGCGTGCATGCCGGACTCGGGCAGACGGCCGCCGGGGAAGATCTGCTGCAGGCAGTCCACCACGCAGCGCAGTTCCCACTGGCTGAGCCGGCCTTCGGGCGGGTAGACGCTCAAGGTACAGGCACTGCGGTTGATCAGGCCGTTGAAATGGCACCAGGCCAGCAGCCCCAGCAGGGTGCTGCTCTGCTTCAGCGGTTCATGGCGGTCGGCCTCGCGCGGCAGCACGTTGCCCCGGTAGAGCGTCCACACCGACTTGTCGTCCTCGTCCAGCAGGTGCAGCGACAGGTGTTCCTCGGACAGGTCGGCCGATATGCCGGGATTGACCAGTTCCACCTTGCCGGCCTTGCGCTCGAAAGCGACGTACAACTTGCGCCCCAGCAGGTTGAGGTCGGCGGGATCGATGGTGTCGTCATCTCCGCGGTCGCGGAAGAAATGGGACAGTGACCGGTAACTGCGGGTCAGCTCTTCTACCAGGCGGTTGCGTTCGTCCAGCACACGCTGGATCTTCCACTTGCTGCGCTGGTCCAGCAGCGCCAGCTTGTTGCGGCCCCAGCCCCAGCGCTTGACCAGCGCCTGCATGGTCTGGCGCCGCCAGCCGCGCGCGGCGCGCGGATCGGGCCGGCTCAGGGACTCGTTGACCTTGAAATAGAAGCAGCGCCGCGCCAGGTCCAGGCGCTCGTGTTCGCCGCGCGACAGCAGGTATTCCTCAACCGTGTCGCACATCATGACATAGGGATCGAGCCGGTCGAGCTGGCAGTTGCCATCGTGCACGGCCTGCTTGAAACGCATTGCCAGGATATCCACGTCCGGGTGCTGGTTGGCGTAGGCCTCCATCAGCAGGATCTTGAGAATGGACTTGTAGGGTGAATCGACGGCCTTGTACAACTGCCACAGGGTGGCGCCGTAGAACTCGCCGGCCGGCAGCTCGTGCAGGCTGCCGAAGTCGATCACGTCGCCCGGCTTGATGAAACGGTGCACGATGAGCTTGCGCACGTACTCCTCGTAGCGCGCCTCGTAGCGCGGCGGCACCAACCACCAGATCGGGTAGCGACCCGCCACCAGCAGGCCGGTGCGGTAGAACTCGTCCAGCAGCAGGTGGTGCTGGCAACTGCCGCTGCTGTCGTTCGACAGGCGCTGGTGCTGATGGCGTCGAAAGGCCTCGTCGTCCATGATGAAGAAATGCACCTCCAGCCCCAGGGATTCGGCCCAGCCCTGGATGAGCGACGCCTTGTGCGCGAGCGTCTCCCGGTCCTCCTCCGGCATCCCGGGGCGGTGGCAGATCCAGATGTCGAAATCACTGTTGTTCGAATAGGCGATCGTGCCGGTGCTGCCCATCAGGTAGATGGCGTGTATGGAATAGCGCCGCTGGGCGCGGCGCTGATAGCTGAAACTCCGGGCCAGCCTGCGCGCGGTCTGGATGCAGCGCTTGCCCGGTGCATAGTCCGATATACCGCACGGGCTCTTCGACGACAGGTAGCCGGGCAGCATGGGATGGTTGATGTGAAACAGCAGGGGCAGCAGCTGGATGAACTGCCGCTGGCGCCTCTCCAGGCCTTCCTGCACCCGTTGCAGGCGGTCCCTGTTCAGCGCCATGAAGCGACGCCGCACGGCGCGCAGCTGGAGCGCGTCGATTTCGATTCGATGGTTCCTGGTGGTGCCGAAATCGGCGTGCACGATGCCGCCGTCGCCGCGACGCGGCGGCTTGCCGGGGAGCGTCGATTGCGGTGATCGTGGCATGCGCCCGGGTGGCCTCGCCCGCCCGCCGGCGGCTAGACGGCCGCTACATCGGCGGCCCGCCCGGCGCGTGCACGCGCCAGTTCCGCCGCCGCACGCTTGAGCAGGCTGGCCGCGTTGTCGCTCTTGCGCCAGGCCGTGATGCCGGATACGGCGTAGACGGAGCCGTCGTCGAAGGCCGCTTCGCCGAGCTCGGCGACCCGCGCGTGCAGTTTGTCCGCCAGTCGGGTGGCCGCTTCGCCGGACGTCTCGGGCAGCACCAGGATGAACTCCTGCTGCGCGCCGGCGCCGACCAGGTCGGCCCAGCGCAGCTGGTCCTTGAGCAGTTGCGCCACGCGCAGCCGCAACTGCCCGTGTTCGACACGGTCGCCGCCGACATCCATCAGGATGACCGACATGGGGCTGTTGTAGCGGCGGCTGCGCGCCACCTGCGGTTCCAGCGCCAGCATGAGCCCGCGCTGGTTGAGCAGTCCGGTGACTTCGTCGGTCAGCGTCTGCTGCCGGAGCCGGTCGTTCAGTTCGTCGCGCGCCTGTTCGAGCTGCACCTGGCGTGTCACGTCGTGGAAGAAGCGGACTTCCAGTCGTTGCGGCCCGGCCAGTTCGATGCGGCTGAGGTCCAGGTGGTGTTCGACACCCTGGCTGTCCGTCCACCGTACCCTGGAAGGGGTGCCGGTCAGGCTGCGCAGGGGATGGTCGGCGAGCGTCGCGTGGCTGTGGCCCACCAGGCCGGCGGCCAGCCGCCGGCCTACCAGCGCCGAGAAGCTGCGGTTGAAACCGCGCACCTCACCCCGCTCGTCCAGGATGAGCAGGGGGACGGGGCAGTGTTCGACGAGGGCAGAAGCCTGTTCGGGATTCAGGGCAGACGGCATCGGGCAGGTACTCCGGGTCGATGGACGTGCGCAGGGCCGCGCCGCGCGGTCCTGTCCGATGTAGCGGAAAGCGGGGCGGAATCTTTATCGGTCCGCTTTGCCGTATTCGCTGGCCCGAAGCGCCTTGCCGCGCACCTTCCCGGCCGGGTAGCGGGCCTCGTTGATGGCGATCTTGTCGCGAGCCGCCGCCACCAGGTCGACATCCAGGCGATCGGCGATGCGAATCAGGTAGATCAGGATGTCGGCCAGCTCCAGCCGCACCTCGTCCCGCTTTGCGGCCGCCAGCGCACCGCTCTCCTCTTCAGTAAGCCATTGAAAATGCTCAATCAATTCGGCGGCCTCGGCAATCAGCGCCATGCTCAGGTTCTTCGGGGAATGAAACTGCTCCCAGTCGCGCTCGGCCGCGAAAGCGGCCAGCCGCCGCCGCAGGCCTTCCAGGCTGTCCGGGGTGTCGTCGGGTTCCATGGGCTGCCTCCGCATCGGCTGTCTTCCGGCGAACTTAGCAAATCTCAAAGGCTGCCGATACAGCGAAGACCGGAACCCGGGTTTCGAGCATTTGCATGCCGGAAAGGAAAATGAAAATCGCTGGATGGAGACACCTGCTGGCGGGGTTGGCCTTGCTGTGCCTGGCGGTGCCCGGCCCCCGGGCGGCGGAAGTGCGCGGGCGCGTGGAAATCGACCACACCGGTCTGTTCGGGGTCGATGCCAGCGTGCGGCAGTTCCCGGTCAGCGTGGCGCTGATTCCGGCGGCCGGACAGCGGGTCAGGCGCGGCCGGGCGAAAACCCACCGCATCGAGATCCGCGACAATCGCCTGTGGCCTGCCTTCATGACCGTGCGCAAGGGCGACAGCGTCGTGTTCGTCAACCGTGATCCGGTGTTCCACGAGATCTTTTCCCTGTCCACCGGCAAGGCGCTGGAGGCGCGACTCGACAAGGCCGGCGCCTCGTCGCAGTCGAGCCATCGCTTCAGGCTCAAGCAGCCGGGTGTGACGCATTTCTTCTGCCGCATCCACAACAAGAGCTACGCACGCATCGATGTGGTGGACACGCCCTATGTCAGGATGGTGGAACCCGGCAAGCCGTTCGAGTTTACCGGCATCGCTCCCGGCACCTGGACACTCCGGCTGGCATCGCCGGCCGCGGAGACGCGCCGGGTGAGAGTCACAGCGCTCACTTCGCCACCACTGATCACGCTGCACCTGATGTCGCGCGGTGGTGGCAACGGCCCCCGTGATACCTTGCAGCAGAGCAGCGTCGAAGGACTGTTCGAGTGAACATCGAGCAGAAGAACACGCTGTTCATCGTCGGCCTGGTACTGGTGGTGCTGTTCAGTGTCGGTGTGCTGGCCTATTTCCTGGTCGCGGATCACGTCCGCAGCAGCGTACGCGGCGATCTCGACCGTGCCCACAAGGTGTTCATCGAGGCACAGAAGACCAGCTTTGGCAACCTCGTCACCATTGCCCGCAGCGCACGCGCGGAACCCAGCCTCATCGCCGCCACCCTCACCGGCGACATCGACACGGTGCGCGGCATGCTGGATGACCTGTACCCGCGGCCGGGCGCGAATTTCATGGCCATCTACCTCGACACCGGCCCGGGCGGCATGGCGGCGGCCGGCGACAAGCCCCACTTCACGGCGCCCCAGGTACTCAATTCCAAGGCGCTGGTCGGCCTGGTCAAGCGACTGACGCGGGGTGATCCCGTGGTGTACGGCAACGTCCTGCTCTATGACACCCTGCTGCAGCTGGTGGCGATGCCGATCGAAAACCCGCTTGGGGGGCGCGTCGGCGCGCTGTTGATCGGTCGCCAGTTCACCCAGGCCGACCTCGACGCACTGCACCAGCTGGTGCAGGCCGACATGGCCATCTACAGCGGCAACACGGTGCTGCTGAGCACCATCCCCGGCCATTCGGGCCGCTTCGCCGGACTCGGCGGCGGATCCACCGATGGCATCGTGCACTTCGATCTCGGCGACGAATCCTACAGCGCCCGCCTGCTTCCGGTGTTCAACCAGGTCGGCTCGCGGGACGAGGCGGCACGCGTGCTGCTGGCCGTACCGCATTCCCGCTACTGGGCGCCGTACCGGATCCTGGGCCAGAACGCCCTGTTCTTCTCGGTTCTGATCCTGATGGTGGCGGCCCTGCTTGGCATCGTGGTCAGCCGCAACACCCTGACCCGGCCGATCCAGCTGCTGGCGCGCGCCACCCAGGCCATCGCCAGCGGCGACCTCACCCACAAGGTGAAGATAAGGCGCCGCGACGAACTGGGTCAGCTCACCAACTCGTTCAACACCATGCTCAACGCGTTGAACGCCTCGCGTTCGGAACTGGAGAAGAGCCGCCGCCGCTTCCATGATTTCGCCGACAGTTCGTCGGACTGGCTGTGGGAGACCGATCGCGCGGCCCGTTTCACCTATGTCTCCAGCAGCGTGTCGGATACGCTGGCCATCCGCGCCGACAAGCTGCTCGGCAAGACGCTGCACAGTGTTTTCCCCGGCAGCTCACTGGGTGAGCTGGTGTCGCTGCTGCGGCCCGCCGGTACTCCTGTGATATTCAAGGATGTCGAGGTCTGGGTCACCACCCTGCAGGGCGACCAGCACTGCCTGCGCCTCAACGGCGTGCCCATCGTCTCGGCCAGCGGCAAGTTCAAGGGCTACCGCGGCTCGGCGCGCGACATCACCAAGCTCAAGCAGGACGAACGGCGCATGGTGATCCTGGCCAACCAGGACCACCTGACCGGGCTGGAGAACCGGCGGCGTTTTCTGCTCGATCTGAACCACGAGATACGTCGTATCGAACGCCACGGCCAGGTCGGCGTGCTGGTGCTGATCGACCTCGATCACTTGAAGCTGGTCAACGATACCGCCGGCCATACGGCCGGCGACCAGATCATCGTGCAGGTGGCCGGCCTGCTCAAGCGCGCCTCGCGCGAACAGGACCTGCTGGCGCGGGTCAGCGGCGACGAGTTCGCGATCGCCTATGCGGCCATGGACGAGCAGCAGGG
>Ga0256841_1002062_pt1 | contig 16454 bp, 14 predicted proteins | sample 356308metaG_FD_185971 | JGI IMG/M metagenome (GOLD analysis project Ga0256841, IMG submission 185971) | Hydrothermal vent microbial communities from Mid Atlantic Ridge, Atlantic Ocean - 356-308 | ecosystem: Environmental > Aquatic > Marine > Hydrothermal vents | place: Atlantic Ocean: Mid... | reverse complement strand
ATTAACTTGTTTTAATTTTTGGTCAAAAATCTGCAATTGTTGCGTATAAAAATTTTTGGATTCGTTCATTTTTATGTGTTTTGGATTTTTCACTTTTTCGGTCGTCTGAATGACAGTTTGCCTCTTTTGATGTTCTACACCATTAAAACGTTTTGTCATTTCGACAGAGCGACGATAGAAGCGACGAGAAATCTCATCAATTTATCTTATCATTCAAAAATATCCATTTTGGATTCTGTCTTTTAAATCGTTATGTTTACAACATTTCCTTCGTTATTACGTACATTAAAGACACTACCATCTTCAAAAATTAGATATTGTCCTTTTATTCCTTTTAAAGTTCCTTCGATAAAGGGTGTTTTAGCCAAATTTAGACTTTTAACTTTTACCGGATACTGTAAAACCGGAAAATCCATTGTATAAACATCGGTATTTTGCGATAAGAAAAAATCTTGGGTTTCTTTGGGTAAAAATGCTTTTAAACGATGCATTTCTTGTATTAAATCTACTTGTAAAACTTCATTTTTAAGCATTTTTTGCCAACTCGTTTTATCGGATACATATTGTTTTAAGCCGACTTCGGCAACTCCGGCAAGATACCGATTAGGCGTTTCGAGCATTGCAATTGCTTGGCTCGCACCTTGATCAATCCAACGTGTAGGGATTTGCGTTTTACGCGTAACACCAACTTTTAAATTGCTCGAACTTGCAAGATAGACAATATGAGGTTGTAATTGTACGCTTTTTTCATAATCTAAATCGCGATCTTCTATCTCTAAATGTGCTTTACTTAGCTCAGGTTTTATAATCCAATCGCCAACTTGCGATGAAGTTATAAAGCAATCGTAGCAATGCCCTTGACGAAATATTTTTTTATCTTTTTTACAGCTTAAACATTGGTATTTATCAAATTCAATTGTAATTTTTTTATCCAGCAAACTATTCATATTCAGATAATCGGTTTCCGTTTCTAAATAATATTGAATAGGTGAACCGAATTCGGTTATCATTTTTTTTAAAGTTGCTGTGTATTGCATATAAAAGTAAGATTGATTATTTCGGGCGTTTCTGTTATTTTTGAAATTCTTTCACCTTATAGACCATTTGAATAACAAATCATATTGAACTTAGATTTTAATTATCAAAGAAAATCTTATGTTTCTATTCTTTTCCGTCTACATAGTCTTGCAAGTATGAAAAACGCTTGGTTAACTTTCCGTTTTGTGTCATTCTTGCACGTTCTAAAACACCGTCTTTATCGTTATTAAAGAAAGCCGGAATAACATATTTGGCAAACATTTCACCAAATCCAACCGAGGCATCGTTTGGCAATTCGCAAGGCAAATTATCTACTGCCATAACAGCAATGGCATTTTCATTTTTAAAATCAATTTCTGTTTCCGTTAACGGATCGTAACCGTATATTGGATCTGCTATGGTTGAAGGTCTTATGGTACAAGCAACCGGTCCATCTATATCGCAACTCACATCGGCAACTACTTTTATTTTAAACTCCGGTTTTTTAGCGTCTTCACGAGTAAAAATATACGGAGATCCAACACCGTAAAAATGTCCGGAAATATAAAGATCGGCTACTTTGGCATACTCAAAAAAGGTGCTTTTATACTCTTGTGGGTGGTTATAAAAATCATATTTATCTAAATTTTCACCATCTTTTCTAGTATTATAATCCAAAACATCTAATTGTGTATAAACCGTTTCGTTATAATTTTGAGTTTTAAAATCTTCCGGTGAGACTTCGGTTAAACCCATACCGTCTAACATTTCTTTTGCTCCGTTGCTTACACGTCCTTTTCCGGTTAAAACAATTTTAATATTTGGTAATTTGTCTTTTATAGCAATTAATTCGTTAATTAAATCTTGTTGACTATCCAAATTTTCTGCCTTTGGCAAATTAAATAAATCGTATTTTAATCCGTAGGTTCTAAATCCGTTAAAGGCACCAACGATTCCGGCATAACGACCAAAAGCAACTACACGACGATTTTTTTTATCTACAATACTTTCGTGATCGTACATTTCGATGTTTTTATCGAGCATTGCACGTAACAATTCTCTGTTATACGGTTGTTTTTTTATGGTATGCGAAAAGTAAAAATATTTTTTATTTGGTATCAAAGCCTCAATCGGCACCTCTTTTACGCCAAGCATCACATCGCAATCGCTTACATCGTTGGTAACGGCAATTCCTTTATTTTTATAAGCCTCATCGGTAAAAACGCGAATATCCGAACTTTCTACTTTGATTTCCAATTCAGGAAACTCTTTTAACAAATTGGCACAAGCTTGTGGTGAAAAGACAACTCTACGATCCGGCGGATTTTTACGTTCTTTTATAATGGCTAATTTCATGTATTTAGAAGTTTAATTTGGTATAAATTTTGCGTGCTAAAATACGAGTAAAAAAAGAGATAGAAAAGAATTGTACAAAATTTATGAAATTCTTAGTATCTTTGCAGACTTAAAAGTTCTTTGGGGATGACCGGATTTGACAGCAAGGTCAATGGTATTATAAGCATGCCGAGTAATGAAATTGAAAACTCGTAAAACGCTATTTCGACTTTATAAACGGCGAAAATAATTTTGCTTTAGCTGCCTAATCTGAATTACAGTAGGATAAGGCCTCGTCGCACAAGGTGCGAGAGCTAAATGTCGCTATGAAAGCCTTGGTTAACGGCGTTCTGTTAAGCGGCATCGTAAAAGTTAACATAGGTATAAAAGTGTTCCGATTTTATACCGAAATTTAAGGAACTAAGCGTAAATTAGGTTGTTTTTGGCCGGATTTACGACTAAAATTAATCAAAAACTAAGCATGTAGAAAGTAATATTATTGCTTGTTTGGACGAGGGTTCGACTCCCTCCATCTCCACTTTTTTTAAAAAAATCTAAACAAGACAAAAGATCAGCGGCTTGTTTTTAATTTTTGTATTACTGTTTTCAGAAAAAACCACCAATCGACATTTTTTATACCTATTTTAACACAATATTTGCTAAATATTGTCGTTATTTGCATTGTATGATTTTATATCATATACTTTTTCTTTTTCATAGTAATTTCCCGTTTCATTTATTTGAAACGGGTTTTTTATTGTTATTTTGTATCTTCGTTTATTAATAATAAAGTATTGAAAAAAATAATCGTATCCGTTACCAATGATTTAGCTACCGACCAGCGAGTGGATAAAGTATGTAATTCGCTTAAAGCGGAAGGATTTAACGTGTTATTAATAGGAAGAAAATTAAAAAACAGTCCTAAAATTAAGAGAAAATACCAAACCAAACGGTTTAAACTCTTGTTTAACAAAGGATTTTTATTCTATGCCGAATATAGTATACGTCTTTTTATCTTCTTATTTTTTAGAAAAAAGGATATTTTATTGGCTAACGATTTAGATACGTTACCTGCAAATTATTTGATTTGTAAACTGCAAAATAAAAGATTAGTTTACGATAGCCACGAACTTTTTACCGAAGTGCCCGAACTCATAAACAGACCTAAAACGCAAAAAGTATGGTTGATTGTTGAAAAAAGCATACTTCCTCATTTAAAAAACAACTATACCGTTTGTGATTCAATTGCCAATTATTATAAAAATAAATACAACACCACTTTTTCAGTTATCCGGAATGTACCAGAATTGCAAAATAACACAGATAACAAATATACTTTTCCGTTTAAAACCGCAAATAAAAAAATAATCATCTATCAAGGAGCTTTAAACATAGGCAGAGGACTAGAACTTATGATTGAAACTACAAAACATCTTGAAAATTGTATTTTTGTTATTGTCGGAACAGGTGATATTGAGAAAGAACTCAAAAAAACTGTTGCAAAAAACAAACTTAATAATAAGGTAAAATTTTTGGGTAGAATACCTCCAAACGAACTCAAAAATATCACACCAAAAGCCGATTTAGGTATTAGTTTGGAAGAAGATTTAGGTTTAAATTACCACTTTGCACTACCTAATAAAATATTTGATTATATTCATGCCGAAATTCCGATTTTAGCATCTAATCTACCCGAAATGAAACAATTAGTCATCCAATATAAGGTAGGAGAAATCGCAGAAAACAGAACACCCAAAGAACTCGCAAAACAAATTAAAAATATACTCAATAAACCAAAAAATCAGTTTAAAAAATCTCTTTTTAAAGCTAAAAATAATCTGAATTGGCAACAAGAGTCCAAAAAACTATTAAAACTGTTTAAAAACACCTAAAATTTGTTAATAACTTCATTAAAAACAAAGCCTTTTAAATAAAAAATACATTCGATTTTAGTATCTTTGTTTCTTGTAATAAAAATTAAAACGAAACCTTGATTATGAGCGACGAAAATAAAAAACACGATTATTCTGCCGATAGTATTCAGGCATTAGAAGGAATGGAGCATGTACGTATGCGTCCTTCAATGTATATTGGTGATGTTGGTGTTAGAGGGTTACACCATTTAGTTTACGAAGTAGTAGATAACTCGATTGATGAAGCAATGGCTGGTCATTGTGACACAATTTCAGTAATAATAAACGAAGATAACTCCATTACAGTTCGTGATAACGGACGTGGTATTCCGGTTGGTTTACATAAAAAAGAAGGCGTTTCCGCATTAGAAGTTGTAATGACTAAAATCGGTGCCGGAGGTAAATTTGATAAAGATTCTTATAAAGTTTCCGGAGGTTTGCACGGTGTGGGTGTTTCGGTGGTAAATGCCCTTTCCAAACACTTAAAAGCAACCGTTTATCGCGATGGTAAAGTCTGGCAACAAGAATATGAAAGAGGGAAACCTTTATATCCTGTAAAAGTGGTTGGCGAAACCGACCAAAGAGGTACCGAAGTCACTTTTATGCCGGACGATGAAATCTTTCAGACGGAAATTGATTTTAATTACGAAACGCTTTCCACAAGAATGCGAGAACTTTCTTTTTTAAATCAACGAATTAAAATATCTATTGAGGATAAAAGACGTAAGGATGATGAGGGTAATTTTATCCGTGAAGATTTTTTTAGCGAAGAAGGTTTACCTGAATTTGTAAAATACTTAGATGCAACACGCGAACCTTTAATCCAAAAAGTGATTTCTATTGAAGGTGAAAAAAACGGTATTCCTGTGGAAGTTGCCATGGTATATAATACCTCATATGCCGAAAATTTACATTCGTATGTAAACAATATTAATACACACGAAGGAGGAACGCATTTATCCGGTTTCCGTAGAGGATTAACACACACATTAAAGAAATATGCCGAAAATTCAGGTTTGTTAAAAAACTTGAAATTTAGTATTTCCGGAGATGATTTCCGTGAAGGATTAACTGCAATTATTTCAGTAAAAGTAGCCGAACCACAATTTGAAGGGCAAACAAAAACAAAATTAGGTAACAGAGAGGTTTCTGCCGCTGTAAGCCAAGCAGTTTCTGAAATGTTAACCGATTATTTGGAGGAAAATCCAAATGATGCAAAAACCATTGTACAAAAAGTAATTCTTGCCGCACAAGCCAGACATGCTGCCTCAAAAGCACGTGAAATGGTACAACGTAAAACCGTAATGAGTGGTGGTGGTTTACCCGGAAAATTATCGGATTGTGCTTGGTCTGAACCCGAAAAATGTGAATTGTTTTTAGTCGAGGGAGACTCGGCAGGCGGAACAGCAAAACAAGGTCGTGATCGTAATTTTCAAGCTATTCTTCCTCTTAGAGGAAAAATCTTAAACGTAGAAAAAGCCATGCAACACAAGGCTTTTGAAAATGAAGAAATTAAAAATATGTACACTGCTCTTGGTGTTTCTATCGGTACCGAAGAAGATCAACGTGCACTAAATGTGAGTAAATTACGTTATCATAAAATAGTTATTATGTGTGATGCCGATGTAGATGGTAGCCATATCGAAACTTTAATCTTAACTTTTTTCTTTAGATATATGCGAGAATTAGTAGAAAATGGAAATATTTACGTAGCTGCTCCTCCTTTATATTTAGTAAAAAAAGGAAAAAAACGAAAATATGCTTGGAATGATGAAGAACGTGATGCTATCGTTAAAGAATTCGGTGGCGGAACAATACAACGTTATAAAGGTCTTGGGGAAATGAATGCCGAGCAACTTTGGGATACTACTATGAATCCGCAACACCGTACTATGTATCGTGTAACCATAGAAAATGGTGCAGAAGCAGATCGCGTGTTCTCTATGTTAATGGGTGATGAAGTGCCTCCTAGACGTAAATTTATTGAAGATAATGCAACTTATGCAAATATCGATATTTAAAAAATATTTTAAAAGGTCTGTTTTTGCAAAAACAGACCTTTTTTATAATCTTAATAAACGATAAAAATGAAAAATTATAAAAAAACAGTTAGTCTGTTTGTGTTTTTACTAAGTATCACTTTTTACACAAAAGCACAAAGTTTTGACCATATCTTGGTAGCCGGACAAGATGATGCTTCGCGTTATCTAGAAAATTATTTAGAACCTGTTCTTGGCGGATTGGTGCAAAATCTCAATTCCGGTTGGTACCATAGTGGTAAAACACATAAAAAATACGGATTTGATATAACGATTAATGCAACGGCTAGTTTTGTGCCTGATGATAAAAAAAAGTTTCTTTTTAGAAATAGTGATTATAGAGTTCTGGAATTGGCAAATGGAAATTCGCAAGATATTCTTCCTACGGTTATGGGACAAACCACAACCGAACAAATTGATGTAAAAATACCGTTAGATGCTCTTGGAAATGTAATTCCTTCCGGAAGTAACATCGTTCCATCAAGCTTTAAAGTAGCACGTTTTGATGCATTAGATGGTATTGAAGATGAACTACCTGTAGCAGCTGTTCCTTCACCTATGGTACAAGTAGGTTTAGGTCTGCCAAGTAAAACAGATGTTAAATTACGCTTTGTGCCTTCAGTAGGTAGTGACGAAGTAACTTTTAATTTATTCGGTATCGGATTGCAACACAATTTATTACAATATTTTAAATTAGATAAAGTAACACCATTTGATGTTTCTATTTTAGGAGCATTTACCACTTCAACTACCACCTATATTCCAAAAAACAGCAATATTCCCGGAAGGAATCAAGAAACTACCTTTAGAATAAATGCATATACCGTACAATTAATAGGAAACATTGATTTGAAAGTCATCAATTTTTATGGAGGTTTAGGCTATTCTTCAGGTGCTGCAAATGTAAAAATTAAAGGTACTTACGAATTTAATTATGATATTAAAGATACATTTGGAAATGTAATTAATACTGTAAACGAAGAAGTTACAGACCCTATAAACATCGATTATAAAATAAGCAAACAACTTAAAGCAACTTTGGGTATGCGATTAAATATTGCATTCTTTAAAATATTTGCAGATTATTCCATTCAAGATTACGGAACGCTAAATACAGGTATTTCGTTTAGTTTTAAATAAATTCAATAATAATATAAAATAGATAAAAAATGAAAGTAACAGTAGTAGGTGCCGGAAATGTTGGTGCTACATGTGCAGATGTTTTAGCAAAAAAAGACATCGTTAACGAAATTGTCTTATTAGACATCAAACCAAATTTTGCAGAAGGAAAAGCGTTGGATATTTGGGAGTCTTCACCGGTTAATTATTTTGATACACGAGTAATCGGTTCAACAAATGACTATTCTAAAACAGCTAATTCTGATGTCATTGTAATTACTTCCGGAATACCGAGAAAACCCGGAATGAGTAGAGATGATTTAATTGCAACAAATGCAAAAATCGTTAAAATGGTAACTGAATCTGTTGTAGAACACTCACCAAATGCAAAAATTGTTATTGTTTCCAATCCGTTAGACGTAATGACTTATGCCGCTTTTCTGGCAGCAAAAAAATCTAGAAACGAAGTTTTTGGTATGGCAGGTGTTTTAGACACAGCCAGATATCGATCATTTATTGCATTAGAATTAGACTGCTCGCCAAAAGACATTCAAGCCGTTTTAATGGGTGGTCACGGTGATACAATGGTACCATTGCCAAGATATACTACAGTAGGAGGAATTCCGGTAACCGAATTAATTAGTGAAAAACGCATTAATGAAATTGTTGAAAGAACCAAAAAAGGTGGTGGCGAAATCGTAAATTTACTAGGAACTTCCGCTTGGTATGCTCCGGGAGCTTCCGCTGCTCAAATGGTAGAAGCTATCGTTAAAGATTCGAAACGTATTTTTCCGGTTTGTGTTATGTTAGAAGGCGAATATGGTATGAATAACATCGCTTTGGGTGTTCCTGTTAAATTAGGAAAAAACGGTATTGAACAAGTAATCGAATTACAATTAAACAAAGATGAAATGGCTTTATTACAAGATTCTGCAAAAGCAGTTCAAAAAGTAATGAAAACATTAGAAGATATGAAATTATTTTAATCTGATTAAGGATAAATTCTAAAAAATAAAAACTCCGGAAAAGGTAACTTTTCCGGAGTTTTTTATCTCAAAATTAAACTTTTACCTTAAATCCACAAAGGTTTTATTTAATTCTAGTAAGACGCAACGTATTTACCATTCCTTTTGCTTGAACAGGCATAGAAGATAAAGTAATTACCAAATCTCCTTTTTGTGCATATTCTTCTTTAACGGCAATTTCAATTAAATCTTCTACGGTTTGATCGGTAGATTTCATTCTGTCATAATAAAAAGCTTTAACTCCCCAAAGTAAATTTAAACGCGATAAAATTCTTTTGTTAGAAGTGTAAGCAAGAATATTTGTATTTGGTCGCCAAGCAGAAATCTGAAATGCTGTATAACCACTATTGGTTAAGGTTTGGATTGCTGCTGCCGATATATCATCAGACATTAAAGCCGCATGATAACAAATGGATTTAGTAATATAACGTTTAGTTTTAATATGTGGTGCTTTTTTAGGAACTACAATACGCGATGAATTTTCAACTTTTTCAATAATTCTACGCATTTGTTGTACTACCAAAACCGGATGTTTTCCTACCGAAGTTTCTCCGGATAACATCAACGCATCTGCTCCGTCCATAACCGAATTGGCAACATCGTTTACTTCTGCTCTTGTTGGTACACTATTTTCAATCATCGATTCCATCATCTGCGTAGCAATAATAACCGGAATTCTGGCAGACTTCGCTTTTTCTACCAACATTTTCTGAATTAAAGGCACTTCTTCCATTGGTAATTCTACACCTAAATCTCCACGAGCAACCATTAAACCATCAGCATATTTTACAATTTTATCAATATTTTTTACTGCTTCCGGCTTTTCTATTTTGGCAATAATCGGAATTTTATAATCAGAATGTAATTCAATTAATTCTTGCAACTCTTTAATATCTCTTGGTCTTCTAACAAAAGATAAAGCAAACCAATCTACTTCTAAGTTAATAGCAAAAATAGCATCCTCAATATCTTTTTTGGTAAGTGCCGGTTGTGAAATTTTCGTATTTGGTAAATTAACGCCTTTTTTAGAGTTTAATTTCCCTCCTACAATCACTTTTGATACAACTTCCGAAATGCCATCTGTATCGACTACTTCAAATTTTAATTTTCCGTCATCTACTAAAATAAATTCTCCTTTTTTTACATCTCTCGGAAAACGTTTATAGGTCATAAAAGCTCTTTCTTTTGTCCCTTTACATTCTTTTGTTGTAAATGTAAAAGTATCTCCTTTAGATAGATTAACACCTTCACCCATATCTCCAACACGTAATTTTGGACCTTGCAAATCGGCTAAAATTGCACAATTATGACCTAATCTTTCATTCATTTCTCTAATGTCTTTAACCATTCTGGTAACATTATCATAATCGGCATGCGAGAAATTTATTCTAAAAACATTTACTCCTGCTATACTCAATTCTTCCATTTTTTCTATAGTATCGCAAGCCGGACCAAGGGTTGCTACTATCTTTGTTTTCTTTGTTGTTGCCATATTTTAATATATCAAATTATTGATTGTTTTTAATTTTTTAGGGTCTAATTCGGCACAAGCCAATACTCCCTTAATATTAGTAATCTCTTTAATTATTTTTTGTTTTTCATCACCGGAAAGATCGCCTTCAATTTTTAAAAAATAATCGACTTCTTTTTTTTCCTTCATCAAAACATATGTACTGTAAATCGTATCAAAAAGGCTAAATGAATTGATTGCAGTTTTTTCTTCGATTACTTGTTTGTTAGAAATTAAAGACCAAAATGTAAAGTTTATTTCATTATTGCAATCGTAAATGGAAAAATTACCGTTTTTTTGTTTAAAATTAAGACTGTACTCACTTTTACGTAATCGAATATTAAATATAGAATTCAAAAATATGGCTAATCGATAATCTTCTAAAGTACTATGAATACTTAGTAGAAAAAAATCATAATCATAGATAAAATCTAATTTTAATTTGCCCATAATTCCGTTAAAAAATAATTGCTAAAATACGCATTGTTTTTTATAAACGGATTAAAAAACCGTAAATAAACGTTAATTTTTAAAGATGTATAAAAATTACCAAACGATATCCATAAAAACTTCTTATCTTTACCGATTCTAAAGAAGATAAAAGAAAACTAAAAATTTTTGTTTATGAATTACGGTAAAGAATTTAAAGATTTTGCTACAAAAAAACATGGTATTAATAGCATGCATCTAGATAAAATTATAAGTAGTGTAACTCCTTATATCATAGAAGAGCGTCAAATGAACATGACACAAATGGATGTATTTTCCAGATTGATGATGGACCGAATAATATTTCTTGGTTCAGGGATTGATGATTATGTAGCAAATGTTATCCAAGCACAATTATTATTTTTAGAAAGTGTGGATGCTAATAAAGATATTTCCATTTATATTAATTCTCCCGGAGGTGGTGTTTACGCAGGTCTTGGTATTTATGATACCATGCAATTTATTAAACCGGAAATTAATACCATTTGTACCGGAATGGCAGCTTCTATGGGTGCAGTTTTAATGTGTGCAGGCCAAAAAGGAAAACGTTCAGCTTTACCACACTCTAGAATAATGATTCATCAACCACTTGGTGGTGCTCAAGGTCAAGCTAGTGATATTGAAATTACCGCTCGCGAAATATTAAAATTAAAAGAAGAATTATACGAAATCTTAGCAAAACACACAGGGCAACCAATTGAAAAAATCCGTCAAGATAGTGATCGTGATTATTGGATGACTGCTGCCGAAGCTAAAGAATACGGTATGATTGACGAAATATTAACAAGAAACAAATAAAATGGCTAAAAAAGAAAAATTAGAATGTTCTTTTTGCGGTAGAAAAAAATCGGAAACCAATTTGTTAATTGCAGGTTTGGATTCGCATATTTGTGATCGCTGTATCGAACAAGCTCATAACATTGTTTTAGAAGAAGTACTTGCAGGTCAAACCGGTACAGATGGTTTATCAGGCGAATTGGTCGTTAAAATACCAAAAGAAATTAAAGCATTTTTAGATGATTATGTAGTAGGACAAAAACAAACAAAAAAAGTGATGTCTGTTGCCGTTTATAATCATTACAAAAGACTTTTACAACCTGAAAAGGAAGAAAATATTGAGATTGAAAAAAGTAACATTATCATGGTTGGCGAAACCGGAACCGGTAAAACCTTAATGGTAAAAACCATTGCCAGAATGTTAAATGTTCCGTTTGCTATTGTAGATGCAACCGTTTTAACGGAAGCAGGTTACGTAGGTGAAGATGTGGAAACTATCTTAACACGCTTACTACAAGCAGCAGATTATAATGTAGAAAAAGCAGAAAAAGGAATCGTTTTTATTGATGAAATTGATAAAATTGCCCGAAAATCTGCAAATCCTTCAGTTACTAGAGATGTTTCGGGTGAAGGTGTACAACAAGCCCTTTTAAAATTATTGGAAGGAACAGTTGTAAATGTACCGCCAAAAGGAGGAAGAAAACATCCGGATCAAAAATTTATTCAGGTAAACACTAAAAATATCTTGTTTATCGCAGGTGGAGCTTTTGACGGTATTGAACGCGTAATTAGCAATCGTTTAAACATGCAAGCCGTTGGGTACAGTGCCTCTTTATCAGATGACAAAGTAGATGAAGATAATTTATTGCAATATGTAATCCCAAAAGATTTAAAAGAATTTGGTTTAATTCCGGAAATTATCGGACGATTACCTGTGTTAACTTACATGTATCCATTAGATGCTAAAACCTTACGTGCCATTTTAACCGAGCCAAAAAACTCGTTAATAAAACAATACAAAAAATTGTTTGAAATGGATGGCATCGACTTAAAATTTGAAGAAAAAGCCTTAAATTATATTGTTGAAAAAGCAATTGAATACAAGCTTGGAGCTCGTGGTTTACGTTCACTTTGCGAGGCTGTTTTAACCGATGCAATGTTTGAACTTCCGGGAACCGATACCAAAGAATTTATCGTTACTAAAAATTACGCAGAAGATAAAATCAGTAAAACCGAGATCAAACAATTAAAAGCAGTTTCTTAAAGGTTGCTAAAAAATTATACCATTTGTATTACGCTATTCTATTTTTTGAATAGCGTTTTTTTATTAATTTATCATCCTCCAAATACAAAATAAAAACTCTACGTATATTTGTAACGATAAATTTCCATAAATGATAAACAGAAGTACCATAGATAAAGTTTTTGACACTGCTCGCGTTGAGGAGGTTATTGGTGATTTTGTACATCTAAAAAAAGCAGGAAGCAATTTTAAAGGTTTAAGTCCGTTTACCGATGAAAAAACACCTTCCTTTATGGTGTCGCCGGTAAAACAAATCTGGAAAGATTTTAGTACCGGAAAAGGTGGTAATGTAGTTACTTTTTTAATGGAGCACGAACATTATACCTATCCGGAAGCAATTAGATATCTGGCAAAAAGATACAATATAGAAATTGAAGAAACCAAACAAACAGACCAACAAAAGGAACAAGCAAGTGCTCGCGAAAGCATGTTTTTGGTATCGGAATTTGCTCAAGATACATTTCATAATACATTATACAATAACGAACAAGGAAAAGCCATTGGTTACACTTACTTTAAAGAACGTGGCTTTACCGATGAAACCATTAAAAAATTCAAACTCGGTTATGCCCTAGATCAGTGGAATTGGTTTACCGAACTGGCTCTAAAAAAGAAATTTAACTTAGAATTTTTAGAAAAAACCGGACTTACAATCGTTAAAGGCGATAAAACATTTGACCGTTTTAAAGGTCGTGTTATGTTTCCTATTCATTCTATGAGCGGACGTGTTTTAGGTTTTGGAGGACGGATTTTAACAAACGATAAAAAAGCTGCAAAATACCTCAACTCGCCCGAAAGCGAAATCTACCATAAAAGTAAAGTTTTATACGGAATTTACCATGCCAAACAAGCTATTGCAAAAGAAGATAATTGCTATTTGGTTGAAGGGTACACCGATGTTATCTCGTTTCATCAAAATGGCATAGAAAACACCGTAGCGTCATCAGGAACCGCTTTAACCGCAGACCAAATCAGACTAATTAATCGGCTTACTAATAATATTACCGTATTATTTGATGGAGATGCTGCAGGAATTAGAGCTTCTTTAAGAGGAATTGATTTAATCTTAGAGCAAGGTCTTAACGTAAAGGTAGTTGCCTTTCCGGAAAACGAAGACCCGGACAGTTTTGCACGAAGAGTTTCACAAAGTGAATTAAAAACTTTTTTAGAAGAAAACAAACAAGATTTTATTCAATTTAAAGTGTCTTTATTACTTAAAGACGCCAAAAATGATCCAATAAAAAAAGCCGGTTTGGTACGTGAAATTGTACACAGTATCGCCAAAATACCAAGTGCTATTCAGCGTGAAATTTACGTAAAAGAATGTGCATCGATAATGCAAATTACCGAAAAAGTATTGTTTGCCGAATTGGCTCAAATACGAAGTAAAAACAAACAAGAACAGACAAAATTTACTCCTAAAAAGAAAAAATTAGAAGTAGTTCAACAATCAAAAGAACCGGTTTTAAAAATTAATGCACAAGAGATTTTAGAAAGACATCTTATTGAAATTTTATTTTTATACGGCAACGAAGAAGTCGTTTTCTCCGATTTCTTTGAGGAAGAAGACCAAGAAGGCGAAATTAAAATTGTTAAAAAAGATTATTTAAATAAAGTTGCTAATGAAATTTATGTAAAGCTGCACGATGACGAGTTGGAGTTTAGCAATCCGTTATTTAAACAATTATATAAAGAAATAATTGACTACTACAATCTTGAAAAAAGGGTTCCGATTGAAAAATTTATAAACCATCCAAATTCGGAAATCAGTAATTTGGTTTCCGGAATATTTATGGATGAAGAAAAATATATTTTAAGTGACTGGGAACGCAAACACATCGTTGTAAAACCAAAAAATAAATCCATTGCCAAATTGGTTACAGATGCCATAAACAACTTACGAAGAATCTACATAGAAAAACAAATTGCACAAATACAAAAAGAAATTGCAATTGCCGAAGACAAAAGAGCAGAGCTGGAAAAAGTAAAAAACTACACCAACCTCAAGAAAGTTTTATATGATAACTTAATGCGTGTGGTGTAATTTTATTCATCTTATTTCGTAAGCTATTTGCTTGTTTTTAAAATCGCTTTCCAATACCAAAAGAGAAGTTTAAACGATATGGATTGGTATAATAATTTTTAATACTTGGCTGAAAATCAGTTAAACGCTTTGCAAATCCGACTTTTACATCAAAGAAAAAATTTTGTTTATTTACGTATTTGTAACCAAAATTAATTCCTGCATCTAAACTACCAAAATTTTTTCTCTCAGGTTCATTTTGCAGATTATTAGTTATATATGGATTTAAAATTTCGCCATAACGATATTGTAAATAACCTTCAAAATAAAATCCTTGATTTTTCTTATTAGAAAAATAAAATTTATGATTTATAGATAATGTAAACTTCTCTTTATAATTAAAATCATCAAAAACAGTTACTATTTTTGGCGAATATGATATAGACATTCCATAACTTGCCGAATCATTATACAACCGATCATAGGATAAACTGTATTTATTAAACATTAAATTAAAAAAATCAACAGACAATTCATTTTTTAAATCTGTTTTTAAATTGGTTGATACCGATTTTTGTGCATAAATATTGTTATTAAACAACAATACTAAAATTGGAAATAAAAGTAATTTAGAATTCATAATATAAATTTTTAGGGTTAATAAGACCACAAACCTACATGATAAACTAAGTAACAATTGTTACTTAAAAGTTAAAAACAGTTAAGTTTTTCATAATTAAATAAAGGTTAACTTAATTTAAGTTAATGAGTTACAAATTAAAAAGTAAAAAATTGAATTTTATGAAACATAAAATTACGATTTAACAAAAAGCCGAAAGTTATTTTAATAAAAAAAGCGTATTTTTGCTATTTAGAATTAGTATAAATAAAATGACAGAAAACGAAGTTCAAAATTTAGGCGATAAAATCATAGGTGTATTAAAAGAAATCTACGATCCGGAAATTCCGGTTGATATCTATGAATTGGGGTTAATCTATGATGTTTTGGTAAATGAAGACAACGAAGCAAAAATATTAATGACTTTAACCTCTCCTAATTGTCCGGTTGCCGAAACCTTACCGGTTGAAGTAGAAGAAAAAGTAAAAGAAATTCCGGAAATTAAAAATTGTGAGGTAGAAATTACTTTTGATCCACCTTGGTCACAAGATTTAATGAGTGAAGAAGCAAAATTAGAATTGGGTTTTTTATAAAAAAAATTTAATGTACATTTGGTGTCTAACTAAATTTATATTATTACTATGATTGATCCAATTGTAAATCGCGTTGCAAACAGCAGACTGGTAACCATTAATTTGGAAGATTTTTATCCTGATGGAGAACGTGTTTTATTTGATATAAAAGATTGGTTGTATGAAGGTGTGGTTCTTAAAGAAAAAGACTTCCGTGAAAGCGTAAAAAACCATGATTGGAGCCAATACAAAGATGCTTTTGTAGCTTTAACTTGTAGCAGTGATGCAATTATACCTTCTTGGGCATATTTATTAATTACCACAAAACTGGCTCCTCACACAAAACGTGTAGTTGTAGGCGATTTAAAAGAAATTGAAACAACACTTTTTCAAGAAATTATTTCAAATTTAGATGTTTCGGTCTATAAAGATAAATTATTACTGATAAAAGGCTGCTCCGATAAAAAAATCCCGGAAACCGCATATGTACAATTAATTGAAAAGTTGATTCCTGTTGCTTCTACAATTATGTATGGCGAAGCATGCTCAAATGTGCCTCTTTATAAGGCAAAAAAAGAAAAAGCTACAATAGAATAGAAACAATAGTAATAAAGATTGTTAAATAACTTACCAAAAGCACTTTCCAAAACGGATGTGCTTTTTTTAATTCCATAAAATTAAATGCAACTAATAAAAACTTTATTCCCGAAAGG
>Ga0256841_1002061_pt1 | contig 16456 bp, 12 predicted proteins | sample 356308metaG_FD_185971 | JGI IMG/M metagenome (GOLD analysis project Ga0256841, IMG submission 185971) | Hydrothermal vent microbial communities from Mid Atlantic Ridge, Atlantic Ocean - 356-308 | ecosystem: Environmental > Aquatic > Marine > Hydrothermal vents | place: Atlantic Ocean: Mid... | reverse complement strand
GGCTGCAGTTCGACGGCGCCGCCTCGATCGACAAGCAGGCGCCGGGCAGGCTGCGCGGCTATCTGTTCGGCGACGGCCATTTCTCGCTGCCGCGCGATTTCGGGCTGGATTTCCATTTCGAAACCACCTCGGATGCGGCCTACCTGATCGATTACGGCTATTCCGACAAGGACCGGCTGCGTTCGAACCTGTCGGTGTCGCGCACCCGCGAGAACGCCTTTGCCCGGGCCGAGGTCGCCGGCTTTTCCACGCTGCGCGGCTCGGAACTGCCGATCGACGACCAGTTGCCGAACTTTCAGGCCCGCGCCACCTACGAGCGCCGCTTCTTCCCGGCAACCATCGGCGGCCAGGGCACCTGGTCGGTGCTGGCCGAATACCACCGTCGCCGGTCGGGAACCGACCGGATCGGACGCGATGTCACCCACCTTGGCGGGCGCATGAACTGGAGCCGCTCCGAGCGCTTCGGCCCCGGCCTGATCGGGCGCGTGGGCGGCGAGGTCTCGGCCGACGTCTTCAGGATCGACCAGGATTCGTCCTATCCGGCGACGCTTGCCTATGTCACGCCGGCGCTCGAGGCCGAATTGCGCTGGCCCTGGGTCAGGCGCACATCCGACGCCACGACCATGGTGCTTGAACCGGTGGTGCACCTGGCCTGGACACGCAACCTGGGCGCGAAGGTGCCCAACGAGGACAGCACCCTGGTCGAATTCGACGAGGGCAACCTGTTCGACATCTCGCGCTTTCCCGGCCAGGACCGCTACGAAACCGGGCTGCGCGCCTCTGTCGGGCTGAAATGGTCGCGCCAGGGCGCCCGGGGGCAGACCCTGACCCTGGCGGCGGGCCGGGTGTTTCGCGACCGCGATCCGCTGCAGTTTTCGCCCGCGTCCGGCCTGGACGGCATCCGCTCGGACTGGCTGATCGCCGGGCAGTTCAAGCCGCGCCCGGGGGTGTCGCTGATGGGGCGGGCGCTGTTTTCCGACGACCTTTCGCTGACCAAGGCCGAGGCCCGGCTGCGCTGGGCCGGTCGCCGGCTGTCGGTGGCCTCGACCTACAGCTGGATCATCCCGGATGTTTCCGAAACCCGGCCCTCGACCACATCGCAGCTGATTCTCGGCGGCGGCTACCGGATTTCCGACACCTGGCGCGCGGGGCTGGAGTATCACTACGACTTCGACGCGCACAAGGCGACGCTGGCCTCGCTCGGGCTGAACTATGCCAACGAGTGCATTCGGGTTGACCTTTCCCTCTCGCGCCGGTTCACTTCCTCGACTAGTGTATCCCCGACAACCGATGTCGGGCTGTCGGTCTCGCTGCTGGGATTCGGCCGCGGCCCGGTGGGAAAGGCCCGAAGCTGCAGTGGATTGTGACATGAAGAAGCGATTGCCCGTCCTCCCCGTCCCCCGCCGCCTGGCGCACACCCTTGCGCGCCGCCCGGCGCACGCGCTGGCGCACCTTGCGGTGCTGGCGCTGGCGGTTGCCGGTGGCTTGCTCGCGTCCGGGGGGGCGGCCCTGGCGGGGGGGCCGTTTTCGCCCAGGGTCTATGTGAACGACACGGCCGTGACCGGCTACGAGTTCGAACAGCGCGCCTTGCTGATGAAGGCGCTGAACGCCCCCGGAGACCCGCAGAAGGAAGCGCTGGGAAAACTGATCGACGAGCGGCTTCAGCTTCAGGCCGCGCACGATGCCGGCATCACCGTAAGCGACGCGCAGATCGCGCGCGGGATCGAGGAATTCGCCAGCCGGGCAGACATGAAGGGCGATCAGTTCCTGGCGCTCATCGCCGAAAGCGGCGTCGCCGCGGACACGTTTCGCGACTTCGTGCGGGCCGGGCTGGCGTGGCGCGAACTGGTGCGCAGCCGCTTCTCGGACGCGGTCGAGATCAGCGATGCCGAGATCGACCGCGCCCTGGCGCTGGAGGGCACGACCGGCGGGGTCGAGGTGCAGATTTCGGAAATCTTCCTGCCCACGAACACGCCGAAGAATGCCGAGATCACCCGCCAGCTTGCTCCGCAGATCGCCGCGCTGCACTCGGTGGCGGCCTTTGCCGACGCCGCGCGGCGGTTTTCGGCGGGCGCGTCGCGCGACAGGGGCGGCCAGGTCGAGGGCTGGCTGCCGATCGGCAGGCTTCCGGCCGCGATCCGCGAGGACATCCTGAAGATGTCGGTCGGCCAGGTGACCAGGCCGGTGGAAATCACCGGTGCGGTCGCGCTGTTCCAGCTGCGCGCGATGCGCGAGACCCCGCCGCCGCCCCGGCGCGGCGTGGTGGTGGACTATGCGCAGTATCTCATCGACAACGGCCGGAGCGAGGCGGCAAGGGCGCGGGCGGCGCAACTGGCGGCACAGGTCGATACCTGCGACGATCTCTACGGGATCGCCCGGGGCATGGCGCCCGAGGTGCTGGAGCGCACCGAACAGCCCGTGGCCGCCCTGCCCCCGGCGCTGGCGCGCGAAATCGCCCGCCTGGATCCGAACGAGGCCTCCAGCGCGCTGGTGCGCCCGGACACCGGGCAGCGGGTCTTCCTGATGCTGTGTTCGCGTCATGCCAGTGGCCAGGTGACCTCGCGCAAGGAAATGCGCGACCGGCTGCGCCAGCAGCGGCTGAGCGCCCTGGCCGATGCCTATCTTGACGCGTTGCGCGCCAACGCGACCATCCTCTACCCATGAGCGCGCGCCCCGGCAGCCGACAGGCCCGGCGCGCGCCATCCCGGCGCCGGCACCCCTGGAGCGGGCACCCCAGGAGCGGGCCATCATGCGCGGCCCGGTGACCGCCCGGGGCCGGCGGGACGCGCCGGTGGCGCTGAGTTGCGGCGAGCCGGCCGGGATCGGACCGGAACTGGCGCTGAGCGCCTGGCGCAAGCTGGGCGACAGCCTGCCGTTCTTTCTGATCGGCGACCGGCGGCACCTGCCTGCGGAGGCGCCGGTGGTGGAGATCACCGCCCCGCACGAGGCGGCGGCGGCCGCGAAACGGGGGCTGGCGCTGCTGCAGCACGACTTTCCGCAACCGGCCAGGCCGGGCCGGCCCTCGGCCGAAAACGCGCACGCGGTGATCGCGGTGATCGAACGCGCCGTTGCGCTGGTTCAGAGCGGCGAGGCCTCGGCGCTGTGCACCGCGCCGATCAGCAAGAAGGCGCTGAAGGAGGGCGCCGGATTTGCCTTTCCCGGCCACACCGAGTTCCTGGCGCATCTGGCCGGGGTCGAACGGGTGGTGATGATGCTGGCCTGCGATACGCTCAGGGTGGTGCCGACCACGATTCACATGGCGCTTGCCGAGGTGCCCCGCCGGCTGACGCCCGAACTGCTGCGCGAAACCATCGCCATCACCCGGGCGGCGCTGCAGCGCGATTTCGGCATCGGCGCGCCGCGCCTGGCCGTTGCCGGGCTGAACCCGCATGCCGGCGAGGGCGGAACGATGGGACGCGAGGAGTGCGACTGGATCGCGCCGCTGATCGAGGACATGCGAAAGCGGGGACTGGCGTTGCGCGGCCCGCTGCCGGCCGACACGCTGTTTCATCGGCGCGCGCGGGCCGGTTATGACGCGGCGATCGCCATGTATCACGATCAGGCGCTGATCCCGATCAAGACGCTGGCTTTCGACAACGCCGTGAATGTCACGCTGGGTCTGCCCTTCGTGCGCACCTCGCCCGACCACGGCACGGCCTTCGATATTGCCGGCAAGGGGATTGCCCGGGCCGAATCGCTGATCGCGGCGCTGCGCATGGCGCGCGACATGGCCGCGGCGCGCCGGCACACGGGGTAAGGGAATCATGCCTCCGGCGGGGATATTGATGGACAGAAGAAGGCAGGGGGGCGCGGCGTCATGGCGAGGATAGACGACCTGCCGCCGCTGCGCGAGGTGATCGCGGCGCACGGGCTTTCGGCGCGCCGGTCACTGGGGCAGAACTTTCTGATGGACCTGAACCTGACGGCGCGTATCGCGCGCCAGGCGGGGGATCTGTCGGGCTGCGACGTGCTGGAGGTGGGCCCCGGCCCGGGCGGGCTGACCCGCGGTCTGCTGGCCGAGGGCGCGCGCCGGGTCGTGGCGGTGGAAAAGGATACGCGCTGTCTGCCCGCGCTGGAGCAGATCGCCGCGGCCAATCCGGGGCGGCTGACGGTTGTCGGCGGCGATGCGCTGGACATCGATCCGGGCGGTTTGCTGAGACCGCCGGTGCGGGTGGTGGCCAATCTGCCCTATAACGTGGGCACCGAAATGCTGGTGCGCTGGCTGACGCCCGAGACCTGGCCGCCGTTCTGGGAGAGCCTGACGCTGATGTTTCAGCGCGAGGTGGCCGAGCGAATCGTTGCGCGGCCCGGCGGCGGCGCTTACGGGCGGCTGGCGGTGCTGGCGCAGTGGCGCACCGAGGCGCGCATCGTCATGGATCTGCCGCCCGCGGCCTTCACGCCGCCGCCCAGGGTACGCTCGGCGGTGGTGCATCTTGCGGCGCGCGCGCGGCCGCTTTGCGACGCCGATGCCGGTGCGCTGTCGAAACTGGTGGCACGGGCCTTCAACCAGCGGCGCAAGATGCTGCGCTCGGCGCTGCGGGGGCTGGCACCGGATATCGAAGAGCGTATCGCCAGCGCCGGGCTGGAGCCGACCGCGCGTGCCGAGCAGGTGCCGATCGAGGGATTTTGCGCCCTTGCCCGGGCGTTGGAGCGCAGCCGCGCGTCCCTCTGAGGCGCAGGCCGCGGCCTGTCGGCCTGCCGCCACGCCCTGCCGATGCGGGCCCGCGCCCGGGCAAGGGCCGAGCGGGACGAGCGGGGTGAGCGGGGCCCGTTTCGCGCCCGCGCCGCGCCCGCGGCCCGAGGGTCATGCGCGCATCATGAGGCCCGTCAGGCCCGTCCCTGTCAACCGGCGTCAGCCAGCCGCCCGCATCGGCGCCTTTGGCCGCGCGTTCGGCCGGTCCCCATGGCTTTGCCATTTCTCCAGAAGTTTCTGGCGTTTTTTCAGTGCCTTGTCCCGGCTGGCGGCCTGCACCGGACCGAAGCCCCGGATCAACAGCGGCCATTCGGCCAGCGCCACGGCCGCATCCAGGCGGGCGGGATCGGCGCCGGTTCGCAGTTCTTTCAGATCGGCCTCGTAAAGGCGGATCGCGGCCCGTTCGGCACGGCGCTCGGCGCTGTAACGAAACGGGTCCAAGGGCGTGCCGCGCAGCCGTTTCAGGGCGGCGAGCACCCTGAACATCGCCCGCGCGCCGCGCCGGAAACGCCGTTTGGCGGGGCGCCCGTCCGCGCCCTTGCGCGCGATCAGCGGCGGGGCGAGGTGATAGCTGAGCGTCAGTTCGCCGTCGAATTCGGCGCGCGCCTTCTCTTCGGTTTTCAGCAGCAGCCGGGCGACTTCGTATTCGTCCTTGTAGGCAAGCACCTTGTGATAGGCGAGCGCGACGGCCTCTTTCAGCGCGCCATCCTCGAAGCGCTCCACCATCTTGCGATAGCGCCGGGCGATGCGCCGCCCGCCCCACTGGCGCAGGTGGTCTTCGCGAAAGGCGATGCGCTGGTCCAGCGTTTTCGGCTTGTCCACCACCTCGGAGCCGGTCAGCCGCGCGGCCTCTTCGCGGTGCAGCACCGCCCAGCGGCCGATCTCGAAGGCGCGCAGGTTTTCCTCGACCCTGGTGCCGTTCAGGCGGATCGCCTGCTGCAGCGCCGCATGGCTGAGCGGCACCAGAGCGCGCTGCCAGGCCGCCCCCAGCATCATCATGTTGGAATAGATCGAATCGCCCAGCAGCGCGCGGGCAAGATCGGAGGCGTCGAACAGAGCGAGCCTGTCGCGCAGCCTCGCTTCAAGAGAAAGGCGCAACTGTTCGGCCGGTAAGGAGAAATTGGCATTTCGGGTAAAGTCCCCGGTGACGATCTCATGGCTGTTCACCACCGCGCCGGTTTCCCCCGGCCGGGTCAGGCCCAGGGTTTTCGAGCCCGCCGAAACCACCAGATCGCCGCCGATCAGCGTGTCGCATTCGCCGGTGGCCACGCGAATGGCGGCGATGTCTTCGGGCGCGTTGGCGATGCGGCAGTGGATATGCACCGCGCCGCCCTTTTGTGCGAGCCCGGCCATTTCCATCATGCCCGCGCCCTTGCCGTCCAGATGCGCCGCCATCGCCAGGATCGCGCCGATGGTCACCACCCCGGTGCCGCCGACCCCGGTGATGACGATGTTGTGGGTGCCGTCGATGGCCGGCAGGTCGGGCTCTGGCAGGTCGCCGATGTCCAGCGTGGCGGTGGCGGCCTTTTTCGGCTGCGCGCCCTCGATGGTCACAAACGACGGGCAGAAGCCGTTCAGGCAGGTGAAATCCTTGTTGCAGGAGGACTGGTCGATCGCCCGCTTGCGGCCCAGTTCGGTCTCCAGCGGCACGATCGAGACGCAGTTCGACTGCACGCCGCAATCGCCGCAGCCCTCGCAGACCTCGGGGTTGATGAACACCCGCCGGTCGGGATCTGGATATTGCCCGCGCTTGCGGCGGCGGCGCTTTTCGGCGGCGCAGGTCTGCACATAAAGAATCACCGACACTTCCTTGATTTTCTGCATCTTTTCTTCAACGCGAAGAAGCTCGGAACGGGGGTGTCTTTCGATACCGGGCGGGAAGTCGGCCCAGTCGATTTCCTCTTTCTCGTCATGGACCACGGCGATGTGGCGCACCCCCATCGCCTGCACCTCGCGCGCGATGCGCGCCGCGCTCAGCCCGCCTTCGTTGGGCTGGCCGCCGGTCATGGCCACGGCATCGTTGTAGAGGATCTTGTAGGTGATGCTGGTGCCCGCGGCGAGTGCCGCGCGGATCGCCTGCACGCCCGAGTGGTTGTAGGTGCCGTCGCCCAGGTTCTGGAACACATGTTCGCGCTTCGAGAACGGCGCTTCGCCGATCCAGTTGGCGCCCTCGCCGCCCATCTGGGTAAAGCCGATGGTGTCGCGATCCATCCACTGCACCATGTAGTGACAGCCGATCCCGGCATAGGCGCGCGCGCCCTCGGGCAGTTTCGTGGAGGTGTTGTGCGGACAGCCCGAGCAGAAATAGGGCAGCCGCGCGGCAATCTCGGGAGCATTGTCTGCTTTTTCTGCTTCTTCAATGCGTTGCAGGCCGTTCTTCACGCTGTCCGTGCCCCGCCCTTCCTCGATCAGGATGCCGCCGATCTTGCGGGCGATGAAGATCGGATCCAGCGCATAGCGGGTCGGGAACAGTTCCACCCGGCGGCCGTTTTCCCATGTGTCGCCCTTGTGCCAGCCATAGATGCGCCGGCCGCGGCGGTCCTCGAAGATCGCCTCTTTCGCCTGCACCTCGATCAGCTTGCGCTTTTCCTCGACCACCACGATCAGATCCAGCCCCTCGGCCCAGTCGTGGAAGCTGTCCATGTCCAGCGGCCAAGTCTGCCCGACCTTGTAGGTGGTCAGGCCCAGGCGCTCGGCCTCGGGGGCGTCGATGCCCAGAAGCCGCAGCGCGTGTTCGAGGTCCAGCCAGTTCTTGCCGGCGGCGACAAACCCGATCTTCGCGCCGGGCTTGCCCCAGACGCGCCGGTCGATCCTGTTGGCGCGGGCAAAGGCCTCGGCGGCGAAGCGCTTGTGGTCGATCATGCGCGCTTCCTGGGCCACCGGCGTGTCGAGAAGGCGGATGTTCAGCCCGCCCGGCGGCATCTCGAAGTCGGGCAGCACCAGCTGCATGCGCTCGGGGCGGCCATCGACCACGGCGGTGGTCTCGATCGTGTCCTTCATCACCTTCAGCCCGGCCCAGACCCCGGCAAAACGGCTGAGCGCCCAGCCGTAGATGCCATAGTCGAGGATTTCCTGCACGCCCGCGGGCGAGAGCACCGGCATGTAGGCATCGACCATCGCCCAGTCGGACTGGTGCAGCGTGGTCGAGCTTTCGCCGGTGTGGTCGTCGCCCATGGCCATCAGCACGCCGCCGTGGCGCGAACTGCCGGCCATGTTGGCGTGGCGCATCACGTCGCCCGAGCGGTCCACCCCGGGCCCCTTGCCATACCACAGCCCGAACACGCCATCAAAGCGCCCCTCGCCGCGCAGCTCGGCCTGCTGGCTGCCCCACAGCATGGTGGCGGCAAGGTCCTCGTTCAGCCCCTCCATGAAGCGCACGTCGGCGGCCTCGAGATCCTGTTTCGCCCGCCACATCTGCTGGTCCACCGCCCCGAGCGGCGAGCCGCGATAGCCGGTCACCAGCCCCGCCGTGTTCAGCCCCGCGGCCCGGTCGCGCGCCTTTTGCATCAGCATCAGCCGCACCAGCGCCTGGGTGCCGTTCAGCAACACCGGCGACCTTGCCAGGTCGAACCGGTCGTGCAGCGAAATCTCCTGACTGCTCATTGTCTTCGTCTTCCTCCCCTTGCCGCGATGGCATTCTAACCCATAATATAGGTCAAATTCACTGACCTACAAAACGAATTTCTCGTCACATCCCCGTTTCCAAAGGAAATCTTTTCGGGCATTAACTCTGTTGCGCAAATCGGGCGGCGACAGGAAACGGTGCAAACGAATGGATTGGGACAAGCTAAGAATATTTCAAGCCGTGGCCGATGCGGGCAGCCTGACCCATGCCGGAGACAGGCTGCACCTGTCGCAATCCGCGGTGTCGCGCCAGATTCGCGGCCTGGAGGAATCGCTGAATACCACGCTTTTCCACCGCCACGCGCGCGGACTGATTCTCACCGAACAGGGTGAGCTGCTGTTCGACGCCACCAATGCCATGGCCAAGCGCCTGGAGGCGGCCACGGCGCGAATCCGCGACAGCGAAGAAGAGGTCTTCGGAGACCTGCGGGTGACCACCACCACCGGCTTTGGCAGCCTCTGGCTGGCCCCGCGCCTGCCCCGGCTTTACGAGAACTACCCGGATCTCAAGATCGACCTGATGCTGGAAGAGCGCGTGCTGGACCTGCCGATGCGCGAGGCCGACGTGGCCATCCGCATGAAAGAGCCCAGCCAGGCCGACCTGATCCGCCGCCGCCTGATGAGCGTGCGCATGCGCCTGTTCGCGACGCCGCAATATCTGCGCGCGCGCGGCACTCCGACCGCCATCGCCGACCTGTCCGCCCACCGTCTGATCTGCCAGAACACGCGCTCGGTTCAGGTTTCCGCCGGGGCGAAGCTGGTGCAGGAACTGCTGTCAAGCGGGGTGCTGTCTCTGCTGACCGTAAACAGTTACTTCGGCGTTCTTCAGGCGGTTCTGAACAATCTGGGCATCGGCGTTCTGCCCGACTACGTTACCGAAATGTCCGACAACCTGGTGCGGGTCCTGCCGGATGTGGAATCGACCGAAGTGCCGGTTTTCCTGGCCTACCCGGAAGAACTGCGCCAGTCCAAACGCATTGCGGCATTCCGGGACTTCGTGATGGACGAAATTTCGAAGCGCAAGAAAAAGACCGTCGTTCAATGACTTGTGCGTTTCTGCGCAAGCCATGTCGTGGCTGCATAGCGGCAATGCAGCGCATTTTGTCCATTCCGTCTTGAACAGGCGGCTCAGCCCCCCTACATGCAGCCCGACGCCGATGATCGAGGCGACTCTTGTCGGCGTCACCTCCCTGTTGGACTTGGCCGGGCTTCTGCCCGGCCTTTTTTTTCAGACAGGCGCAAGACACTGCGCTCCGCTTGCCGACCAGCCGGCATTTCAAGGCTCGGTCAGTGGCTGCAATGCCCAGCCACTCACGGCGGCAGGCGCCTTCTCTGCGCGCGCAGGAAGGCCCTGTCGGGGCTGTTTCCCGACAGTTCGATCGCTCGGTCATACGCGTGTCTGGCCTCCCCGGCACGGCCGGTCTCGGCCAGGAATTTCGCGCGCGCCGCGTGAAACGGCTGATACCCGTCAAGCTCGGCTTCGAGCGTTGCAAGCTCCTCCAGGGCCACGTCGGGCCTGCCGGCCTGCCCCACGGCAACTGCCCGGTTCAGCCGAACAACCGATGTCGGTTCATGTGCGAGAAGGCTATTGTATAGCAGCACGATCTGGGTCCAGTCGGTCGCCCCCTGACCTGGCGCCGAAACATGCAGCGCGCTGATTGCCGCCTTGATCTGGTACGGCCCCGGCCGCGCCATGAGCACCGCCGCATCAAGATGGGCAAGGCCTTCAGCCGCCATTTCCCGGTTCCAGCGGGAGCGATCCTGGTCTGCCAGGGCAACCGACATCCCGTCTGGCGAGATACGCGCGCCACTGCGCGCATGGGTCGTCAGAAGCAGCGACGCCAACCCGAGGATTTCCGGCTCGTCCGGGCAAAGTGAATTGAGCATCTTCGCCAGATAGATGGCCTCGTCGCACAGGTCGGGGCGCTGAGCTGTCGCGCCGGCACTGGCGACATGGCCTTCATTGAAAATCAGGTAGATCACCGCCAGAACCGAGCCCAGCCGCTCTTCCCACTGATCGGGCCCCGGCACGGCAAAGGGAATGCCGGCCCTGGAAATCTTGCCCCGGGCCCGGCTCAGGCGTTGTCCCATCGTCGTTTCCTTGTCGAGAAACGCGCGCGCGACCTCGGCCGTGCTCAAACCGCCAAGCGTTCGCAAGGTCAGCGCGACCCGGCTCTTGCGATCGATCGCCGGGTGGCAACAGGTAAAGATCAGCCGCAGTCTTTCGTCGGGAATCTCGGGAGCCTCGGCATTGGCGGCCTCCTCGTCCAGGCGGGCCAGGCGCTCCAGTTCCGGCTGGCGCGCCCGGAAACGCTGCCGGCGACGTATCCGGTCGATGGCCTTGCGCCGGGCCACGCGCAAGAGCCACCCGTGCGGGTTGGCCGGCAGGCCCGATCGCGCCCAATGCACAACTGCGCTTTCGAGCGCCTCCGAAAACGACTCTTCGGCCAGTTCGAAATCGCCGAGACCTGCGATCAGCGCGGCCAGCAACCGCCCCCGATCTTCACGCACGAGCCTTGAGATCGCCGCGTCGATCGTGGGAGCGGTTGTCATCCGGGGGGCCTAGTTCGAATAGTCATCCGGGCTCAAGACCGGACGAACTTCGATGGTGCCGTACTCGGCGGTGGGGATCATCGCGGCATATTTCAGCGCTTCATCCAGATCCTTGCAGTCGAATATGTAGAACCCGCCCAGCACTTCCTTGGTTTCGGCAAAGGGGCCGTCCATGGTTTCGGTTTTTCCGCCACGGATGCGAAGCGAGGTTGACTGATCGGTGCCGTGAAGGGCATCGCCGGCAACGAACACACCGTCCTTCTTGTAGGTTTCGGTCGCGTCGAAATAGCCTTTCATGAAGGCCTCGAATTCCGGCGTCCCCGGCTTGGGGCCGGCATTCGGGGCAGAGTAGATCAGGGCCATGTATTGCATGTTGTATCCTTTCATGGATTGGTCGAGTGTCGCGCGTCATGCGCCTTGTTGGCAAGCGTCAGCCTGCAAATTCCCTGGCGAGGATCGCCACGATGGCGATCAGCATCGCCAGTTTGGTGCCCAGCGAGCCGGCAATACGCGCCGGCGCCGCCGGCCGCGCCGGATCCAGCCCGAACGGGTGCACAAGACGAGACACCAACAGAATAGCCCCGCTGGCATGCAGCCAGGTCGCGCCTGCCCCCGCGGCTTCGGCAAGCGCCAGCAGGATCAATGCCAGCGGGACGTTTTCTTCGAAATTTCCGAAGCGGCGCATCTTGATCTGCAAGGCCGTATCACCGCCGCTGCCAAGCGATACACCTGTCTTGCCTCGGTGAATGCTCACCATTACCGACAGCACCAAGGCCAGTACCGCCAGCAGGACGGCGTAGAGTGTTGTAATCTGGAAGGTCATGAATTCCCCACGTTTTTTGTTCCGGTATTCATAGGACGAACGGCCTGCGCGAATTTCGACACCGTGTTTGAAATTCTTTTTTGCCCGGCAAGGGTTCACGGCCGGCCACGGGTTTCTTGCGATTTTTTCACATTCATGTATCGTGATGCGTGAACGTCGCGCCAGCAGGAGCCAGCAGGGAGAGCCCCCGAAATGAACTTCATCCGCAACATCCTCGCCCTTCTCGGGCTTGTTCTGGTGGGGCTTGCCATCTGGCTGGGTCCGACGCTCTACAAGTACAAGAGCGCGTTCGACGGCTTCGACAGCCAGGCCTATGCCACCTACCGGAACATGATGGACCGGGTGGTGGAAACCGGCAACGCGGCTGCGGCGACGGTGTGGAAGGTCAAGGTCAACAGCGATCTGAGCTTCGAAGACGTGGACAGTTCGATCAAGCAGGTGGCGATCGACCGTAACATCAAGGGCGTGGGCGAACTGCCGCTGGGCGATCAGGTCGCGGCGATGACCGGCAAGCCCTGGCGCAAGCTGAAGATCTACCTTTACTGCAACCCGCTGACCGCGGCCAAGATGGTGGAATACGACATCGCCTATGCCGCCTATCTGCCCTGCCGCGTGTCGCTGGTCGAAGATGAAAACGGCGATCTGTGGATCACCACGCTGGACATGGATGCGATGATCCACGGCGGCCGGCCGCTGCCCCCGGAACTTCTGGCCGAAGCGCAGAACGTGAAGGAAACCATGCTCGACATCCTCAACCGCGCCGCCGAGGGAGATTTCTGATCGCCGCCCGGGTGCAGCAAAGGCCGCGGGCAAGCGCACGGGCGCGGGCAACACGGGTGCGGGCAAGGGCCCGGGGAGTCTGGTGATGGACGCAAGACGGCAGCGAAACTGGCGCGCGGGCGACCTGTTCCTGGTGCCGCAGGCCGACGGCGGCCATACCGTGGCCCAGGTGATCACGCACGAGTTGATGGCGATGAACTCGGCGCTGTGCGCCTTCACGCTGCGCCGCGCCAGCCCGCAGGACCCGGTAGGCCCGATCCGGAACGACGAGGTGGTTTCGATCCAGTTCGTCACCGTGGAACTGCTGGATTCCGGCGAATGGCCGACCGCCGGCAACACCCGCCCCGTGGTCCCCGCCAGCGCGCTTGACATCGAGCGCAAGCGCGCCACGCATTTCGCCGGCACCAGCGTCTGCGGCTCGGGCGTGATCAGCAGCTTTCTCAATGCCTGTTTCGGGCTTGAGGCCTGGGATGACTGGGTGGACCCGCAGATGCTGGACAAGCTTCTGGTGGACCCGGCCATGAAGCCGGCGCTGGTGGTCTACAAGAACGAGCGCCCGGTGAACTGATCCCATGATCCGGGCACAAAACCCGGGGAGGCGAAGCCCGGCGAACCGAAACCCGCGCCCCGCCCCCCCGGAAGCTGACGAAAAACGGGCGGCGGGAAGCAGGCGGCAAAAAGCAGGCGACAAAAAACAGGCGGCGCGCGCACCGCCTTCCGGCAGCGCCGCGGGACCGCGCGCGGGGACCGGGTGCGCCCCCCGCCGCGCCCCTGCCGCCTGCCCCTGCCGCGCCTCCCTGCCTCGCTCGCTGCCGTGCCTTGCTGCCGCGCCACCCTCTGCCGCGCCACCCGCCGCGCCCCTGCCGCGCCCCTGCCGCCTGCCCCCCTGCCCCCCTGCCACGGCCAGGGTCGGCGAGAATGTTTCAGCGGCTGAAGCGTGTGTGAACAGGTGTCATTTGCCGATCGGATTGCCTTGCCTCTATTTCGCCGGACATCGGAACAAGAAACATGGGACCTTGATCGTGCAACAATATCAGATCGACATCATCCGCGGCGTGCACCTTCTCGCGCTGGCTCTGGGTCTTGGCACGTCGATATACCTCGACCTGCGCATCCTCAGCCGGTTCCGCCGCCCTGTCAGCACCGGGCTGCTGGCCGAATTTCACCGCATCCACCGGCTGGTCTTTGTCGCGCTCGGGCTGCTGTGGCTCAGCGGGCTGGCGCTGATCGGGGTGCGCACCGGTTTCGATCTTGCCACCTTCAGCCCCAAGCTCTGGCTCAAGCTTGGCGTGGTCACGCTGCTCAGCCTCAATGCGTTGCTGATCGGGCTGGTCGTCATGCCAACGCTGGAACGCCTGGAAGGCGCGCCGCTGGGCGCCTTGCCGCGCTTCAAGCGCTGCCTGCTGGCGCCCATTGCGGCGGTGTCGATCTTTTCCTGGCTGGCGGCGCTGGCGCTCGGATCGTCCAAGCAGTTGAAAATGTCCAACTGGGACATGCTGATCCACCTGTTCCTGCCGGCCTTTGCCGCCATCGTGCTGATCACCGAGCTTGTGGCGCTGCTGGCCCCGGCCCCGGCGGCAGGCGCCCCGCGGCGCGACCGCCATTGAACGGGCGCCATTGAGCAGGGGCCATTGAGCGGGAACAGCGCCGGTTTCAGGTCGCCCTACCCAAGCTGGCCGAACACCTGCTCCCGATGATAGCGCAAAAACGCCGGGTGCGGGTGGTGGCGCGGATCGCGCGGCAGGATCAGCCTTTGTTCCGGCGCGATCAGGCGGCGCGCGGTTTCCCGGGGCACCTTGTTGTGCGAGATCAGGATGCGCATGTCCTCGCCGACCGAGATCAGACCCCGGTCGAACATCCAGTGCAGCGTTCCCGACAGCGCCAGCCCGTTGCGCACCACATCCGGGCCGCCATCCTTGACCGGTCGGATATGGGCCGCCTGAACCTCGGGGCGGCCGCCGCCATTGCGCAGCATCAGCCCCGAGACGGCGCACCGGCCCCCATAGGCGGCCTTGACCATGCGGGCAAAGGCGGCGTCGCGCTTCTTGCGCGAGGTCAGGACGGTTTCGCGGTCGCCGGCGCTCCCGGGCGGCGCGAACCCGCCCGGCGCCTCGGCAAAGCCTGCCGCCCGAAAACCTGCCGCCCGCTCGCCCGTTGCCTCCGGCAGCGGCCCGTCGCGCGGCAGGCTGTCGGCGCTTTCAAGCGGTGTCAGACCGGCATCGACAATGCGCGAAAACGTCAGCGGGTCCAGCCGGCGCACCGCCGATGTGTTCGCCCCGCCCGAGATCGGGCGCCCGTCCTCGCCCCGCAGGCAGGCCTCATAGGCGCGCCCCAGCGGATCGGCCCGGGGCACCACCTGTTCGAAGTCCAGCAGGCTGCCCAGATCGAGCACCGCGAAGTAATGCGCATCCATCGTCGGGTCCGCCACCACGTCCAGCAGCTTCTGCACGCCGACATAGCCGAACGCCCCGGCGCGCCCTTCGTAGAAGATCACCCAGTCGCCGACTGCCTCGCGCACCATGCCCAGGTAGCGGCGCGGGAAATGATACAGCTCCCCCGGCTTGTCCTTGTAGATCGACTGCGGGTTCTGAACGAATACGGCGTGGCCCATGCCTGAACTGACCATTTTCCGCCCGCCGGCGCCAGGCCATATCTGGCCGGGCGCCGGCCTTTTTCGCGCCTTTGGCCGCGTGGTGAGGCACATCGACCCCTTCCCCCCCGCAGCCAAACGCTCTAAGGGATGCGCCAAGCATCAACCGGAAGACTGCCTGCTGCCATGTCTGAACCGAAGATCACCGATGAGCTGATCGCCGCCCACGGGCTTGCCCCCGATGAATACGCCGAGATCATCCGCCTGCTGAACCGCGAACCCACCTTCACCGAACTGGGCATCTTCTCGGCCATGTGGAACGAGCATTGTTCCTACAAATCCTCGAAAAAGTGGCTGCGCACCCTGCCGACCGACGGCCCGCAGGTGATCTGCGGGCCCGGCGAAAACGCGGGCGTTGTCGATATCGGCGACGGGCAGGCGGTGGTGTTCAAGATGGAAAGCCACAACCACCCGTCATACATCGAACCCTACCAGGGCGCGGCCACCGGCGTGGGCGGCATCCTGCGCGACGTCTTCACCATGGGCGCGCGCCCGGTGGCGGCGATGAACAGCCTGTCGTTCGGCGCGCCGGAGCATCCAAAGACCCGGCAGCTTGTGCATGGCGTGGTCGAGGGCATCGGCGGCTACGGCAACTGTTTCGGCGTGCCCACGGTGGGGGGCGAAGTGCGCTTTCACGCCGCCTACAACGGCAATTGCCTGGTCAATGCCTTTGCCGCCGGGCTGGCGGATGCCGACAGGATTTTCTACTCGGCCGCCTCGGGCGTCGGCATGCCGGTGGTTTACCTTGGCGCCAGAACGGGGCGCGATGGCGTCGGCGGGGCGACCATGGCGAGCGCCGAGTTCGACGATACCATCGAGGAAAAGCGCCCCACCGTGCAGGTGGGCGACCCGTTCACCGAAAAGCGGCTGATGGAGGCGACGCTGGAGCTGATGGCCACGGGTGCCGTGATTTCCATTCAGGACATGGGGGCGGCCGGGCTGACCTGCTCGGCGGTGGAAATGGGCGACAAGGGCGGCCTCGGGGTGCGGCTCGACCTCGATGCGGTGCCCCAGCGCGAGGAAAACATGACCGCCTACGAAATGATGCTGAGCGAAAGCCAGGAGCGCATGCTGATGGTGCTGCGCCCGGAAAAGGAGGCCGAGGCCCGGGCGGTGTTCGAGAAATGGGATCTCGATTTCGCCATCGTCGGCGAGACCATCGCCGAAGACCGTTTCGAGATCATCCACCAGGGGGCGTGCGTGGCCGACTTGCCGTTGCGCGCGCTTTCGGGCAGCGCCCCGGAATACGACCGCCCCTGGGTGGCCCCCCCGGCGCCCGCGCCGCTGACGGGTGCGCCGGAGGTCGATGCGATCGAAGCGCTGCGCGCGCTCA
>Ga0256841_1002060_pt1 | contig 16456 bp, 21 predicted proteins | sample 356308metaG_FD_185971 | JGI IMG/M metagenome (GOLD analysis project Ga0256841, IMG submission 185971) | Hydrothermal vent microbial communities from Mid Atlantic Ridge, Atlantic Ocean - 356-308 | ecosystem: Environmental > Aquatic > Marine > Hydrothermal vents | place: Atlantic Ocean: Mid... | reverse complement strand
GGTCGGGCTGCTCGACATAGTGTCGACTATGCCTGCGCGGCCCTCGGTCGCGAACGCCGCTTATCACACGACCTGCCACCGCCTCGTTACGGAACCCGGTGGGAAATGCGGGCTAGTGACCGCACTCGACGTGACTGCGGGCCGGGAAACGGCAACGGAAACAGCTTCCCCTGCCCGGTTCGCTGTCGATTTCCAGCTCCGCCTCATGACGCAGTAACACATGCTTGACGATGGCCAGCCCCAGCCCGGTGCCACCGGTCGCGCGCGAACGACCGGTATCGATGCGGTAAAACCGTTCAGTCAGGCGCGGAATATGGTGCGCCGCAATGCCCACCCCGGAGTCCTCCACCGAAAAGACAGGTGTATCACCATCGAGATGCCAGCGCAGGGTGACGTGACCCTGTGCCGGCGTGTAACGCACCGCGTTGAACACCAGGTTGGAGAAGGCACTGTACAACTCGGATTCAGCCCCCCTGACACACAGGCCGGCATCCACGTCCAGTGAGATAACATGGCCGGCGTCAGCGCTGAGTTCCCGCGCCTGGTCCGCGATAGCATCGATCATCGCAGCCACCGGCACCGCCTGCGGGTCGGGCCGGCCGGTCTCATTCTCCAGCCTGGACAACAGCATCAAGTCATCGACGATGCGGTTCATGCGTTCGGCCTGCTGCCGCATGCTGTTCAGCTGGTCGGCGAACTCGCCCGCGCAACCCTGCGCATCCGCCAGGGTTTCCAGGTAACCGGATATGACCGTCAGCGGGGTACGCATTTCGTGCGAAACATTGGCCACAAAATCCTGCCGCATGCGCTCCAGCTGCTGCATGCGGGTCATATCGCGGGCCACGACCAGACGCCGGTCACCCGAATAGGGAATTACGCGAATACGCAGGGTGATACGCTCGTCGACAGGAGAAGGAATTTCCACGGCCTGGTCATAATCCCGGCCGTGCAGGTAGTCCACGAACACCGGGGAGCGCAGCAGGTTGCTGATACGCTGACCGCTGTCGCGCGGGTATTCAAAACCCAGGTACCTGGCCGCCGCGTTGTTCCACCACTCGATCTGCTCGCTGCCCGGGCGCAACTCCACCGTCGCATCGGGCAGCGCAACCGTAATCTTGTGAAAGCGTTTGAGCATGCGCCGCAGTTCGCGCTTGCGCTTGCGGTTGCGTTGCTGCAGCCGGTAGATGTGTTCGAATGCGTCGTCCCAGATACCACTCGCTTCCGGCGGCCGGAATTTCCGGCCTTCCCGCAGCCAGCAGATCAGCCGGTGTACGTTGTACAGGTGCCAGCCCAGGTAGCCGAGCGTGACCAGCAACAGGGCCAGGAGCGCGTTTCCCAGCAACAGTCCCAGTACCAGTCCGGCCACGACCAGGCCCGCGATACGCCACAGTTCTTTCTGCCAGGGATTAGTCACACCCGTGCTCTGTCCATACCATCACCAGGGTCCGGCTCTCTTTCAGTTGCCGGTCGAGAACCGGTAACCGGTGCCACGCACGGTCTGGATAAAGCGGTCGTAGCCGCGGCCGGCAAGCGCCTTGCGCAAGCGCCGAATATGGACATCAACCGTGCGCTCTTCCACGAATACGCCACGTCCCCAGACACGATCCAGCAATTGCTCCCGACTGTACACCCGGTCCGGGTGGCTCATGAAAAAATGCAGCAGGCGGAACTCGGTGGGCGCCAGGGCGAGTGTCTCGCCATCGGTCCGCACGCGATGTCCCACCGGGTCCAGGCACAAGCCGTCAAACTCGATCGGCTGTTCGCCCGCGACCGCCACGCTGCGACGCAATACCGCATTGATACGCGCGATCAGCTCGCGCGGCGAGAATGGCTTGGTTACATAGTCGTCGGCACCCAGCTCCAGGCCATGCACCCGGTCATTTTCTCCCACTCGCGCAGTGAGCATGATGATGGGCAGGCCGGCGGTGATCTCCTCACCGCGCAGGCGGCGCACCAGGTCGGCCCCGCTCATGCCGGGCAGCATCCAGTCCAGCAATACCAGGTCCGGCGGGCCGGAGGCCACGGCCGCCAGCGCCTGCTCGGCATCTTCTGATTCATCATACTGGAAACCCGCCTGTTTCAGTGCAAATCCGATCATGTCACGGATTGCGGGTTCGTCTTCCACTACCAGGATACGGGTCATGCTGCCCACTTGGTCATTTGTCCGGCCATCATTCGATACAGCAGTACACCCCAGCAATGTTACAATAGTGTGACAACGGCAATGAAAACCGCCCGATGCCTGCGGTGATGGCCCGGGCACCGGCCACAGGCTACCATTCCAGCCGGCCGGGCAACACAGGAACGACTGCAACATGTGCCGAATAGCCGCTTACCTCGGGGCACCTGTATCACTTGGTGCCTTTTTGCTGGACCCGCCGCACAGCCTGCAGGTGCAGGGCTGGGCGCCGCAGGAACTGCGCTACGCACGGCTGAACGCCGATGGTTACGGATTTGCCTGGTACGACGCCGAACGACAGCCTGCCGTATACGTAAACCCGGCACCTATCTGGAACGACCCCAACCTGCCCCACCTCGCCCGCACGCTGGCCAGCAACCTGTGGCTGGCCAGCGTGCGCAGTGCAACCGAGGGCAACCCGGTCAACCACGCCAATACCCAGCCGTTCGTCGACAACGAATTCCTGTTTGACCACAACGGGCTGATCGATCACTTCCATAGCCAGGTCCGGCCGCGGCTGGTGGCCGACCTGGACCCCCGCTACCTGCCAGCCATCCGCGGGAATACCGAATCCGAGTACCTGTTTGCCGCGCTGCGCCAGTTGCTGGCGGACGATCCCGACCTGTCCATGGAAGCCGCCCTGAAGGGGTTGATGAAGCGTATCGAGCACTGGGCACAGGGCTGCCGCTGCCTGTTGAACATCGTGGTCAGTGACGGGGAACGCCTGTACGCGGTGCGGCATGCACTGGCCGACGACCCGCCCACGCTGTACTACACCGTGGACGACGAAGCCTTTCCGGATGCCCAGCTGATCGCATCGGAACGACTGACGGAATCCGGGTTCTGGCAGGCGGTGCCGGAACACCATATACTGATACTCGACCCCGAGGAACCCCCGGAACTGCTGTCCTTGTGAGCACGGATGCACTGATTACTGAACTGGGCCATGCACAGGCCCTGCTGGTGGCGCTGGCGGAGGATGCCGATCCGGCGACCTTCCGCAGCCAGTACCATCCGGACCTGAGTCCACTGGGCTGGCACCTGGGACACTGCATCTACACCGAATGCCTGTGGCTGCACGAAAAGCTGCGTGGCGATGACAGTGTGACCAGTCCCATCGCTGATCTGTATACCCCGCCCCGCACCCCCAAACCCGAGCGCGGCAAACGCCTGCCTCCGCAGCCGGCACTGCTGGCCTGGGCGACCGAGCTGCAGGCCTTCAATCTTCACTACCTGCGCAAGCTGCGTCCGCAGTGGCAGCAACACACACTGCTCGAAGACGACTACCTCATCCATTTCCTCATCCAGCACAACAGCCAGCATTATGAAACCATGCTGATGATCCTGAACCAGAAAGCACTGCACGAGCACGGCGTACCCGATACGCCGCACCAGCCATTGCAGGCAAGTGTTTTGCAGCCCGAACTGGCGGACATTCCGGCGGGCCACTACCGCATCGGTGGCCAGAGACCCGTCGCCTGCGATAACGAACTACCGCCCCAGCAGGCTGATCTCGGCCCCTTCTCGATCAGCAGAACACCGGTCAGTAACAGCGAGTATCTCGCCTTTATGGAAGATGGTGGCTACCGGCGTCCGGAACTGTGGGACGACGAAGGCTGGCGCTGGCAACAGGCACACGGGATTACCTCCCCCGACCACTGGCGCCAGGAGAACGGTGGCTGGTACGCGGTCGGGATGAAGGGGAGCTACGACCTGGCAGAGCGTGAACCGGTATCCGGCCTCAGCCACCACGAGGCGCAGGCCTTTGCGCGCTGGGCAAACGCACGCCTGCCCCACGAGTACCAGTGGGAAGCCGCCTGCCGGATCGGCCTGCTGGAACAGACCGGCCGGGTCTGGGAATGGTGCAGCAACCCGTTCCACGCCTACGAGGGTTTCACTCCTTTCCCCTATGACGAGTACTCCCTGCCCTGGCTGGATGGCCGGCATTTCAGCCTGCGCGGCGGCAGCCTGCACACCCGACCAGCGATAAAACGCCCCAGTTTCAGGAACTTCTTTCTCGCCGACAAACGTCACATATTTGCCGGCCTGCGGCTGGTTTATTGACCACAACCCCCCTTACCTGGTTTACAATCGGTCCATGGCCGATTCCAACAAGCATAATACAAGCCGGATGGGCAGGGGCATGACCTTCGCAGCATGGATCGTCGCACTGGGACTGCTGACCCTGTTCTTCAACAACAAACTCGAAAAACAGCGTAACCCCAACCAGTCCGTCTACAGCCGCATCGATGCGGCCGGCATCCCCGAGGTGATACTGAAGCGCAACCGCTTCGGCCACTATGTAACCACCGGGACCGTAAACGGGCGCAGCGTGGAGTTCATGCTGGACACCGGCGCCAGTGATGTCGCCATTCCTGCCGAACTTGCCCGGGAACTGGGGCTGAAACGCGGTGAACCGGTGCAGTACCAGACCGCCAACGGGGTGGTGACCGCCTACCGGACCACCATCGACAGCGTCGCCATCGGACCAATGGTCATACGCAACGTACCGGCCAGCATCAACCCCGGCATGCGCGACATGGAAATCCTGCTGGGCATGAGCGTCCTCAAACACGTCGAATTCACCCAGCGCGGGGACACCCTGATTCTGCGCCCCAATGAATGAGCTGGTAGCCCGCCTCACCGACAGCAGCGCGTACCTGGCCAGCCTGCTGTGGGGCAACGGGCTGACCCTGGGCATCCTGCTGGGCATGGGCCTGTACCTGACGATTCGCATGGGGCTGGTGCAGATACGCGGCTTCCGCCACTCGCTTGCACTGCTGTCCGGCCGCTACAGCTGCCCCGACCATGAAGGGCAGATCAGTCACTTCCAGGCGCTCTCCACCGCGCTGTCGGCTACCGTGGGTACCGGCAACATCGCCGGTGTAGCCACCGCGATCTCGCTGGGTGGTCCCGGCGCCCTGTTCTGGATGTGGGTAACGGCGTTCTTTGGCATGGCCACCAAGTTTACCGAGTGTACGCTGGCGCTGAAATTCAGGCAGGTCGGGAACAATGGCGAAATCTCAGGCGGCCCCATGTATACCCTGCTGCACGGCCTGAAAATGAAACGCACGGCCACGCTGTTTGCCGGCTTTGCGCTGGTCGCTTCCTTTGGTATCGGCAACATGGTGCAGGCCAACTCCGTGGTCGACGGCCTGGGCTACCTGTACCCGGGTGTGCGCGATAACGGCTGGCTGATCGGTGGCGTACTGGCCTTTCTGGTCGGCATGGTGATACTGGGCGGCGTCAGCCGCATCGCCCGCGTCGCCAGCGCCATCGTGCCGCTGATGGCAATCCTCTATATCAGCGCCGCCCTGCTGGTACTGTTCAACCACGCCGACCGGATCCCCGCTGCCTTTGCCACCATCCTCGAGCACGCCCTGAACCCCTGGGCAGTCGGCGGTGCCGCGGTCGGCGAAGCGATACGCTGGGGCGTGGCACGCGGCCTGTTCTCCAACGAGGCCGGCCTCGGCTCCTCGCCCATGGCGCACGCAGCGGCACGCACCAACGAACCGGTGCGCGAAGGCCTGGTCGCCATGCTGGAACCGTTCATCGACACGCTGGTGATCTGCACCATGACCGGCCTGGTGATCGTGGTGACCGGCGCCTACAGCCTGCAACGCGAAGACCTGGTGGGCGCCGCACTGACTGCCCATGCCTTCCAGAGCTCGCTGGGGACTTCCGGCGCAGCAGTGGTTGGCATCGGCCTGAGCCTGTTCGCCTTCTCGACCATGATCGCCTGGTCCTACTATGGCGACCGCTCGGCGTGTTTCCTGTTTGGTGAACGCGCGGTGCAACCCTACCGGGTGCTGTACACCTTCCTGGTCATGGTCGGCGCCGCAATTCCCCTGAAACTGGTATGGAACATTGCCGACATCACCAATATCCTCATGGCGCTGCCCAATCTCCTGAGCCTGGCCCTGCTGGCGGGACTGGCACAACGGCTCAAGACAGAGTATTTTTCACGGCCGTTCAAAAAGGAAACCGGCAGGGCAGGATCATGAGCGTAACCAGTACGGACAGCGGACTGCAATACGAAGACATCAGTGTCGGCAGCGGCGACCTGTGCACGGGCCGGGGCCAGACCGCCATCGTGCACTACACCGGCTGGCTGGAAGACGGCACCCGGTTTGATTCCAGCAAGGACCGCGGCGACCCCTTCAGCTTCCCCATCGACTGCGGTTACGTCATTCGTGGCTGGGACGAGGGTGTGGTCGGCATGCAGGTCGGCGGTGTACGCAAGCTGACCATCCCACCGGAACTCGCCTATGGCGAACAGGGAGCCGGCGGGGTAATCCCGCCCAATGCCACACTGGTGTTCGAAATCGAGTTGCTGGAAATTTCCGAATAGATGCTGCTCGAAGCACTGGAAACACAGATCGAACACGACATACGCAATGCCCTGGAAGAAGACCTGGGCAGCGGCGACATCACCGCACAACTGGTTCCGGGCAACCGCATCTGGAAAGCCAGCGTGTATACCTCGGACCCCGCCATCCTGTGTGGCCGCAACTGGTTCGATGCGGTATTCCGGCACCTGGATACCGGGGTCGATGTGCGCTGGTATGCCGCCGATGGCGACCCCGTCAAGCCGCACCAGGTCGTCTGTACACTGAAAGGCCCCGCACGCGCACTGCTGAGCGGTGAACGTACGGCACTCAATTTCCTGCAGACACTATCCGGTACCGCGACCATTGCACACAGCTATGCCCGGCAGGTTAAAGGCCTGCATACCCGGATACTCGATACCAGGAAAACCGTACCCGGCCTGCGCCGTGCCCAGAAATATGCCGTGCGCTGTGGTGGCTGCCATAATCACCGCATGGGCCTGTTCGATGCCTTTCTCATCAAGGAAAACCACATCATGGCAGCAGGCTCCATCATTGAAGCCGTGAAGAGTGCCCGCGCCCTTGGTAAGGAACTGCCGGTAGAAGTCGAAGTGGAAAACCGGGAAGAACTGCAACAGGCCCTGCAGGCCGGCGCCAACCGCATCCTGCTCGACAATTTCACTCTTGAAGAAATCCGGGAAGCCGTGCACGTCGCGAACGGCGCCGCAGAACTGGAAGCATCCGGCGGCATCACACTGGACAAGCTGCGCGACTATGCCGAAACCGGTGTGGACTTTATTTCCGTAGGCGCCCTGACCAAGGACATACAGTCTGTCGACCTTTCGATGCGCTTCGACTGACGCACAGGCCGACTGCAGCGCAAAGCGCAGTAACCCGACAGCACTCTAATGAACAGCTGACACAGGGTCCCTTATCGCTCAGGATTTGCGGATATAAAAATGATACTCGCCACCTTCCTCTGATGTTTCGATCAGTTCGTTGCCCGACTGCTTGCACAGAAGCGGGAAGTCATTGGCGGAACCCGGGTCGGTGGCCACCACATGCAAAACCTGCCCCGCGACGAGGTTCCTCAGTCCCTTCTTGGCCTTCAGAATCGGCATGGGACAGTTAAGACCACGCGCATCAACTTCACAATCAGCCCTGCTTACTACCTCAGACATGTCCTTTCCCCTGGAAATTTAACGAGTGAATGCTTTTTCTGCTACCGTTCTGTATCGCCCGCGCACGCAATTGCTTTATTCAGGAAATTTCCCATCCAGGAACAGCCTGTTAGCAATTCAGGCTCAACCTGACAGGCGCTATCTGACCGGCTGTTTTCGACCCGAAACCGCCGTTCGCATCACCTCGTAACGAAGGATAGTATTTCGTCATTCCGGCGCATGCCGGAATCCAGAGGTCCGGGCAAGGAGGCTCGTATTATGGAAAAGCGGCCGTGCGTATATTTGTTAGCCAGCAAACGAAACGGAACTCTGTATACAGGGGTAACATCAAACCTGGTGAAACGGGTTTGGGAGCACAAGCATCACGCTGTTGAAGGATTTACCAAAAAATACAGTGTAGAGATGCTTGTCTGGTATGAAGTACATGAAACCATGGAATCTGCAATCACGCGCGAAAAAGCAATCAAGAACTGGAAGCGAGCATGGAAAATCCATGTTATTGAGGCTATGAATCCTCAGTGGCAGGATTTGTATTCTGACTTGTTGGGATAGTTTTCTGGATTCCGGCATGCGCCGGAATGACGGGAATGTTGGGAATGTTGGGCGGCGGGTTGTGGCCGTAATCTGCCATTTCCTATTGGCTGTAAGCGATAACTACATTTTAATCATCTTTAACGGGAAGTGATTCCCGATTGGGATGAAGTCCTTGTCGTTATGTAGCAACTGGCAACGGTGCTCCAGAGCTGTGGCAGCAATGATGCAATCATTGGTTTTTCGGATGGTAATACCTTTCTTGCGCAGTTTACGATAGATGTCAGCCGCCTTAATGAATACTGGTTGGGGCATCGGCAACATAATCAACGGATCAAAATAACTCTGTACACGCTTGTGGCTTGAGTCGTTAGCGATGCCTTGCAGGATTTCCGTGAATATGATGCCGCACAATGCAAGATCATCATTTTCCTGAATGAACTGCTCCAACGTTGCCACATGTGGCAGGTTGCGGCCACAAAAGAAATCAATCCAGACGCTGGTATCGACCAGGATCACCGGCCACGGCCATTACGCATCTCGTCGAGGTCACCCTCCCAGGATACTTTGCCCTTTAGTTGAAGTAATTTCTTTTGTTGCTTGTGACGCAAGAGTTCGCGCAAGGCGAAGTCAACCAATTCGCGTCGTGTCGTGAGTCCTGTAGCCTTGAGGCCTGCTGCAATCAGCTTGCTATCAAGTACTATATTGGTGCGTACCGATTCAGATTTCATAGTATCAACCTCTACACATAAAATACATATTAGTGTGTAGTATAAACTTGCGCGCATAAGCTGACAAGCAGGTTGTAACTGAAGCCAGTCTACGTCCGTAGTTAGCCGGAAGCACGCGTTAACATCGCTGCATACGTATATAGCATTCTGTTCTCGTGCGGACGCTACAACCCGTCAATGGCCGTGCAGCTTCTCCTGAAGCCACACCTTGATCAGCGATTGGTAGGGCACATCGCGCGCGTTCGCTGCAGCTTTGATGGAATCCAGCAGATGCTGAGGCAGCCGGAGCGATGCAGACTCGGCCATCGAAACACCATGCTTCTCATTCTTTCGGGAATTTCCATCGCCCCAATCAAAGCCGGTGATCTTCGTCCAGTCGATCATCTTTGTATATTATCATAATATACAAAGATAGCAGCGCAGAAATGGCTGACTGGCAGGTCCTGCGTGTCCTGACCGGTTGATACCGGTTCCATGTCCGGCTTGCCCGACCTGGCTCAAAACGTACCTGCCGCTTATGTTTCAGTCACGTGCTTGGCGGGTTAACGGGACAGCAGTGATTTGTAATATATGTACTTTTGGTGCCGGAGAGAGGAATTGAACCCCCGACCTTCTCATTACGAGTGAGCTGCTCTACCGACTGAGCTACTCCGGCTTGAAGTTGAAACCTGGCGCCGCAGCGCTGTACTGCGGGGAAGGCGCATGTTACCGGGAATCCGGGAAATGTGCACCCCACGGCCTTCCGGTCAGCTGAATATGCCCTTCAGGGTATAGAAAAACAGGATGGACAACAGGCCGCCGGCCGGCAGGGTCACGATCCAGGACATGAAGATATTGCGCACCACGGTCAGGTTCAGCGCCTCCATGCCGCGCGCCAGGCCGACGCCCAGCACAGCGCCCACCAGGGTATGCGTCGTTGAAATCGGCAGGCCGGTGCCGGATGCCAGCACCACGGTTGAGGCGGCCGCGAGGGTGGCCGCAAAGCCGCGGCTCGGGGTGAGTTCCGTGATGCTGTTGCCGACGGTGGCAATCACCCGCTTGCCGTACATAGCCAGGCCCAGCACGATACCGGTACCACCGAGCAACAGGACCCAGATCGGCAAGGCGGATTTTGCCGAAACCTCTCCCCCGCTGTTGACAATACTGACCACCGCGGCCACCGGACCAATGGCATTGGCGACGTCGTTGGAGCCGTGCGCAAACGCCATGGCGCAGGCGGTTACGATCATCAGCACACCGAAGACGCGCTCAACGTTGGCGTAGTGGAAATCCTTGTCTGCGGACGGGTCCAGCTTGATCCTGTTGACGAAGTACCTGCCCACCCCCATCATGCCTGCACCCACGAGAAAGGCGTAGGTGTAGTTCTCAAGCGTGCTATTTTCCAGGCCGATATGCTTCAGGCCCTTCAGGAAGGTAACCAGCGCAACAATGAAACCGACCAGGAAGATGTAGTAGGGAACGTATTTCTTGGCCCGGTTGAACGGGTCGTCGGTATTCAGGATCAGGTTCTGCACGCTGCGGAACAGGCTGTACGAGATAAACCCGGCCAGCAGCGGAGACACCACCCAGCTGGCCACGATGTAACCCACCTTACTCCACTTGACCGCATCCATACCGATGCCCACCATGGCAAAGCCGACAATGGCGCCGACGATGGAATGGGTGGTCGAAACCGGCCAGCCGTTTTTGGAAGCGATCAACAACCAGACACCGGCCGCCAGCAGAGCGGCCAGCATGCCATAGATCAATAGTTCGGGCGAGGCAACCAGCAGGTCTGAATCAACAATGCCTTTACGAATGGTCTTGGTGACCTGCCCTCCCGCAAGAAAGGCTCCGGCAAACTCGAACACCGCGGCGATAAGTACCGCCTGTTTGATGGTGAGTGCGCGGGAACCCACCGATGTTGCCATGGCATTGGCCACATCGTTGGCGCCAATACCCCAGGCCATGAACAGCCCGAATACGCCGGCCAGGATAAGAAATACCGCGCCGTAGGTGACAATATGCTCCATGCGTCCTCCGCGGCTAGCGCGCCAGCATCAATTGCAAGCGGCTGCCGACACGCTGGGCGCGGTCCGCGACGTCACCGGTCCATTCGATGATCTCGTACAGGAACATGACGTCGACCGGGGGCAAATCTTTTTCAACGGCAAACAGCTGCAGGCGGATATCCGCCTGCCAGGTATCTGTATCGGATTCGATTTCATCGAGCTTCTCGATCATTTCCTCGACCAGCTTGATTTCCTGGCCGCTGAAACCGGTCCCCACCAGTTCGTCGAGTTCATTGATGGCGCGGTTGGCCTGCTCGCAGGCATCCACACAACGGCGCACGAATTTCCGGTAGCTGTCATGGATAACGGAGGGAATCACCATGCGCCGGCCAAGAATCACGCCGGCGATGTCCTTGGCCCGGTTGGCAATCTTGTCCTGCATGGCCAGCACTTCCAGCAGGTCCTGGCGCGATACCGGCATGAACAGGCCCTTGGGCAATTGCAGTCGCAATTCCTTTTTCAGCACGTCCGCCTCTTTTTCCATGGCGGAAATTTTCTGCTGGGACGCGGCAACACGGTCCCAGTCTTCCCGGAATACCGCTTCGAAAAGCGGGATAAGTTCTGACACACAGGTCAGCACCTTGGCCATGTGTTGCTGCATGGGTTTGACAGGCGAGCTGCCAAAAATCCCGCTCATGTAACCGCCGACGGCCATATTGGTCTCCTTCCGGCACTGCTGCAGGAAAAATCAGAATATTGTAGCTGCTGGATGTGCTCGCATTTTACTGCGCGCCAATGAGAAAGCCAGTGATTTCTAGGCGCCTGAAACCCGCGGCTGACGCACCCGGATGATGACCTCCACGCTGTCCACTACGCTGCCCTCGGGGGCTTCCGGCAGCTGGTCAACGGGGATCTGGCCCGGGTCGATATCTGACAGTTCACCACTGTCGATGTTGTAGAAATGGTGGTGCACGCTGTTGTTGGTATCGTAGAAAACCCGGTTAGGGTCGACGTTCACCTCACGCAGGATACCCTTGTCCGCGAACAGGCCCAGGGTATTGTAGACCGTTGCCTTGGAAACCCGGCTGCCGGTAGCCCTGACCAGTTCCTGCACCTGGTCGGCGCTGACATGCTGATCGCCGGTGAGCAATACCCGGGCGATCTGCACACGTTGCCGGGTAGGCAGGATGTCATAGTCACGCAAACGCCTGGCCGCCTGTTCGGCTGCAAGCACGGTGAAGGGGACGGAATCGCTCATTCAGTGAGTATACGCTGGCGATTTAGACAAAGTCCAGATCGGTCAGGCAGCCCCGATTCCTTCCCTGTTTTCAGGCAGATAGGGAGTGCTGTCGAGGATCGGGGAACGTCCGAGCAGCTGATCTGCCAGCAGGCGGGCGCTGGCCGGTCCCAGCACCACACCGTTGCGGAAATGGCCGGCATTGATGTACAGGTTACCGATAGCGGGGTGCAGCCCCACCAGCGGGGTTCCGTCCGGGCTACCCGGTCGCAGGCCGGCCCAGTGCTTTTCGATCGGCAACGATGCCAGCGCGGGAATCAACGCCGCCGCACAGTCGCTCAGTTCAGTCAGCGCCTGCTGCGTGGTATGTTTATCAAAACCGACATATTCCAGTGTACTGCCCACCAGCACACGACCGTCCCGGCGCGGGATCACGTAGTGCCCCTGGTAGAGGCTAATCCGCGACACCAGGTCGGGCGGCCCCCGGTACAGGATCATCTGGCCGCGCACCGGCCCGACCGGCAGGCGGATACCGGTCGATTGCAGCAACTCCGCACTCCAGGCGCCGCCGGCGACCACAAAGCGGTCTGCGCCCAGTGCTCCGGCCGGGGTTTGCACGGCCCGGACACGGTCCGCCTCGACCGTCCAGCCCGTGACCGGGCAGTCCACGCGAATTTCGACGCCCCGCTTGAGCAGTGCCGCACGCAGGGCCTGGGCAAGACGGGGATTACGCACCTGCGCCACGTCTGGCAACCAGGCCGCGCTTTCCGGCATCAGCCCGAGTGCCGGCTCGATGCGGCGGGCCTCGCTGCCATCGACCCATTCCAGTGCTGTCCCAAAACGTTCCTGCCAGGCATCGATCGCTGACCGCTCACCAGCCTCTGCGATCAACAGGCCGGAACAGGTCCATTGCGGATCGATACCCGAGGCTTCTTCCAGCTGGCTGCATAAATCCGGGTAGACGCGCTGGCTCCAGCGGGCCAGTTCATTGACGGCATCCGGGTAACGCCAGGGGTAGAGCGGCGACAGTATGCCGCCCCCCGCCCAGGAGGATTCCCGCGCCGGGCTGCCCTTCTCCAGCACGGTGACCTGCATCCCGGCCTCCGCCAGCTCCCGGGCAGTCAGCATGCCGATGAGACCGGCACCGACAACGATACAGTCTGTCATCGCACAGTACCCGGAAGACCTTTGCCTGCGCGCTCCCCGATCGCGAAAGCCGGCCATCCCGCACTCTTGCGCGGTCTCGCTACGAACGGTGGTGAGCAGTGCGGGCTAACGCTTCCAGCAATCGGCGCCGGCGTACCCGCCACCGTACACCGGGCCGTTCGCGTCCAGGGCATAGGTTCCGCAGGGGTCGGACTGTTGCACGCCCGTCGGCCGGGCAAGCACCAGGAAGCTGCCGGCATCCGCGCTGTGTATGCGTAGCGTGTAGTAACCATCGGGTGAGGTTGCCTGACCCCGGCCCAGCGTACCGAGATCCCGGCTATAAGCCGGGTTGGCGGCGCGCCAGCGTTCCTGCGCGAGCTGAACCAGCGCCAGCGCGGCCATGGCATCACTGCGTCGTGATGCGGCAACCAGCCCGGTGTAGGAAGGAACGGTAACGGTAGCGAGGATCGCAACAATGGCCAGCGTGATCAGTAATTCAAATAAGGTGAAACCCGCTGTGTCGGGTCTGTTCATGACGCAACTCCCTTTGCCCTGAAACATGCAGCGGGACGTTTCCATCCGGTACCCGCTTCGGTCCATCCTTGAACCCTGATAAAAACGGACTATACTCGGCACGACAACATGGAACAAGTTGCCCTGGAGCCTGATCATGGAAGATACAAGGCATACCGGTTTTACGCTTGTTGAACTGCTGGTAGCACTGGCGCTGAGCGCGCTGCTGGCCGGTCTGGCCGTGCCGGCCATGAGTCGCGTCATCGACCACGCACGCCTGCGTGCGGCGGGTGAAACACTCGCACAGCAGCTTCAGTTTGCGCGTAACCACGCCCTGAGTTACCACACACCGGTGTTTTTTTCGGTGATCGTCGATGACCCGGAACACTGGTGCTTCGGCTGGAGTGAAACAGCGGGCTGTAACTGCAACACCGACAGCGCCGGGCCTTCGTCCTGCACCACCTCGCACGGCAACCAGCGCCTCACGCACCGCCGGCGATCGACCGCATTCCCCTCTGTCCGGCTGGCCTTCCGTAACGCTCGCAGGCTACGCGACATCCGTTTTTCGCCGCTACGCGGAACCGCCAGCGCGGGCACCCTGTCGCTGAGCAACCGCACCGGCATCCTGCGTGTAATCACCAGCCCACTGGGCAGAACCCGGATCTGCGCCATCGACCAGCCCGGTTATCCCCCATGCTGAACCACAGCAGGTCACAGGCCGGGATGACCCTGGTCGAACTGATGATCGCCAGCGCGATTTCCCTGATCGCGCTTTCTGCCGTGATCACGGTGTACAGCGCTACGGCCCGACACAGTACACAGCAGTTACAACAGGCACACCTCCACCAGCAGCTGAACAGCCTGATGCGCCTGGTCAGCAGGGACCTGAAGCGCGCCGGTTACCGGCACTTCTTCCCCGGCCTGGTCACCCCTGTCGATAATCCCTTCCAGAACCCGGTCAACCGGGTACGCACCGGTTTCCATGCGGGAGAGCAGCGTGGCTCCTGCATTCTGTTCGCCTACGACCTGGACCAGGACGGCCTGGCAGGCGTTGGCCGTTGCGACGATGGCGACTGCGAACCACTGACTGACGACGATAATGTCGAGCAGTTCGGTTTCCGGCTGCGCGGCACCGACATACAGTCCCGCTTTGGCGGCAGTCGTTTCGATTGCAGGCACGGGTACTGGCAAACCATCAACGACCCGGACATTGAAATCACCGGCCTGTACTTCCAGCCCCGTTTCCGCTGCCTGAACCTGGATGACAACAACAGCGCCTGCACGCCCGGCTCCGCGCAACTCGTTCAGGGGGGCATCGATATCCACATCAGCGCCCGGCTGAAAAACGGGGCGACCGGCGCGCTGACACTCGACAACCGGGTACGGATCCGTAACGACCGACTCGTGGCAGGAGGCCGGTGAGGAATGCAGACCAGCCCACACCGGTACCGGCAACAGCAGGGTGCGGCCACCCTGCTGGTCACGCTGGCACTGACCCTTTCGATCACCATCGTCACACTGGCCGTTGCACGTACACAGCTGGTGGAACAGCGCATGTCAAACAACGACCACTGGAACACACGGCTGGCGTTGCAGGCGGAATCCGGGCTGGCGCGGGGCATGGTGTACCTGGTTGAAAACCCCGACACCCTGCCCTGGAGCAGGCGCTTCGACGCCGACACCGAGACCAGTACACTGCAGCTGCCAGGCGGTCTGCCGGAAACCGCCACCGAACTCAGCTTCAGCAGGCACGTACAGTACCGGCGGCTGATATCCATACAGGCGACCGCGCGCCGCAATGACGGCTCCAATATACAGGCGCACGTCAGTCAGTTTATACGCCTGCTCTCTGTACTGACGCCGCGGGCGGAGACACTGCCACCACTGATTATCCGTGGTTGCCTGACCGGCACACCGCGCAGCCTGGATATTCGCCCGCAGCACGCGGATAGCGATCAGGCCGGGGAAGCCATGTGGTCCGGACTGGTAACGCGCTGCCCGCTACCCGCAACCGTCGACCTGCACGACGGATCTCTGCGCGGCCTGGATATGAGCGGCGGATTGTGGCCACAGATCTTTTCCGTCAGCCGGGAAGACTTCCTGCAGCTTGCCAGCCAGGAGCAGGCGCTTCCGGAGCCGCAGCGCCGCTACCGGGTGGCGCCGGAAGCCGGCCCGGGAACCCGCCAGCTGTGGCGAGCAGACCTGGGCAGCGCAGAGCGGCCGGTCGTGCTGTATTTTCCGCCCGCTGCCGGCTGCCCCTTGTTCGCTCCCGGCGTTACGATCTACGGGATCGTATATATAGAAACCTCCTGTCCTGCCCCCATCGCCGGCGAGGATATCTCGATCACGGGCGCACTGGTGCTGGATGGCCGCCTGGACGTAAGCGGTGCTGCCTTGCAACTCAACCACATACAGCTTGCAGACAGTAGCCGGCAACAGCTCGATTTCCCCGTTCTGCGCAGTGTAGCGGTCCCCGGCACCTGGAAGGATTTCTAGGAGCCTGTCGGGTTTAGGCAATCGTAGCGAGCATGGTGGGAGAGCGAGTCCGGATTTTCGCAATTTTGAGGCGCATAGTGGACCTACGCAACGAAAAATTGCGGGAATCCGGGCCGCTCTCCC
>Ga0256841_1002059_pt1 | contig 16463 bp, 16 predicted proteins | sample 356308metaG_FD_185971 | JGI IMG/M metagenome (GOLD analysis project Ga0256841, IMG submission 185971) | Hydrothermal vent microbial communities from Mid Atlantic Ridge, Atlantic Ocean - 356-308 | ecosystem: Environmental > Aquatic > Marine > Hydrothermal vents | place: Atlantic Ocean: Mid... | reverse complement strand
CTGGCTTCCAGAAAGGCGTTGTTCACCGAACGGATGATACGTTGCTCATCGGTGATGACGATGCCCTCCAGGGTATTTTCGAACACCGTGCTGGCGAGCTTCAGTTCGGCTTGCGCCATCAGGGCCTTCCATACCATCACCACGGCGACCAGGGTGCTGGGTATCAATACCAGCAAATAGAGCTGTAAACCGATGCCGCAGGAGGTTGCCGGCACCGACGATGATGCGCAGGCGAAGGGACCCAGCCCCCACCAACTGGCATATGCCAGGGCAGTGGTGTCCAGTAGCAAGATCAGTAGCGGGTGTTTGACACTGAATCGATACAGTGACCAGATCAACGGCAGCGCCAGCAGCATGCCGAAGGCGATTGCCAAGTGCGTGGGAACTGCGGCATGGATCAGCAGATAGAGCGCAGCGCCAACGCTGAGGTACAGCAGCGGATACTCCAGCGGCTTGCGTCGCGGCACGTTCAGGGCGGGCTGATGCACTACCAGCAGCAACGGGGCGACACTGAGTATGCCCAGCGTGTTGGCCAGCATGCCGGAGAGTATTTGGCGCGGCGTGGGCGGGGATGCGGGTGTCGTGGCCACCGACAGGGCGATGAAATGGCCGACTGCCAGCAGCAGCGGGATGATAATCCCAAACAGCAGCAGAAACAGGCTCAGCGAGCGGAAGCGGGTGCAGGGCTGGCGGGTTTGCAAATGACGGTCCGCCAGCCACTGGGCGATCGCGAAGCTGGTGAGGGTGCCAGCGGAACCGAATAGCATGCTTGCCGGGTTGCCATACAGCAGCCATTCGCCAACCACGACGGCCAGCGCCAGGGACAGCCAGATGCGCGCGCCATGCAGTTGAATGGCGGCAACGCCGACGCCCGTCGCTGGCCACCAGAGCGGTGGCATGGCTTGGTCCCGTGACATTGGCAATACCAGCAGGACGGCCGCCACATACAGTACGAACACCAGCGGCCGCGCATGGCGTTGTAGCAGATCGTGGGTGGTCTGATTCGGCAACAGGCTCATCTCGTTTGTCAGGGACTCCCGCGGTGATCTTCTGCTTTTACGATAGAATAACCGGCATTGCGCCGTTTGGCGCGTCTAATTCTGGCAAGCCGCTCATGGAAAAGCCTCCGTTCATCCTGGTGGATGGTTCATCCTACCTGTTTCGCGCCTATCATGCGCTGCCGCCGCTGAGCAATGACAAGGGCGAGGCGACCGGTGCGACCGTCGGTGTCGTGAATATGTTGCGCAAGCTGCTGGATGCATACCATCCGGAGCATATCGGCGTGGTCTTCGACGCGCCAGGCAAAACCTTTCGCGACGATCTGTATGCTGAATACAAGGCGCACCGGCCACCCATGCCGGACGATCTGCGCGAACAGATCGAGCCGACCCACGAGATCATCCGCGCAATGGGCCTGCCGCTGCTGATTGTCGATGGCGTCGAGGCTGACGATGTCATCGGCACCCTGGCGCATCGCGCCACCGCGCTCGGCATGCCGACCCTGATATCCACCGGCGACAAGGACATGGCGCAACTGGTCAACGACAAGGTGACGCTGATCAACACCATGACCGACACCAAGATGGACACCCAGGGCGTGATCGACAAGTTTGGTGTAAAGCCTAGGCAGATCGTCGATTTTCTCGCACTGACCGGCGACAGCGCCGATAATATACCCGGGGTTCCCGGGTGTGGCCCGAAGACCGCCGCGAAATGGCTGAAACAGTACGGCACGCTGGACAACCTGATCGCCCATGCCGATGAAATCAAGGGCAAGGTCGGCGAGAAGCTGCGAAACTCGCTCGATCAATTGCGTTTATCCCGGGAGCTGGCGCAGATCAAGCTGGATCTTGATCTGGGCATCGATCCAACCGACCTGACTCCACGCGAGCCGGACAAAGCGAGGCTGCGCGATCTATACAAGCGTCTCGGCGCGCGGCGTCTGTTGGCGACCCTCGACGACACAGCGGAAACCAGCGCCCGGAGCGCGCGCGCATCGGCGGCGGGAGACTACGATGTGGTGCTCGAAAAGGCGACTTTCGCGCACTGGCTGCAACGCCTGCGTGAGGCCGAGTTGTTCGCCTTCGACAGCGAGACCACCAGTCTGAACTATATGCAGGCGCGCGTCGTCGGCGTCTCGTTCGCGGTACGGGCCGGCGAGGCCGCCTATGTGCCCTTTGGCCACGCCTATCCGGATGCGCCGGCGCAACTGGACGCAGACTGGGTGCTCGGCGAGCTGAAGCCGTTGTTGGAGGACGCGTCGCGCGCCAAGGTCGGACAACATCTGAAATATGACATGAACGTACTCGCTAACCACGCCATCGAACTGCGCGGCATCGCCTTCGACACCATGCTGGAATCCTATGTGCTGGACTCCACCGCGACACGGCATGACATGGATTCGCTGGCCGAGAAATACCTGGACATCGAGACCATTCATTTCGAGGATGTCGCCGGCAAGGGCAAGAAACAGCTCAGCTTCGACCAGATCCCGCTGGAACAGGCCGGTCCGTATGCCGCCGAGGACGCCGACATCACCCTGCGCCTGCACGAATGCCTGTGGCCCCGGCTCCAGGCCGAGCCGACCCTGGCCAGCGTGCTATGCGATATCGAGATTCCGCTGGTGCCAGTGTTGTCGCGTATCGAGCGAACCGGCGTGTGCATCGACGGCGAACGGCTGGCGGCGCAAGGCAAAGAACTGGCGAAGCGCCTGCACGCGCTGGAACAGTGGGCCTACGAGATCGCCGGGCACAGGTTCAACCTCGGTTCGCCGAAGCAGATCGGTCAGATCTTCTTCGAGGAACTTGGCCTGCCAGTGGTCTCCAAAACGCCGAAAGGCGCGCCATCGACGGCCGAATCGGTGTTGCAGAAGCTCGCCGACGATGGCTATGAGCTGCCGCGCGTGCTGCTCGAACATCGCGGCCTGGCGAAGCTGAAGTCCACCTATATCGACAAACTGCCAGAGATGGTCGACCCAGGCAGCGGGCGGGTGCATACCAGTTACCACCAGGCCGTCGCGGCCACCGGTCGGCTCAGTTCGTCCGACCCAAACCTACAGAACATCCCGGTGCGCGGCGAGGAAGGCCGGCGCATCCGCCAAGCCTTCGTGCCCCAGGCCGGCTGGAAGATGCTCGCGGCTGATTATTCGCAGATCGAACTGCGCATCATGGCCCATCTGTCCGGCGACGAAGGGCTGCTGCGCGCCTTCGCCGAGGGCCGCGATATCCATCGCGCCACTGCCGCCGAGGTCTTCGGCGTGGGTGACCCGGAAGCCGTCAGCAACGACCAGCGGCGTTCCGCGAAAGCGATCAACTTCGGTTTGATCTATGGCATGTCCGCGTTCGGCTTGGCGCGCCAACTGGGGATTACGCGTGAAGAGGCGCAACAGTATGTCGATCTCTACTTCGCCCGCTACCCTGGCGTGAAGGGCTTCATGGATCGCATCCGCGAGCAGGCAAGAGATCGAGGCTACGTCGAAACCCTGTTCGGTCGGCGCCTGTACCTGCCCGACATCAACGCGCGCAATCAGCAGCGGCGCGCCGCCGCCGAGCGCACCGCGATCAACGCGCCCATGCAGGGTAGCGCCGCCGACATCATCAAGCGCGCGATGATCGCCGTCGACCACTGGCTGGGCGACGAACAGCCGCGCGTCCAGATGCTGATGCAAGTGCATGACGAACTGGTCTTCGAGATCCATCCCGACGAACTGGAGTCCGCCGGTGATCGCATCCGTGGCTGCATGCGCAACGCCGCCGAGTTGAAGGTGCCGCTGACCGTCGATGTCGGCGTCGGCGACAACTGGGACGAAGCGCATTGATATCGCCCATGTGGAAATGTCGGGTCCGCCGGGACGATCCACCACGGAACCTGGGCCGGGATAAGCGTGGTGATCCCACGACCTTTCGTCAGGAACGAAATGGCCTGCGCGCTGAAATCCAATGCTCGACTGGCCGCGGCGATGTTTACTCTACGCGTCGATAGCACTCGGGCCGGAATCGCGGCGTGCAAATGGCGAGAAAAACCAGATCGCTGTCTCCATTGTTGGTGATGCGCTGGCGCGCGCCGGCCGGGATGATCACCACATCATCGGGCTGTACCCGGCGAGGCGCCTGGTCGCCGATTTCCGCGATGCCGACGCCGCTGACGATCAGGTAGCGTTCCACGGTGCCGCGTAGCCGGTGCCATCGGGTGGTCACGCCGGGTTCGATGCGGGCGCGGGCGACCGAAATCGATGGATCCTCCAGGGTGTTCAGCAGTTCAGTGATGAAGCAACCTTCATCGAAATAGTATTCTTTCGACATGGCGCTATTCTGGTCGATCGCGCGGCAATGCGCTAGGCTACGGGCATGTTGCTCCAATTTACGAAAATGCACGGTCTGGGTAATGATTTCGTCGTGATCGATGCTATCCATCAGACCTTCGAGCTGGATGCCGACAAGGCGCGGTTTCTTGCCGATCGACGTTTTGGCGTGGGTTGCGATCAGATTCTGTTGGTCGAGCGCGCACGCTCGGCGGATACCGATTTCCATTACCGCATCTTCAACGCTGATGGCTCGGAGGTGGAACAGTGCGGCAATGGCGCGCGCTGTTTCGCGCGTTTCGTGCGCGAGCGTGGCTTGAGCGACAAAGATGTGTTGCGGGTGGGTACCGCCAACGGAGAAATTACGCTGTACCACGAAGTGGACGGCCAAGTGCGGGTGAACATGGGCGCGCCGGTGCTGGAGCCGGCGGCGATCCCGTTCATCGCGGATCGCGCCGCGCCGAGCTATCCGCTGGAGATCGACGGAAAGACGCTGGAGATCGGCGCGTTGTCGATGGGCAATCCGCATGCGGTGTTGCTTGTCGACGATGTCGCTGGCGCGCCACTGGAACGCTTGGGACCGTTGATCGAAGCCCATCCGCGCTTTCCACGGCGCGCCAACGTCGGTTTCATGGCGGTGCGCGATCGCGGCCATGTCGATCTGCGCGTGTACGAGCGTGGCGCCGGCGAGACGCTGGCCTGTGGCACCGGCGCCTGCGCGGCTGTGGTCAGTGGCGTTCTGCGTGGTTTTCTGGATGATGTGGTGCGTGTCCGGCTGCCCGGTGGGGAACTTGTGATAAGGTGGAAACAGGATCCATCGGCGGGCCTGGTTCCGGCGCATGCCGGCGCGCCGGTGTGGATGAGCGGCCCGGCGAGTCGTGTTTTTGAAGGTGAGATCGCGTTATGACCAGTCCAGAAGACAGCGATATCGACGTCGCGCTAGAACAACGCTTGGCGGTCTATCTGGCCCAGCATCCCGATTATTTCGATCGCCATCCTGAACTGCTCGAAGCGCTGCGCGTGCCACACCGTAACGGCGCGGCCGTCTCCCTGGTCGAGAAGCAGATCGCGGTACTGCGCGAGCAGTTGGAAGGCACGCGCCACCAGCTCACCGAGCTGATCGCGGTCGCGCGCGACAACGACAAGCACAGCCGGCGTCTGCACGAACTGACCTTGCAGTTGATCCAGGCGCGCGATGTCGAGGAGGCCAAGGCCATCGTCGAGGACGATCTGCGTGGCCGCTTCGATGTCGACACGGTGGCCTTCTGTCTGTTTTCCGATCGACGGATCGAGCAGACCGGCACGTTGGATGCGGAACAGGGCGCGTTGCTCGACAGCTTTCAAGAACTGCTCGACAAGGCGCAGCCGGTATGCGGCCGTTTGCGTCGGGTGCAGTTGTCCAGCCTTTTCGGAGAGCAGGCGGAGAAGGTGCAATCCGCTGCATTGCTGCCGCTGAAGGCCCAGGGGCTGAGTGGCATCCTGGCGCTCGGCAGTCATGACGAGGAGCGTTTCCACTACGGCCAGGGTACCGAGCTGCTGAAGCAACTCGGCGACGTGGTCAGTCAGATCCTGGTTCGCGCCGGGGGTTGAGCTTGCCGTCTGATTTCCAACGGCCGGTGGACGCGTTTCTTACCTGGCTGCGTATCGAAAAGCGCTATTCTCCGTATACCCTGCAGAGCTATCATCGCGATCTGCTTGCGGCTGTTGCCTGGATGCGGCGCGAGGAGATTCCGGGCTGGGATCGTCTGAACACGCGGCAGGTGCGCGATTTCGCCGCCGCCTGCCATCGTGATGGCTTGTCCGGCCGCAGTATCCAGCGGCGTCTGTCGGCTTTGCGCTCCTTCTATGCCTGGGCGATGCGTGACGGCCAGGCCGCGACGAATCCGGCGGTTGGCGCGCGCGCGCCGAAAGGGCCGCGAAAACTCCCGAATGCGCTTAGCGTCGACCAGCTTGCCGGGCTGCTCGACAACACCAGCGACGACCCGCTGGCGATACGCGATCTGGCGATCATGGAGCTGTTCTATTCTAGTGGCCTGCGTCTTGCCGAGCTGGCGGCGCTGAACCGGGACGATCCGCCGCGCGGGGACGATCTGTTGACAGTTGTCGGCAAGGGCGGCAAGACGCGCTTGTTGCCGGTCGGGCGCAAGGCGCGGCGGGCGATAGCACGCTGGCTGAGGGTGCGTGCCGGGCTGGCGGCGAAGGGCGAACCAGCGCTGTTCGTCAGTCGTCGAGGTGGCCGCTTGAGCCAGCGCGCGATCCAGCAGCGTCTTGCGGTTAACGCCGCGCGCCTCGGCCTGGACGCTCATCTGCATCCGCACCAGCTACGCCATTCCTTTGCTACGCATATTCTGGAATCCAGCGGCGATCTGCGAGCAGTGCAGGAGCTGCTCGGGCATGCCGACATCGGCACCACGCAGATCTATACTCATGTAGATTTCCAGCATCTGGCGCGGGTCTACGACCAAGCACATCCACGCGCGAAGCGGGAACGCGACAAAGGCCGGTGATAGCCACGGCCAGCCAAGCGTCGGCTTTTTCGCAAGGGCATCTCGAAAAATCGAGATCCCCGCAAGCCCTCATCATCGGAGTCGGTTCATTATTAACAGGATGTTGAAAAAGTCCTTTCATGGACTTTTTCAACGACGGAACCGGAAAATGCGATTTCCCGGTTCCCTCATTTTCAATGACTTGCCGTCATCGAAAATGGCGGTACATCCCTGTAGCGCACACAGGCCGTTCCGAGCTGTTGATTGCGCACCCTCGTCCATCGGAGATATTGCGAGGAATCTCTTGATGGGCAATAACTTACATCTACTATCGCCGATGGCGGCGTGTCTCCGCGCCACGATTGACCCGACAACAAGATTGCCGGGTCAATCGTTTCTTTCGAGCAGCCATTCCCGACAGATGTCGGATACCGCGTTCTTCCATTCCTCGCTGGAAAAGGTGTGATCCGCTTCCTCCAGGTCATGGCGGGTGAGCCTTTCGCTCTCCAGCCATGCGCGCCATTCCTTGGATTTCGCGGTCGCGTCGAGGAATTCGCTGGCCACCAGGTCATCGCCGCTGAGGATCAGCAGGGTATCGCCGGAAAATGCTTGGATGCCGGCGAGCATGCGTTCTGGTAAGGCCTCATCCGTGCTGGATTCGGGTTGGGCCTTCGCGGTTTGGATATTGTCGCCCAGCGACGATGCACTCTCGCGCGGATTAAAGTCGCCGCTGAAGATTTTCTTCCACAACGCACGGCTGAACAGGCGTTTCAAATAATAGTGTTTCAGGAAAGCCCGTGCCTCGCCGGCCTCGGTATGCACCCAGGGGTTCAGCAGGATCTGGCCGCTGATGCGTGGGTCACGATGGGCATGGAAGGCGATCGCTGTCGCGGCATCGCACAAACCCCATGGTACGCAGCGTTGCAGGCTCGGATGTTCGCGAAACAAGGTGTCGATCGCGCTGCCGATGTCCTCGCCGACTGCCTGAAAATCCCGGATGTCGCCTTCACTGTCGCCCATGCCACGGTAGTCGAAACGCAACACCGGTATCCCGGCGGCGGCCAGATGGCGCGCGATGCCGACAAACTGGCGATGGCTGCCAACCCGGTACTGCGGGCCACCGACGACGATGACGACGCCGCTCGTAGCATTGCCGGTGCCCGGGTGAAGAATCCCAGCGAGTTGCTGGTCGTGGCAGTCGAAAACGACCGGGCGTTCGTCGAAAGCGCTCATTTTGGGCTCAGTTCGCGCAGGGTGTGTGCGATCAGCGTCGGCGCGGTGGCAATCTCCTGGGTTTCCCAGAAGGCCGGTCCCTCGACGCTGACGCCACTGACCTTGCAGCCGGCGGTACGCCACTGGACGATGGTCCGGTTGGCGGCCTTGGAGAGTTCGCGTCCGGCTTCGGGAGCCACCTCGTACCAATCACAGCGCAGGCCGCCGGGAGTGGGCAGCTTGTCTGGACCAACGGTCAGCAGTTGAGCGGCCAATGCCGGATTCAGCAGATAACCGCCGACCTCGATAGGCTCGCCACCCGACAGCCGCGCGAGCAGTTTGTTGACTGATTCATCGCGACCGCGCATCTTCGCGGCCATCACGCGCAGGCGCAGAAACTGGCTGAGCAGGCGCTTGCCCGACAGCAGCGGTTGCCAGAGAACCAGGCGGCCGATGGTCAACGGGGATTCCGGCAGGCTCGTCAGGGCCAGCATCGCGCCCATGCGCAATGCGACGATGTCCAGATGATCGATGCCGCTGTCGTGCAGATGGCGAACGATGTCGAGTATGTCCTGCCGCCAGACCGTCCAGTCCGTGTCCTCGAAGCGGCCTTCGCTGTCACCGGTGCCATAGAGATCCGGCAGCAATGCACAGCCACCCGCCTCGGCCAGGGCATGACCGAGGCGGGCGAGCATATGGCGGGATTTGTTCAGTTCCTCGGCGAACGGCGGCAGGATCAATGTCACCCGGGTGACATCGGCGTCTTGCCAGTCGTTCCGGCCCCAGGCCATGACGTGCAGATGGCCGTGGGTGCAGCGCAGAAAGCGCGGCTGCAGCACTCAGGCCTCCTCGGCCACCTGATTGACGAAGGCGTGCAGGGTGCCCATGCTTTCGAAGGTTTCGGCGCTGATGTCGTCGTCATCGACGATGATGTCGAATTCCTCCTCGATGGCGGTGATGATGGATACCACCGCCATCGAGTCGAATTCTGGCAAGCTGCCGAGCAGCAGGGAGTCTTCGTTGAGTTCGGACGTGCGCTCGCCGAGCTGCAATACATCGCCGACGATACGCCGGACATCTTCAAACGCTACCATGGGTTTTCCCGATAAGTTCAGTTAAATGCGCCGCATTATAGCGCAAAGCCGCTTGCTGCCGGAAATATCGCCTGGACCATGGCCGTTTGGTTGCCGGCGAACCTATGGTAAATTGCGCGCCGAACACGGACTTGAGATACAGCATGGGAAAGTTGACCGAACGGATTGGCAGAATGAAGTCGCCAGAAGGGCGCGCTTACCTTTTGAAGCGCTTGCTCGGCGTGCTTGGCATCGGCATGCAGGATTTCCATCTGGTGGTGCAGCCGGTGCCGCAAAAGCCGCTCGCCGGACGGCTCGGGCGCAATATCGAGATTCGCGCGATCGGCCCTGACGCGTACCGCGAGGTATGGTTTCCGCGGCCACGGAAGTTCATCGATCTGCGTTACGCGCAGGGCGCGCGCTGCTGGGTGGCATTCAAGCAGGGCGAGGCGGTTGGTTGTATCTGGATCATGCCCGGTGCGTTTCGCGAGGACATCGCGCGTATTCGCGTGGTGCCTTTGCCGGAGGGTGAAACGGCCTGGGATTTCGATATCTATATCGATGAATCCATGCGCATGGGCCGCCTGTTCGGCCAATTGTGGGACGTGGCCTCGACGTGGATGCGCGAGCAGGGATTCCGCTGGACCGCAAGCCGCATCGACGCGACCAACGAGGCTTCGTTGCGCGCGCATGAACGTCTTGGCGCGAAGCGGGCGCTGCATGTGCGGATCTATCAGTTGGGTGGTTTCGAGTTACTTCGCCTGGACGGTCGTTTTCGGCTGAATCCGTCGCGCGCGCGCTGGCTGGATATTCCAATCCCATTGCCGGATGAGTTGAAGCCGACGGATGCCTGACCAGGCCTGGAAGTGGTTTCGTGCCGTCAGTGGGCTTGATCGGTTACAATCGGAAGCTTAGTCAACGCAGGGGTTTGGCAGCATGTTCAAGGGCACTACGATACTCTCGGCGCGTCGCGATGGCGTCGTCGTGATCGGCGGCGATGGTCAGGTCAGCATGGGAAACACCGTGATGAAGGGCACCGCGCGCAAGGTGCGACGTCTGTACAAGGATCAGGTCATCGCCGGTTTTGCTGGCGCCACGGCGGATGCCTTCACGCTGTTTGAGCGCTTCGAGGGCAAGCTGGAGAAACACCACGGCCATTTGGTGCGCTCGGCGGTGGAGATGGCCAAGGATTGGCGCACCGATCGGATGCTGCGACGCCTGGAGGCCTTGCTGTGCGTGGCCGACAGCAAGGCCTCGCTGATCATCTCAGGCACCGGCGATGTCATTGAGCCGGACGACAGCCTGATGGCGATCGGTTCTGGCGGCCAATATGCCTTGTCGGCGGCGCGCGCGCTACTGGAGAACACAGATCTGGGCGCGCGCGATATCGTTGAGAAGGGATTGAACATTGCCGCCGACATCTGCATCTACACCAACCACAATATCGTTATCGAAGAGCTGGCGGCGGAGTGAGCGGCCGAGTCGCCGGCAGGATACCTTAAATGTCTGAGATTACACCCCAAGAGATCGTTCGCGAGCTGGATAAGCACATCATCGGTCAGCAGGCGGCGAAGCGCGCGGTGGCGATCGCGTTGCGGAATCGTTGGCGGCGCGCGAACGTCGACCCGGCGTTGCGTCCCGAGATCACGCCGAAGAATATCCTGATGATCGGCCCGACCGGCGTTGGCAAGACCGAGATCGCGCGACGCCTGGCGCGCCTCGCGAATGCCCCTTTCCTGAAGGTGGAGGCGACCAAGTTCACCGAAGTTGGCTATGTTGGTCGCGATGTGGAATCGATCGTCCGCGATTTGGCGGACTCCTCGTTCAAGATGGTGCGCGAGCAGGCGATCGAGGCAGTCCGCGAGGCGGCGTTGGCGGCCGCCGAGGAGCGCATCCTCGACGTACTACTGCCGTCGCCATCGAGTTTCGCCGAGGAAAGCGCCACGCCGCCGGCGAGCGGCACGCGCGCCAAGTTTCGCGACAAGCTCCAGGCCGGCGAGCTGGACGACAAGGAGATCGAGATCGAGATCTCCACGCCGCGCATGGGCGTCGAGATCATGGCGCCGCCTGGCATGGAGGAGATGACCAGCCAGCTACAGGGCATGTTCCAAAACCTTGGTTCGAGTCCGGGTCGGCCGCTCAAACTGCCGATCCGCGAGGCGTTGAAGCTGCTACAGGACGAGGAGGCGGCGAAGCGCGTCAATGACGAGGAACTGAAACTGCGCGCGATCGAACAGGTCGAGCAGCAAGGCATCGTGTTTCTGGATGAGATGGACAAGGTCGCCAGTCGTTCCGAGTACGGCGGTGGCGCTGAGGTCTCCCGCGAGGGCGTGCAGCGTGATCTGCTGCCGTTGGTGGAGGGCTGCACGGTGTCCACCAAGCACGGCATGGTGAAGACCGATCACATCCTGTTCATCGCCTCTGGCGCCTTTCATCTGGCCAAGCCATCGGATTTGATTCCGGAATTGCAGGGCCGGCTGCCGATCCGGGTGGAACTCGAAGCGCTGTCCAGCGACGATTTCATACGCATCCTGACCGAGCCGGATGCCTCGCTGGCTGAACAATACAGCGCCCTGCTGGCGACCGAGAATGTCACGCTGGAATTTGCCGAGAACGGCATCCGGCGCATCGCCGAGGTTGCCTGGCAGGTCAACGAACATACCGAGAACATCGGTGCTCGGCGCCTGCATACCGTGTTGGAGCGCCTGCTGGAGGCGATTTCCTACGCGGCTACCGATTTTCGCGATCAGATCGTCACCATCGACGCGGCCTATGTCGACAAGCAGTTAGCCGAGTTCGTCGATGATGACGATCTGAGTCGCTTCATTCTATAAACGAGGTCCACCATGTCCAAACCCATGCCCATGGAACTGAATCTGCATCGCGCGTCCAAGGTGCTGGAAATCACCTTCGACGACGGCGAGCATTTCAACCTGCCGTGCGAATTCCTGCGTGTCTACTCGCCCTCCGCCGAGGTGCAGGGCCACACTCCCGATCAGCGTAAGCTGCAACTCGGCAAGGAGGATGTCGGCATCGACCGCATCGAACCGGTTGGCAACTACGCCGTGCTGTTGCATTTCGACGATGGCCACAACACCGGTATCTTCTCTTGGGAAACCTTGTATAAAATGGGGAAGAACCAAGCGGCAATGTGGCGGCAATATCTTGACGATCTGAAGGCCGCTGGCCACGAGCGCAAGGAAAAAGCCAACTGAACCGAACCGATGTGATCGAACCTTGTCGGGCGCGTCGCGCCGTGTCCGGCAAGGTGCCGGCAAATCACGGAATACAGGAATCACCGCGCGTACCGGATACCGGAGAATACCCATGAGCGAAGAGCGCACCACCCATTTCGGTTACAAGACCGTGCCGTTGGAAGAGAAGGCCGAACGCGTGCGTGGCGTGTTCGATTCGGTCGCCAGTCGTTATGATATTATGAACGACCTGATGTCCTTCGGCGTCCATCGGCTGTGGAAGCGCTTCGCCATCGAAATGTCCGGCGTGCGCGCCGGCCAGCGGGTACTCGATCTGGCCTCTGGCACCGGCGATCTGGCGGCGCGTTTCGCCAACCTGGTTGGACCGGGGGGGCTGGTGGTGATGTCCGACATCAACGCCGCGATGCTGGAACAGGGCCGCCGACGCATGCTCGACGAGGGGCTGGTCGGCAATATCGATTTCGCGCAGATCGATGCCGAGGAGATTCCTTTTCCCGACAACAGCTTCGACAGCGTGACCATCGGTTTCGGCCTGCGCAACGTCACCGACAAGCAGAAAGCGCTGAACGCGATGTATCGGGTGTTGCGTCCGGGTGGTCGCGCATTGATCCTGGAATTCTCGCATACCGATGTCGCGCCGTTGAGGGCAGCCTATGATCTGTACTCCTTCCGCCTGCTGCCATTGATGGGCAAGCTGGTCGCGGATGATGCCGACAGCTACCGCTACCTTGCCGAGTCGATCCGCATGCATCCGGATCAGGAAACCCTCAAGGAGATGATGGCGCGGGCTGGCTTCGAACAATGCGACTATCACAACCTGACCGCTGGCATTGTCGCGATCCATCGCGGCTATAAAATCTGATGTCCACCGAGGCGTTGATTCTGGCGACCATCGAGGCCGGCTTCAACAAGGCGCTGTCCATCGATCCGCACAGCGTGGAACGGCTCGCCAGCCTGCATGGCAAGGTCATCGGCGTCGAGCTGGTCGAACTCGGCTGGCCGCTGTATTTCGTTCCCGGTCCGACGCGCACCCTGGTGCAACGGCATATCGAGGGCGAGCCGGATGCGTTGTTGCGCGGCACATTGGCTGGTTTTCGCAAGCTGAGCTTCGGCGATGACAAGACCGGGCCGCTATTCAGCGGTCAGGTCGAGATGCTCGGCGACCAGGGCGTCGCTCAGCACTTCGGCGAGATTCTCGCCAGCGTCGACCTGGACTGGGAAGAGGCGTTGTCGCGCCTCACTGGCGATACCATCGCGCATCTGATTGGCGGTGGCGCGCGCTACATGCGGGGCTGGTTAGGCGCTCGCGCCGATACCGCCAGACAGGATGCGCAAGAGTATCTGCAAGAAGAGCTACGTGCCACGCCCAACCGTTTCGAGGTCGAAGATTTCCTCCACACCGTGGATATCCTGCGCGACGATGTCGAGCGCCTCGTGACGCGTATCCAGATATTGGAAGGCAAGCTGAAATCCGCCGCCGATGCGTGAACTGGCGCGTCTTCTGTATATCAACTGGGTGTTGCTGCGGCATGGCCTGGACGAGGTGATTCTGGCGACGCACCTGTTCCGTCCGGTGCGTTTCCTGAAGTACCTCTCGCCGTTCTACTGGGAGCGTCGTGGCCGGGAGGTGCCGTTCGGCTTGCGCCTGCGCCGCGCGTTGGAGGATCTCGGGCCGATCTTCGTCAAGTTCGGCCAGATTCTGTCAACCCGCCTCGACCTGTTGCCGCCGGATATCGCCGAGGAATTGATCAAACTCCAGGACCGCGTGCCGCCGTTTCCAGGTGACGAGGCGCGGCGCGTGATCGAGCAGGCGCTTGGTCAGCCGGTCGGCGAGATCTTCACTGAATTCGAGCAGGATCCATTGGCTTCCGCCTCCATCGCCCAGGTGCATGTCGCGCGTCTGAAGAGCGGTGAGGAAGTCGTCGTGAAGGTGTTGCGGCCGGGTATCGAGAAAGTCATCAAGCAAGATGTGCGTCTGTTGTATACGCTGGCGCGTATGGCGCAGCGCTACTGGAGCGACGGCAAGCGGCTGCGCCCGGTGGATGTCGTCCACGAGATGGAGAAGACTCTGCTCGATGAGCTGGATCTGAGCCGTGAGGCGGCCAATGCGACGCTGTTGCGACGCAACTTTCTGAACAGCGAGATGCTCTACGTGCCCGAGGTGTACTGGGATCATGTGCGTCAGAACGTGCTGGTGATGGAGCGCATCTACGGCATTCCGGTTGGTCAGGTCGATGAGTTGAAGCGCTGTGGCATCAGTATGAAGCTACTCGGCGAGCGCGGCGTGGAGATCTTCTTCACCCAAGTGTTTCGCGACAACTTCTTTCATGCCGACATGCATCCCGGGAATATCTTCGTCGAGCCGGGCGGACGCTATATCTCGGTCGATTTCGGCATCATGGGTACGTTGACCACCGAGGATCAGCGCTACCTGGCCGAGAATCTGCTGGCCTTCTTCAATCGTGACTACCGGCGTGTCGCCGAGTTGCATGTGCAGTCCAACTGGATTCCAAAGGGTACCCGGGTCGAGGAATTCGAGGCGGCGATTCGCACGGTTTCCGAGCCGATCTTCGAGAAACCCCTATCGGAAATCTCCTTCGGCTATTTTCTACTGCGTCTGTTCCAGACCGCGCGCCGCTTCAACATGGAGATCCAGCCGCAACTGGTGTTGTTGCAGAAGACGCTGCTGAACATCGAAGGGCTTGGCCGACAGTTGTATCCGGAACTGGATCTGTGGACCACGGCGAAGCCGTTCATGGAACGTTGGATCAAGACCCAGGTCGGACCGCGTGCCTTCGTCAAGCGCTTGAAGGATGGCCTGCCGGAGGCGTCCGAGCAGTTGCCGGAGGTGCCCCGGCTGGCCTACCGGGTGCTCAATGATGCGGCGGAAGGTCGCTTGGCGCTACAATGGCGGTCTGCTCAACTTGATGCCTTGCGCGATGAGATGCGCGAGGCCAACCGGCGTACCGTGGGCGCGGTCGGTGGCGTGGGCCTGTTGCTCGGTGGCATCGGCTTGGGCGCACAAGCAGGCGCGTTGCCAGCATTGTTGACCGGCTGGGGTGCTGGTGTGGCCGCGATCGCCGGTTTGGTGCTATTGTTGAAGGCGCTATGGCAATCTTCTCGATCCTGACCCGTTTCATCGCCTATTGTGCCTTGGCGGCTGCATTGCTCGCTGGCTGTGCCAGCACGAAGCCAAATCCTGTCGCCAGCGTGCCTTCCGGGGCGGTTTCGCTGGCCGAGGCGCGAGCCGATCCGGCGGCTTTCGTCGGCAGGCCGGTGCGTTGGGGTGGATCGCTGGTCGGCGTGCGTAATCGTGAACACAGCTCGGTATTGGAGATTCTGTCGCGACCGCTGGGCGACAGCGGTCTTCCGGCTGTCGACGGCGCGTCGTCGGGGCGTTTTCTGGCGGTGATCGATGGCTTTGTCGACCCCGCCGCGCATGCCTCGGGCACGCGCATCACCGTGATCGGGCGGATCAGCGGCAGTCGGCGCGGCAGGATTGGCGAGTATGATTATCGCTATCCGGTGGTGGAGGTTGACACTTGGCGCGATTGGGGCTTCTATCACGAACCCGCGCCAGTCCGGGACCCGTTCTGCTGTTCGCCCTGGGTCTATGACCCCTGGTATTGGGGTTATCCCGGCTACGGTTGGTGGGGTTATCCCGGTTACCTTCGTCGCCATTCTCCGCATCGCAACGCCGACTGATTCACCCCGCCTCACAGGATTATGAACGCCTTGCCTTTCTCGGGAATTCAAATCTGCCAGCATGCATGACTCTGATATGCGGGCAAGGGAGAATCCTTATGCATCTTGTTTTCCGTCTCGCGCCGGCTTTGTGTCTGCTGTTCATGTTCTCGTGGTCGAGGGCCGTGCCCATCGGTCTGTACGATGGTGAGCTGTCTTTGCCACCGTCGGCTCAAGGCTGGGTGTATCTGACCGATCCGCTGTTCGGCTCCAGCGCGGTTCGACGACAGCTGGTGGGCGGCACGCAACTGGTATCGCCGGTTACCGAGCAGGCCGGCTGGTTCAGCACGCTACATCCTGATATGCCGATGTTGCCCGCGGGTGGCGGCTTCGCCATCGATTTCTCGTTGCGCCTGGTCGACGAGAATCACACCAGTCCGGATCGCGCCGGTTTCAGCCTGATCGTGCTCAACGATGCGGCGATTGGTATCGA